>Ga0326597_10004457_pt1 | contig 19701 bp, 17 predicted proteins | sample RVTome_12_FD_203789 | JGI IMG/M metagenome (GOLD analysis project Ga0326597, IMG submission 203789) | Soil microbial communities from uranium-contaminated site in the Upper Colorado River Basin, Wyoming, United States - RVT100D185 | ecosystem: Environmental > Terrestrial > Soil > Contaminated >... | reverse complement strand
TCTCATGGTCCATCCCTCGCTCGGCCAGCGCGCCGGCTTTCCCCTACTGGCCGTCCTGGCAACCGCGATGCTACTCGCGGCCATGGGGCTGCTCGCGCGCCGGCTTCACAGCACATAGTCATGCCGTCCAATGCTGCATCGATTCCAATCGCGTTCGTTTTCGCTCTCACGCTTGGCACCCCGGTCGCCGCGGGCCAAGGCGCTGGCGCCACTCAGAGCGAGGAGGTCGATTCGATTACCGACGCCCTGTCTCAGGGAAGCGCGTCCGTGAACCTGCGCTATCGCTACGAAATGGTCGACGATGAGAATTTCGAAAAGAATGCCCATGCATCGACCCTTCGGACCGTGCTCGGATACCGGACGGCGCCCTTCAAGGGATTCAGCCTCTTCCTCGAAGCTCAAAACGTGACCCACGTGGGCAAACAGCGTTTCAACAATCGCGGCGCCGGCGATCTCGCGAACGGTGTTACCGACCGTCCCGTTGTCGCGGATCCGAGCCAAACACGCGTGCAACATGCCTATCTGCGGTACGGCGCACTCGATACGACCTTCGATCTCGGCCGTCGCCAGGTCGTCTTCGGAGACCACCGCTTCGTCGGTGACGTCGGGTGGCGTCAAAACGTCCAGACGTTCGACGCGATTCATCTTGCGAACGCCTCGATCGACAGGACAAGGATTTCGTATGCGTTCGCCGGCAAGGTGGTGCGCATCTTCGGGGACGAGAAGGACATGAGCTCGCATTTCGTGAACGCGCTCGTCAGTCTGAATCCGAACACATCCCTCGAGCTGTTCGCCTATCTGCTCGACTACGACGCCGTCGAGGATCGAGGACTCTCGAGCCAGAGCTACGGCGGGAAGCTTTCAGGGTCGCGGCCGGTCAACGAAGGACTGCGGGTACTCTACGAGGCGCAATACGCGAAACAGACCGACTTCGGCGATAACCCGAATACTCGAAACGCGACCTACCTGCACCTGATGGGGGGACTCGGGCTCAGCGATCTCGTCAACGTCAGGGCAGCGCGAGAGTTGCTGAGTGGCTCGCGCGCCGACGGCGCGTTTCAAACACCCCTGGCGACGGGGCACAAATTCAACGGTTGGGCCGATCTCTTCCTCGTAACACCCACGGAGGGCCTCGTCGACTGGTACGTCAGCGCCGACGGGAAGATAGACTCGCTGTCCTGGAGCGTCGCCTACCATGACTTCAGCGCCGACGAGGGAGGGCGAACCTATGGACGCGAGTTCGACGCCCAGGTGCTTCATCCGACGCCGTGGAACATGCCGTTCGGAGCCAAGGTGGCGTTCTACCGAGAGGACGGTTTCGCGCGAGACGTCAGCAAGCTGTGGTTGTGGACGCAGTACTCGTTCTAACGTCTTGCGTTCGACGACGTAGTCCGCGCGACGTGGCCCGACGACGTCAGCGTGTTGGCGCTGACCGTGGATCGGCGTAGGGATTCACGGGGAAGTAGTCTCGCGGGGTCTCGCGGGCTCTTGACTTGTCGTGGTTCTTGGGCCTTTCCGGTGACCTCGGTGGTCAGGCGGACAAGAGAGCATCGTGATTCCAGCGCGAGAAGCACTCGAAAGCCTGCGAGTCGGGAACCGTCGCTTCGTGGCTGGCGTTCGAGGCGGCGACCTCGCAAGCCAGACGCGACGCGCTGAGCTCGTTGCAGGCCAGGAGCCGTTCGCCATCATTCTCGGGTGTGTTCCGACTCGCGGGTGCCGCCAGAGATCGTCTTCGACCAGGGCCTGGGCGACCTGTTTGTCATCCGCGTCGCCGGAAACATCGTCGGCTCCTCACAAATCGGTAGCGTTGAGTTCGCCGCAGTGCAGTTCGGCACAGCGCTCGTCGTCGTGCTGGGTCATTCTCGGTGTGGCGCTGTTCTGGCCACGGTGGAGGAACTCACGCGGTCGAATGACAAGTCGCGCAATCTGGGCTCGATCGTCCGCCGCATTCGACCATCGGTGGAGGCCGTGCTGGTGGCAGAACCCAGGCTGGACTCGGATGCTCTCGTGCGGCACGCCAGTCGGACCAACGTCCGCGTCTCCGCAAGTGGTCTTCGACAGGGATCGGAAGTCCTCGAGCGACTGATCCAGCGAGATGAACTCCTGGTCGTGGGGGCCGAATACTCCCTGGAGACAGAGATCGTCGATTTCTTCGACGGCGTGCCGGAGGCAGGTTGAAGCCGCGCCCGCGTTTCAACGGCGGCGCCGGAAGGTTGCGGCGCACGCCACAAAGTTCGTGCACCTACTCCTCGTTCTCGTTGCACCGGCCATGTCCAGTCTCACCCCTTCGTCTTCGCACCTTTGAATCTGTCTTTCCCGAAAGGCACGAAATAGCGGATCGTCGACGGTGCGTGGCTGGACAGAACGGAGGCTACGACAAGGGCGGCGAGAATCCAGCCCGCACGTGCGCCAAACAGGGGAAGCGCGGCCAGGAGGGCGATCTTGCCGATCACGACGAATCCGCGCACCTGCAGAAGAAATACCCCGCTCTCATGCAGGTCGAGTAGAAGGATCAGCGCGCCCGAGCCGATCGCACCCACCAGCCAGCGGTCGCTCAGCGCATCACCGGCCCCTGAGATGTAAAGCCCTGTGAGTATTCCGCCGGACAGCACGTGGGCTGCACGGAGCAGGATTTTGAGCGCGCGCCGGCCCGGGAATTCTCGAGGCCGTGGGGAAAAGAGAAGGGACGACAACCGTGTCGTCATGGTTCTCCAGTGCGGCTCATCGACCGGCACTCGTTATGTCACGCGCCCGGCTCCGTGTAGCGATGTGACGAGTTCCCTCGCCTGTGCTCCGCATTGTCCGTAGGTCAACCTCACGCCATCGACTTCGCGAGTCTCGGAATGAGCCGCACCGCGTTGTCACGCTCGATCGCCCTGAGGTCGCTCTCGTTGAACAGCTTCAGCGAGCGCAGGGCGTCGGCCATCGCCTGGATCGTCCCACCTGGAGGGAAATCGGTCCCGAACATGACGTGGTCCGTCTTCACGAGCTCCAGCAGCGAGACCATCGCCCCCCGGTTGGCGGCTCCTGCCGTGTCGTAATAGAACTGGCTGGCCTCGTGCAGGAAGCCGTTCGGCAGGCGGTCCTTGGCCCTACTGGAGGCTCCGTTGATGCGGCCGGCCAAGAACGGCAGCGACCCGCCGGCGTGCGACCAGATAAGCCGAATGTTGGGAAACATCGCGGCGTCGCCGCTGAAGCACACGCCCACGATGGCGCGGGTCGTATCGGTCCCGTACTCCATGCTCCCCGGAGACACGCCATATGAAAGGTTCCGACAGCAGTTGGCGGCCGTCGGGTGAACGTGGACCACGGCGTTGCGCCGGTTGAGCTCCTCCATTACGGGTCTGAAGGCTGGGTTGCCCAGCCAGATGTTCTCGTCGTAGCTGGTCATCAGGCCGATGCCGTCCACGTGCAGCGTGTCATACGCGTACTCGATCTCGGCCAGCGTCGCGTCCACATCGGGCAACGGCATGGCGGCAAACAGACCAAACCTGGTCGGATGCGCTTGCACCAGCTTCGCGCCATATTCGTTGCATGCGCGGGCCAGGCGACGCGTCACCTCACGGTCGCCGAAGTACAAGCCTGGGTTGGTGATGGAAATCACGGCGGCCGCGCAGTCACCCCGCGCCATGTCCTCAATCGACTGCTCGGGCGTCCATTTGGGGTTTGCTGGGTTCAGCAGCGGCCGTCCTGAGACTTCAGCAATCCAGGCCGGCGGCGAGAAATGATGGTGCACGTCGATACGGTTCGTCCCGGCGGGCGCCACCTGAGCGGAGGCTGCCAGGCCGTCAACGTTCGCCGTTGCGGCCAGCCCCAGCGACGCGACGACTTTGGTCAGAAAGCTTCGTCGATCAAGATCCGTCATGAATAACCTCCCACAGGGGATTTAGTGAACCCGACGTTTCGGTGGTGCCAATCGCCGGGCGTGTCTGCCGCCGAACCCCGTACTAACGAAGTCTCGATCGAACCGTCACGCGGCCTGATAATGGTAGGGAGAAGAGGCATTGTCAAGTTTCCCTTGACCGCCGAGTGATTCCTCACGCGCGACAGCCTGGATAATTGCCATGTTTCATTCGGGCGCCTCCGGCCGTCAGCATTTCTTGATCGCGACCAGACTCACGTCATCGATGGGGTCGGCGAACGCCCTGAGGTCTTCGACAATGGTGTGCACGATATCGGCCGCGGATAGATGCTTTGCACCGCGTATCGTCTGCTCTAGCCGATCGGGAAAGTAGGGCTCGTTCCCACGCGCATGCTCCAGCAGCCCGTCGGTGTGCAGCAGGAGAACGTCGCCAGCCCCCATGAGGGTCCACTCGTTCAGTTCGTACCGGTTCTTGAAGCCCAGCGCACCGCCCTCGACCTGCTTGTCGGTGACGTTCTGGGACGGGAACGTCCCGAGAGGGGGGAACGACGTGAAAGACTCTGGGCTTGCCTTCATGAAGCGATCGTTCATCACGGAGAAGATGGCAGGCGGAGGATGCCCAGCGGAGAGGAAGCGAAACGTCGCGCTCTCGGAGATCTCCCCGTAGAGCACCGTGATGAACTTGTTCACGGACGACGTCCGATGGAAGCGCTGGTTCAGATTCTCGAAGAGTCGCCTTGTGATGTTACCGGAGATGTCCAGTTCGTACAGTGCCCCCATGAGAAACGCCTGGTGAAACATCGCCGCGAGCATGGCGTCGGTGCCATGATGGCCGGCGACGTCGATCAGCGCGATCCCGGCCATCTGCCGGCAGCGCTCGAGGTTGCTGACGATGTCCGGACGGCCAGCCGCGGCGGCCTTCTTGATACGGGCGTTCAGGTCGTACCGCTTCTTGAAGTCCACGTAGATGAGATGGTCGCCTCCCGCGATGCCGTTCAGGGGAAGCACCTGACCGTAGACGTCAATGCCGGCTAGCGACGGCAGGCTGCCTGGCCGCGGAATGATGCCGCGGGCGATCTCCTCGAAGTTCCGCAGCTCCCTGGACAGTTCATTGAACGATCCTTCGATGTGCGACTCAAACGGGCTCATACGATACTCTCTACCGGATACCGTCGATGGGCACGGATCGCCCCCTCATGCGCGCTGGGGCGACGTCGTGGACGTGGGGATGAGTCTCTCCTGCATGAATCGCTCGTGAGCAGCCGCTGCTCTCCTGACGACTCTACGGACGCTCCTTCGGTGCGACGTAACTCTTCCGGGCGCGCGGCTTCAAGCCCCGCTGGTTCACCCGCACGTCAACCTTGTGCACCTTGCCGTCGCGTTGGGGGGGCTCGAACGCGATGAGGTACTGGCTGTGCAGCTCGTCGGCGACCCGAGCGAATGCGGCGCCTAGGTCCTGCCCGAAGCGAATCTCGGTGTACCCGCCGCCAGACTCCTCAGCGACACGCGCGAGGCCTGGGTCGGGCAGGTCGGCCGTCAGCATTGCCTGGAGACCACCCGGGCCGAGTCCGGGCAGCATCGGCCGCGCGCGCCGGCTGCGCATACCGATGGAGTAGACCATCACGTCGTCGTTGCGCGCGCGCTCGATGACCTCGACCTGGCTGACGTAACGCTGACGGAAGTCGAAGGGGCCGCTGTCCTTCCCATCGCTCAGCACGAGGATGACGCGCCGTTCCTCGCCCTCGTCTTCGAACGCGTCCAACGCCTCGTCGAGGGCTCGCCAGAGCGGTGTGGGCGCATCGGCCGCAATGGTCGCCGGAAGCGCCCTCCGGAGCTGTTCGAGATCGCCTGTGAACGAGGGACTGATGGTGATCTCGTGCCCGAACGCGCCAACGCGCGCGACATCGTCAGGACGAAGCCGCGCGAAGAGCTGATCCGCAGCGGCGCGCAGCAGCGGCAAGTTGCCCTCCATGCTGCCCGAGACATCCAACATGACAATGAGACGGATGGGCTGGGGGGTGTTATCGAACAGCGTGATCGGCTGTGGCTTCCCTTCGTCGCGAACCTCGAAGTTGTCGCGTGAGAGCGTCGTGATGAGCCGGCCGTCTTCATCTGTCACGGTGACGAACACACGGACGGCCTCGCTCGTGCCGCGGAAGAGCGGCTGCTGTTGTCCGGCTGCGCCAAGCATGGCCAGGACACACACGGCGAGTGCTCCGTACCCGAAAAATCGAGTCATGCGCACGATCCTTTCATCCTCAGGCCAAGCACCTCACCCCTCAGTCATACCACGAGCCGGCCGACCGCCGACGTTCGAAATGCGAGGGCCCCAATAGGGCTGCAATCCGGTTCCCCGCGGCTTTCGTCGAATCTTGTCGCCGAAGCGCTACAACCTGAAGGCGCGGCCGCCGAGGGTAACGCCGCGCCACGGACACGGGTACTGGACATCGCGGTTAGATGAAGTATGCTCTTGCCCTTATCACCTCATCGGCTCGATTACCAGGTGCCGGAGGCAACATCGTGAGAGTTCCCGTCAGCATCACGGTCAATGACCGCCGCTACGAACGCGACGTAGAGCCGCGTCTACTCCTCGTCCACTTGATCCGCGACCTCGGAGGCCTGACTGGTACAAAGGTCGGCTGCGACACGAGTCAGTGCGGCTCGTGCACGGTGCTCATGGATGGCATCTCGGTGAAATCGTGTACCTGTCTAGCGGTTCAGGCCGACGGCGCTTCGATTACCACGATCGAGGGACTGGCGCTGGATGACCAGCTCCATCCGCTGCAGGAAGCCTTCTGGAACGCGCACGGGCTTCAATGCGGCTTCTGCACTCCGGGCATGATCCTCGCGTCGCACGAACTGCTCCGCAACAATGCAACTCCGTCGGAGCGCGAGATACGACACGGGCTGGCCGGCAACATGTGCCGGTGCACCGGCTACCAGAACATCGTGCGTGCCGTGAGCGAAGCGGCCGCAGCGCTAGCACGGAAGTGAGCCATGAGCACGAGAATCTTTGGTTCGGGTATCCGACGGCGAGAAGACCCTCGACTGATTACCGGCGCGGCGACGTACACCGACGACCTCACTTTGCCCGGAATGGTGCACGCAGCCATGGTGCGAAGCCCCCACGCACACGCGCGCATCACACATATCGACACGAGCCGTGCCAAGGCTGCCCCTGGGGTGGTCGCGGTCTACACCGGGAGAGATGTCGATTCACTCCAGCCGATGCCGTGCGCTTGGCTGTTGCCCAACGCCGACCTGAAGGTCGCGACGTACCCGTGCATTGCCACGGAGGTGGTGAGGTACGCCGGCGATATCGTGGCCGTTGTCGTCGCCGACACGCCGTACCAGGCACAGGACGCGCTCGACCTCGTCGAGGTGGACTACGAGCCGTTGCCGTGCGTGGTCGGCCCCGAGCAGGCGGTGAAGTCCGATGCTCCACAGCTTCACCCCGACATCCCGAACAACACGGCTTTTCATTGGACGGTTGAGGGCGGCGATGTGGACGCGGCGTTCAAGGACGCCGATGTCGTCGTCACCGAGCGCATCGTGCAGCAGCGGCTCATTCCGAACGCCATTGAGCCGCGGGCCGCGCTCGTGAAGTGGGGCGGCGCCTCGGGCGAGCTGACCCTCTGGAACACGACCCAGAATCCGCACATCCTGCGGTTTCTCTGCTCAGTCGTGACCGGCGTGCCCGAAGACAAGGCTCGCGTTATCGCACCGGAAGTCGGCGGCGGGTTCGGTAGCAAGATCGCAGCCTACCCGGCCGAATTCATCGCCGTGTTCTGTGCGCGTAAGCTGAACCGCCCGGTGAAATGGGCAGAAACACGCAGCGAGAACTACCAGGCCACGACGCACGGGCGCGACCACGTGCAAGAGGTCGAGTTGGCGGCGCGGAAAGACGGCACCATCCTCGGTCTGCGGGCGACATCCTGGTCGGCCATGGGCGCCTACCTGTCGACGGCCGCGCCCGGTATCCCGACGATTCTGCACGGTCTGATGCTGTCCGGCGTCTACAACATTCCGGCCATCAAGGAAGATGTCTACGGCATCTATACGAATACGACCCCCGTCGAAGCGTACCGCGGCGCCGGGCGGCCGGAAGCGACGTTCATTGTGGAACGGATGGTTGACAAGCTGGCGTCGACGCTGGACATCGATCCCGTCACCGTGCGTCAGCGGAACCTGATCCCCCGTTTCGAGAACGGCCATGAAGTAGTGACCGGGCTCACGTATGACAGCGGAGACTACCCGGCGAATCTGGAGAAGCTCCTCAATCATGTCGACTACAAAGCGCTGCGACGCCAACAGGAGGACGCCCGCAAGCACGGACGCTACCTCGGGATCGGCATCGGGACCTACGCGGAGATCTGCGGTCTCGGTCCCTCGCAGGTAGCGGGTGCCATTGGCTTCCAGGGTGGGCTGTGGGAGAGCGCCATTGTCCGCGTCCATCCGACCGGGAAGGTGCACGTCTTCATCGGCGCGTCACCGCACGGGCAGGGTGAGGAGACGACCTTCGCGCAGCTCGTCGCCAGCGAGATAGGAGTGGATGCCGAAGACGTCAAGGTCATCCACGGCGACACAGAGATGACTCCCATGGGCTGGGGCACTTATGGCAGCCGGACCACAGCTGTGGGCGGCGCCGCGCTAGTGCTCGCGAGCCGAAAGGTGAAGGAGAAGGCGAAGCTGATCGCGGCGCACCTGCTCGAAGCGGCTGTGGAAGACATGGACTACGCCGACGGTAAGTTCTTCGTCAAGGGCTCTCCGGACGAGGCGAAGACGATCCAAGACATCGCGCTAATGGCCAACGTCTCGTGGAATATGCCACCCGGCGTGGAGTCGGGCCTGGAAGCATCGATGTTCTACGACCCTCCGAATTTCACGTTCCCATTCGGTTCCCACCTCGCGGTAGTCGAGGTCGATCCCGAGACGGGAAAAGTGGACCTCAAGCGATACGTCGCGATCGACGATTGTGGCCCGCAGATCAATCCGGTGATCGTCGCGGGTCAGGTTCACGGCGGAGTCGTTCAGGGCTTTGGGCAAGCGCTCTGGGAAGAGGCTGTTTACGACGAGATGGGCCAGTTGGTCACCGGTACGATGCTCGACTATGCGCTGCCTCGAGCCGATGTGCTCCCCCAGATCGAGGTGCTCTCAACGGTGACGCCGTCGCCGCACCATCCGCTTGGTCTCAAGGGTATCGGGGAAGCGGGGACGATCGCGTCCACGGTCACGGTCTACAATGCCGTGCTCGACGCCCTCGGACCCCTTGGTGTCGAGACCCTCCGCATGCCGATGACCGCCGAGCGCGTGTGGCGCGCGATTCAGGACGCCAGGTCAGGTCGTACGAACGCGTAAGAGGATCACGACAATGTACTCACCAGCCTTCGACTACTACCGCGCGGATTCGCTGAACGAGATTGGCGACCTGCTACGGCAGCATCCAGGCGCGAAGATCCTGGCGGGCGGACACAGCCTGATTCCGCTCCTGAAGTTGCGTCTGGCGGCTCCATCGGCGCTCGTGGACATCGGCCGCGTCACCGAGCTGAAGGGCATCAGCATGGTGAACGGTTCACTTCGAATCGGCGCTATGACGACCCACGCCGAAATCGCGGCATCGCCAGAGGTTCGCCGGCACGCCCCTGCCCTCGCCGAGGCGGCTGGTCTCGTTGGCGACCCGGCCGTCCGCAATCGCGGAACCATCGGCGGCAATGCTGCACACGCCGATCCCGCGTCGGATCTTCCGATCGCCTTGTCCGCGCTCGACGCGCGGTTCGTGGTCCTGACCTCATCCGGCACGCAGGAGTTCGCGTTCGCCGACTTCTGTCTGGGCATGATGACCACGGTGATGGGCGACCACGACGTCCTGATGGCCGTAGACGTCCCGGTGAAACCTGCGGGCCGACGAATGGCTTACGTGAAGTTCGAGCATCCCGCCTCGCGCTACGCGGTGATCGGCGTTGCCACAGCCCTCGCCGTCGACGGACAGACGTGCACCGGCGCCGCAGTAGCCATCGGTGGTCTCGTGCCCCGTCCGGTTCGCGCGGCGGCCGTCGAACACGCGCTCGTCGGACAGCAGCTGTCCGCCGCGACCATCGCTGGCGCCGCCGAACGCGTGTCGATGGGCCTTGGAGACGAGATACTCGGCGACCTCTATGCCTCCGCTGACTATCGGAAGGCGATCGCGCCTGTGTACGTCAAGCGCGCGCTGGCCGCCGCGGTGGACCGCGCGCAGTGAGATCCCGCAGGCGCGCGGCCTTCGAAATGCCTTGATGAAGGATGCTACCCGCCTCTATCGCTTCCATTGACGCCTGCCAGGCCTTGCTCGAACGGCAGCGATACATCGCTGACCGCGGGCTGGCAACCGCCGTCTATTTGTCACTGAAGATGCAGCGGCCACTGCTCCTGGAAGGCGAAGCCGGCGTCGGGAAGACCGAGGTCGCCAAGGTACTCGCCGTGGCGCTCGACAGTGAGTTGATACGCTTGCAGTGTTACGAAGGGCTCGACGTGAGCCACGCGGTGTACGAGTGGAATTACGCCAGGCAGCTATTGGAGATTCGCCTGATGGAGGCGGCCGGTGCCGTGGATCGACAACAGGCGGCACGGGAGCTGTTCAGCGAAGAGTTTCTCATCCGCCGGCCGATCCTCCAGGCGCTGTCCACAACCGGCCAACAACCACCTGTCCTCCTGATCGACGAGCTCGATCGGGCTGACGACGAGTTCGAGGGGTTTCTGCTCGAGATCCTGGCAGACTACCAGGTGACCGTCCCGGAACTCGGCACAATTCGGACGACCATCCCACCGGTCGTCGTCATCACGTCAAATCGCACGCGCGAGCTCCACGACGCGTTGAAGCGGCGCTGTCTGTATCACTGGATCGACTATCCAGACTTCGAGAAGGAGCTGGGCATCGTCACCACCAAAGTACCCGGGGCGTCTGCCAGGCTAGCTGCGCAGGTGACGGCGTTCGTGCAGGAGCTGCGGCGAGTGGAGTTGTACAAGGCGTCGGGAGTATCCGAAACCCTCGACTGGGCGGCCGCCCTGGTCGCACTCGACAAGAACGAGCTCGATGCGCAAACCATCGACCGGACCCTCGGCATGCTCCTGAAGAATCAGGAAGACATCGCCGCTGTGCGCGGTGATCGGGCCGACCACCTTCTCGCACTGGCGCAGGCGAACCGTTCGTGAGTGTGTTCGTACGCAATCTGATACGCTTTGCCTCTGTCCTCAGGGCTGCAGGGCTCACGGTCCCCGCCGACCGCATGATCGACGTGGTCACCGCACTGGGCCACATCGACATCGGGCGGCGACGCGATTTTTATTGCACGCTTCGGTCGTTGCTCGTCAAACGCCAGCAAGACATCGCGACGTTCGACGAGGCGTTCCTCCTCTACTGGCGCCCCCCCGCCCGCGAATGGGCACCCCATGACCTTCGTGCGCTTGGCGAACAGCGTCGTTTCGGTCCCGCCGAGGGAGAGGTGCCCAACCTTGAGGGGAGTCAGCCTGGCGGCACATCGACATCTCGGCCGGCGGAAGCCGTCGCGCGGGTGGTGCCGTTCAGCTACAGTGCTCGCGAGATTTCGCGGACGAAGGACTTCGCGAGCTTCACTGATGAAGAGCTCAAGCAGGCCGAGGCCATGCTTGCTGCACTCGCGTGGAATCCAGGAGAGCGCCTGACCCGACGGTTGAAGCCTGCTCGCGGTCGTCGCCTCGACCTGCGGCGTATCGTCTCGCGCAACGCCAAGTACGGCGCCGAATGGGTGATACTGCCGACTCGAGAACGCTTGAGGAGACGTCGCCCCGTGGTGCTTCTGTGCGACGTCAGCGGCTCCATGGAGCGCTACTCTCGCATCCTGCTCCACTTCGCGCACGGCTTGGTCATCAGGCATGGCCTCGTCGAGGCGTTCGTCTTTGCCACGCAGTTGACGCGGATCACGCGCGCGCTCGTCAAACACGGGGCTGACGATGCGGTGCGGAGCGTGTTGGGGTGCGTCAGGGATTGGGGTGGCGGGACCCGGATCGGCGAGGCACTCCGAGCGTTCAACGTAGAGTGGGCACGGAGGGTCGCATGCAGAGGACCGATCGTCCTGCTGATTTCGGACGGGTGGGACCGGGGAGAACCCGATCTGTTGTCTCGCGAGATGGGCCGACTGCAACGCACGTCTCATCGGCTCATCTGGCTGAACCCGCTGCTCGGCGCTCACGGCTATCAGCCGTTGACCCGTGGCATGCAGGCAGCGCTTCCGTTTGTCGATGATTTTCTGCCGGTGCACAACCTCGACAGTCTACACACCATCGCCGAGCACTTGAACACTGTCGCACGACGACGTCCCGCCCGTCGCCAGCGAGAGCCACGGGATGTCTCCAGACTTGCTCGATCTACCCGTCGACTGAACTGACGTCATGGCGCGTCGCGACGGCCTTCTCCTGCAGACAGGCGAAGAAGCGATCCATCATCATCTTGGCGACCGACCCCAGTAGACGCTGGCCTACCCGCGCAATCAGTCCGCCCACCCCACCTGTCCCGTTCACTCTCACGGATGAAGTCTCACCCTGATCGACGATCTCGAGCACGGCATCGCCCCGAACGAAACCTGCCTTCCCGGTGCCCTCGACGACGAGCCGGTACGATCGCGGCGGCTGCTTGTCACACATCGCCACGGTGCCCCTGTAGCGGCCAGAGATGGCTGCGACGGTGATAGCCAGATCGACCTGGAACGTGTCGTCGCCCAGCGGCTTCAGCCCATCGCATCCCGGGAGACACGAGGCGACGGTGTCCGGGTCATTCAAGAGGTCCCAGACGGTCCTGGCCGGCGCGGCGAAATCGTACGAACCTGACAATTCCATCGCCTACCTCAACACGCGCAATACACGACGGAGAAGCCCCGCATCTGCCGTGGACCCCCCTGTTTCGTCCTCGTCCAGACTACGGCTCAGGCAGTGCGGCTGAGATAGCCTGCCCAGACTCAAGGGGCAACCAGAAGGCGGGCAATCGCCTGGCCCGACCCTGGAGCGGTTGAATGATGACACACGTCCTTCGTCATTCCCGTCGGCCAACGCGAGCCGGTGAGGGTCCATGCATCCCTTCCCAGATTGCCTCCAGGGCGCCGGCGGGGAGCGGGTGCTTCAAATCGAACTCGAACGCCCGCGTCTGATCACCACCCCCCCTCGTAGGCCTGAACGGTGAGGCGATGACGATCCGGCTGGAAGACGAGGTACAGATCAGCGAGAGCCCAGACCGCGATACTCATGTTGTAGTCGAGCAGATAGAGCAGCCAGAAGGCGCCGATGAGCGAGAGCGGCACCGCCAGCAGCACGATCAGCGTCTGATGACCGATCGGGTGCTGACGTAGAGGATCACGAAGATGATGAGCAGCGTGACCGGTACGACCAACTGCATCCGCTCCTGGGCACGCACCATGTACTCTTACTGGCCGCTCCACCCGACGCTGTACCCCGTCGGGATGGTCACGTTCTCCGCCACCGCCCGCTGGGCCCTCTGCACGTACGTGCCGACGTCAATATTCTGGATATCCACGTAGATCCAGGCGTTCGTCACGCCCGGCAGCTGAATGGCCCGGTTCAATCTCGTCAGTCAGCCGCTCCGGCGTCATGTTCGGTCGCCATTCCGCCTCTGGCTTGAGGGTGATAGTGGTCTCGATCATGCTGAGATCGGGAGGACGACTCGCCGTGTGCTGACGTGCGATGCTCGAGAGAACAAGCGGAGTTCGTGTCGCAACGCACGCGACTGACCAGTGCTTCGCAATGCGTGGTGACAACGTTTCTGCGGGCGCGAGCAGCGGGGCCTCTGTCGCCGACGAACAACACGACATCTGTGTGTCCGGGCGCGGGGAGTGCGAGCCGTGCATGTCAGCGCAGGAGACATTCGGGGCCCAGATGGCTTCCGCCATTGTCGGACAACCACGAGCGCCAGCAGCAACAGCATCACGACGCTGCCGTTGCTAAGGGAACTCACGATGCCGCCCCGCCGCACTGGCCTTCTCAGCACCAAAGCCTTCCTCATCGTTCTCGCGAGGTGCATGTCTTGTGCCGTCGAGCCGCGTTAGGATCCCAGAAAAAAACCGACCCTGCGCGGCCCCCGCCCGCCTTCAAGGTGGGAATATCTTACCACCGCTGCTGGTTTTTCCGCCGTGTCCTCTCGAGTGAACCCTCCCGGTTGGGAGTGCCATGGTCAGCCACGCTTCGCGCCTCAGCGCCGTGTCGATTCTCAGATCTGCACCCAGGCGACCGCCGCCCGCGTCAACTCGGGGGCATTCGTGAGACCGAGCTTCTCCTTGATTCGTGCCTGGTAGGTCTCGACCGTCTTCATCGAGAGGGCCAACTCTCGGGCGATGTCGCGGGTCCCCAGACCGCGTCCGATCAGCGTGAAGACTTCGCGCTCTCGATCGGTCAGACGCTCAAACGGTGACCGTTCGTCCGCCGTGCATCGCCCCGTCACCCGGGCCACGATGCGCTCAGCCATTTGGGGACTGACATACGTCTTCCCGCTCGCCACGCATCGGATGGCGCCGAGCAAGCTCTGCATCGCTTCGTGCTTCATGATGTAGCCGCTTGCGCCGGCGGCGAGGGAACGCTCCGCGTGCAGCGTCTCGTCGTGCATGGACAGCACCAGCACGCGCACATCAGGTAGTGAGGCGTTCAGGGTCTTGACCAGTTGGAGACCGCTCGACTTGCCCAGCGACAAGTCCACGATGGCGACGTCGGGGCGGTCGCTGCGAATTCGCTCCAGGCCGCCGTCCGCCGTGTCGCTCTCGCCGCACACCGCCAGATCAGGCTCGTGGTTGATCATCTCGGTCAAGCCCTTTCGCACGACCGGGTGATCGTCGACGATGACAATTCTGAGCGGCCTCGGGCGCGACGAACTCTTCGGTCCATCCGGACGCCCCTGCAGTGGCATACGCACTTACCTCACAGATAATTGCGGCTCTAGGTCAACGCCATCATCCCGCCACGCCTCGTCGCCGGGTCGCTGTACTCGTCTCCGTATGACGCGTTCGGCGATCGGGCGAGGGAACCCGACACCTGACCACGGTCCCGCCACCCTCTCTGGGTAGGACCGAACAATCACCACCCAACAGGCGGGCGCGTTGCCGCATGCTGTCCATGCCGATCCCGGAATGATTCCCAGGCACCTGCTTCAGGCCAGTCCCGTCGTCAGTGACCACGATTTCCAGACTATCTCCCACTCGTTGAAGCGTGACCGAAATTTCCGCTGCCTGGCTGTGCCGCCGAGCATTGTGAACCGCCTCCTGGGCGATGCGAAAGAGATGCAACGCGGTTCCTGGATCCTCGAAATGGATGGGCGGCTCGCACTGAAAGCGGCAGGGAATCCCAGACGTCGTCTCGCACTGCTTGACGAGCGTGTTCAAGGCTTCCATGAGACCCTCGGGGATGGTGTCGACCGGCATCAGCTCTCGGGCGGCGGCCCGCAGTTGCTTCTGAGCGTCTTCAATACACGTGACGAGCTCAGCGGCCTTGGCGGCCAGAGTGGACCCGGCGTTCGCCAGCCTCGTCCGAAGTGTTTGTGCCAAGAGTCCGATGCCTGTCAAATCCCCGCCGAGTCCATCGTGGAGCTCCCTCGCCAACCGGCGGCGCTCTTCACCCTGGGCCTCCGCCAGTCGCCATTCGAGCTGCTGGCGATCGCTCAGGTCTCGAAGGATGCCAGTAAAACCCCCAAGGTGGTCGATCTGGCTGACGGCGACATGGAGGGGAAACGTCGTGCCATCCTTGCGCAAGCCGACGACTTCGCGACCCGTGCCGATGACGTGCGCCTCGCCCGTCTCCCGGTACCGAGCGATGAATCCGGCGTGCTCGTCACGGTAGGGCGGCGGCATCAGGAGATTCACGTTCCGTCCCACGACTTCGGCCGCCGCGTACCCGAACATGTATTCCGCGGCGGTGTTGAACGTTTCGATCGCGCCTTGCTCATCGATGGTGATGATCGCGTCCGCGGCCGTGTTGACGATCGATCGGAGGTGGTCTTCGCTCCAGCGCAGCGCCCGTTCGGCCCGATCGCGCTCCGTCATGTCGAGCAGCATCCACAGCTCGTGGGTCTCGTCGAGGCGGGACTTGGCGAGTTCCACGTGGCGCGTCTGCTTGTCCTTGCCCCTCATCGCGAGCGTGACGGGCTCTGCCTCGCCTTCCGAGGCATGACTCGTCTCGTAGAGTGGACGACAATCGCACTCCTGATCGCAGTGCAAGGCCGCGCACCAGGCGTCGACGGTGGGGAGCTCGTCTCGGCTGTACCCGGTGATCGCTTCGGCCGCCCGGTTCATGGTGAGGCGGCCGTCTTCGCGCAGCACCGCGCCGGCTGGCAGACGCTCGATCACCTGGTGATACAGCTGGGCGACCTGCTTGGCGACGAGGCCCTCCTTGAGCTCGGTGACGTCGCGTTCCGTGGTAACGATGGCGTCGGGTTGGCCAGTCGCGTCGCGCAGGAGGGTCAGCGTCAACCAGACGTCCCGCGTTTGGCCCTCCTTGGTCTTTCGCAGGGTTGCCACCGATTCCGTGGCGACCTCACCGTTGGCCATGCGGCGGATCCGATCGCCAGTGACAGCGAGCTGCGCGCGTGGCACGAGGTCTTCCACGCGCATCGTGAGCGCCTCCGCCTCCGTCCACCCGTACAGTCTTTCGGCGCCGCGATTCCAACCGATGATGCGGCCTTCGAGATCCAGGAGCGTGATCGCGTCGCTCGAGTCCTGCAGGACGGTACTCAGTTGGCGCGCCGCCGCGTCGGCGACGAGCCGCCCGGTGATGTCCACCCAGGTGATGACGACGCCGTCGATACGACGATCGGCGGTGCGGTACGGCAGCACGCGCCGCAGGTAGGCTGTCGTGTCGTCGGCCCGCACGACCGTTTCGAGGGGCGCGAGCTGTTCGATCACCCGACGACAGTCCTCGAGGAGGGCGGCGTCGGGCACCCGCGGTGCAATGTCACGAAACGGCCGGCCGAGGTCGGTGGCCAGCAGGTTCAGCAACCGAGCCGTCGCCGGCGTGAACCGCTTGATGCGGAGGTCGGTGTCGAGAAAGACCGTCGCGATCTCGGTGCTGGCCAGCAGGTTCATCATGTCGTTGTTGGCCGTGTCCAGCTCCCGCACCTTGTCCTGGAGCTGGCTATTGACCGTGCTCAGCTCCTCGTTCAGCAACTGGAGCTCCTCCTTCGAGGTCTCCAGCTCCTCGTTGGTCGATTGGAGCTCCTCGTTGATCGACATGGCTTCTTCGTGGGAGGCTTTCAGCTCCTCGTTCGCCGTCCTGAGCTCGTCGATCGTGTTTCGCTGCTCGTCGCGCATGTCCTTGAGGTCGTCTTCGAGTTGGCGGACGCGCCTCGACTCGTCGATGGAACGGTCGGTAGCCGTTGCCACCTTCTTCGTCGTACCTGCCGCACGGTGCCCGGGACTGTCCTGGAAGGTCACGAGCAGCAGCGTTTGTGGGTCGTTGCCTGTGGCGACGGGACGCGCGGTCACCGTGCAGGCCACGTACGTGTGCTGGCGTTTGACGCGGGCATGCGCGTCGGTCACGGCGTGATGATCCTCTAGAGCCTGCTGGCACGCGCTGCGGATGGCCGTCCGCAGTCCGGGCCTCGCCATGGCCAGTAGATCTCTCGTCAACGCACCCGGCGGAAACTCCAGGAAGTCGACGATCGGGCCGAGCACGCTGAGGATTTCGTAGCGCGGGTTGACGAGCACGGCGGCTGGCGCGAAGTCGGCGATCAGCGCCCGTTGCAGCAGGTCCGTGACGGCCGCCGCTGGGCGTGGCCGGTCGGCGGTGTGGAGGACACCCGCGCGGGGCTTGCCCGCCGGGAGGATCGGAATCTCTGGGATGTCGCGATGCGCGGCTCCGCCCCGCCGAAACACGCGCCACTTCTTGGAGATCGGGATGAACCGGTTTGTTGCCTGTCCGATCGACTCCGCAGGACCGAGCATGAGATATCCGCTGTCGAGGAGCGCGAAGTCGAACAGAGCCATGAGCTTGGCCTGCACGTCTGGCTCGAGATAGATGAGCACGTTGCGGCAGGCGATGAGGTCCAGCTTCGAGAACGGCGCGTCGGCGGTCAGGTTCTGCGGGGCAAACGTGATGGCCGCACGGAGCGGCTGGCTAACTTGATAGCGCTGATCCTGAGTCGGGACGAAGAACCGCCGCAGCCGCTCAGCGGACACGTCGGCCGCGATCGTCTCCGGATACAGCCCGGTGCGTGCGACATCGAGTGATTCGTCATCGACGTCGGTGGCGAAGATCTGGAGCACGATGGGTTGCCGAGCGAGCGCGAATTGCTCGAAGAACAGGATCGCGATCGAATACGCTTCCTCGCCGGTGGCACACCCCGGCACCCAGACGCGTACCGGTCGCCCGCCGTTGTCAGGTCGGCCGCCGCGCTCGATCAATTCCGGGATCACGACCCGCTCGAGCACACGAAAAGCGTCCGGCTCGCGGAAGAATGCCGTCACGCCGATCGACAGGTCCTTGGCAAGTGCCCGCACTTCAGCCGGGTGCGTGTGCAGATAGGTGATGTAGCCCGCCACCTGATCGATGCGGCACAGACCCATGCGCCGCTTCACGCGTCGCAGCAGCATGTTCGTGCGGTACCCGCGGAAGTCGCGCTTGGCCTCGGCTCGCAGCAACGCCAGAATCTGGCCGAGTTCCTCCAGCGAGCTGTCCGCCGTTCGGGTGGATAGGTGCGCCGCGTGGCGTACGAGTGCCGCCGGCATCTGGTCGGGAGGCAGCACGTGGTCCACGACGCCCGCCGCCACGGCACTGCGTGGCATCTGGTCGTGCTCGGCCGACTCGGGCATCTGCGCCAGCGCGAGCCCACCGGCCGCCTTGACGGCGGTGAGCCCCGCCGTGCCGTGGCTACCCGTCCCGGACAGGATGATCCCGACTGCCAGACGCTGCTGATCGGCCGCCAGCGAGCGCAGGAACCCATCGATGGCCGTCTCTGCGCCCCGTCGCTGAGTCAGCGGCGCCACGTGCAGTACCCGATCGGTGATGGTCAGGTCAGTGCCGGGCGGAATGACGTACACGTGATTGGGGAGTACGGGCATCCCGTCCTGTGCTTCGAGCACCGGTATCCCCGTGTGTTTGTCCAGCGATTCCACCATGAGGCTTTCATGGCGGGGATCCAGATGGGGGACAAGCGCGAAGGCCATCCCGCTGTCGACGGGCATCGCGCTGAACAACTTCTTGAACGCGTCGAGTCCGCCGGCGGATGCGCCGACGCCGACCACCGGAAACGGGTGACCGTTCCCAGGTGTCGTTGAGCCACGCAGGTCGCCGCCACGGCGGCGAGGACGAGCCGATGTGCTGGCTGGCCGGGTCGCCCTCTTTGACCGCCGTGGTCTGGCCGCCGCCTTGGTCATTGTGCCCCAACCCATCCTATCAGCTGGTTTCGGCCTAGGCGCGACATATCGAGTCTGGACCGACGAAGGAAACGTGTCGCTGGAGGTGTGGGGGAATCCCCTACGTCGAACCGAATGGATCGCCCGATTGAATCGGCGCCGCGTTCACGGCAGGATACGGAATGGAGATGGCTTCTACCACTCTTGCCACGGGACATGGAGAACGGGCCACTTGGGCCTCCGCAGACATACCCATTGCCGATTGGCTGTGGCTGATTCGTGCCGAGTATCTTGAGTTCCCGACCCTGCGTCTGACGAAGCCACAGGTGCAGCGTCTCTGGAACATCGATCAGGTGACATGTGACGTGCTGCTGTCGGCGCTCGTCGATGTGGGGTTCCTTAAGCGCACCCGTCAGGGCGCGTACGTTCGCGCTGATGTTGGCTGAAGGAGCATATGGCTAACGCTGCTAGACGCTCGGTCGTGCC
>Ga0326597_10004456_pt1 | contig 19706 bp, 20 predicted proteins | sample RVTome_12_FD_203789 | JGI IMG/M metagenome (GOLD analysis project Ga0326597, IMG submission 203789) | Soil microbial communities from uranium-contaminated site in the Upper Colorado River Basin, Wyoming, United States - RVT100D185 | ecosystem: Environmental > Terrestrial > Soil > Contaminated >... | reverse complement strand
CGGAGGGCGGCCAGGACGCATCGCTCGCCGCGAACCCGCCGTCGAGCAGCGGCTTCATGAACATGGGAAACAGCGGCTCGGTCGCCGCCGCCATCATCATGCCGGCGAGCGCGAGCGCGAACACCTTGGCGTAGGGACGCACGTAGGACAGGAGCCGCAGGTAGAGCTCGCGGCTCCCCTGGCTGCGCGGGTGGGGCATGGCCGGATTGTACCGGCCCGTACCGCCCCGCTATGCGCGCCACGCCTCCTTCGGGCTCAACCCGGCATAGAGCAGCCCGGAAAGCCAGGCGTAGAGGTGCGCATGGGCATGGTCGCGCAGGAAGGAATTGAAGAAGCAGCCCACCACCATCGCGATGACCAGGCCGCGCGCGAGCTGCGTCTGCGTGCGGCTGCCGAGCCGCGCGGCCATATGCCACTGTGTCGCGAACAGTGCAAGCAGCACGGCCAGGCCCACGACCCCGAATTGCACCGTCGTGAGCAGGTACTGGTTCTCGGGCTGGCCGAGCGGCGGCATGGACGTGCCATAGACCTGGGTCGCGTACGCAGTGGCGAAACCCCCGGTGCCCACGCCGACGACGGGGTGCTGACGCACGATCTGCAGGCTGTTGGTCCACGCTTCGAGCCGCGTATTCGCCAGCCTGTCGGGCTTGCCCGCACGCCAGTCCTGGAACTCCTTGATCGTAGCCTGAGTTCGCAAGTGCAGTGAACTCGATGGGACCAGATACGCGCTTCCGCCGATGACCAGACCGGCCGCCGCCGCAGCGAGCACGCCGCGCCGGCCGTACACCGTCAGCAGGAAGTAAAGCGCGAGCGCCATCAGCACGAGCTGCCCGGTCCTGCCCCAGATCATGAAGAGCACGTTGAACGCGGCGAGTCCGCAGAACAGCCAGAGCAGCGCCCGCTCCCTCGCGCCCACCGACTCGCGCGCGGCGAGCGCGAGGACGAAGGCGCCGTAGGCCATCAGCACGCTGTGCCCGATCTTCTTCTTGAACACCACCGAATCGTAGGGAAAGCCCTTGATGAAATCGGCTTCGGGCATGAGGCCGAACCAGAGCGGGTAGGAGAGCAGCAGCGTAAGGGCCAGCGCGGCGAGCAGCGCGATCAGCGCGCGGCGCAGCCACTCCACGCCGGGCTGCAGAGAGACCAGGATCGGGACGAGCAGCAGGACCGCCGCCTTGTCCAGGTCGTACAGCACCTCGCGCGCCGAGCCGAGGCCGTAGGCGCTGCCAGCGACGTGCAGCAGGAAGAACGCGCAGGCGGCGAGCGCGACGGCGTTGCCGCGCACCGCGGCCCATTTCTCGCGAAACCGGCCGCCCGCGGCCCAGCACACGAGGAGCGCGACCACCAGGACGCTGTCGAGCGCGGTCGAGACGGGGATGGAAAAGCCGAGCGCGACGGCGATCCAGAGCGCCATGTCGTTGAACCCAGGCCGCGCCATATCGGGGCGTAATTATAGGCGCAGCGACAGGTACATCGAGCGCACCTGCTCCGCCATTTTCCGCGCGGTGAACAGCTCCTCGTACCGGCGCCGGCCGTTGGCGCCAAGGGCGCGCGCGCCCGGCGCGTCTTCGAGCAGGCGATTCAACGCCTGCGCCAGCGCATCGGCATTGCGCGGCTCGACGGTGAAGCCGGTGACCCCGTCCTGGTTGACCCAGTCGACGCCCGAGCCCTGCAGCCGGCTGGACACCACGGGTCGGCCGGCGCGCATGGCCTCGAGCTGCACGATGCCGAACGCCTCGGATTTCTGCACCGACGGCAGGCAGAAGACGTCGCAGGCGCGCATGTAGAGTTGCACCCCCCGGCCGGTCATCGCTCCGAGTAGCTGGACCCTGTCCTGCACGCCAAGCGCCTCGATCAGCAGCTGCAAGTCGCGCCGCAGCGGTCCGGTGCCGGCGATGAGGACCTGCCCGCTCGCCGTCAGCGCGGCGGCGCTGCGCACCAGATACTCGAAACCCTTGTAGGGGACGAGGCGGCCCAGCGCGAAGACCAGGGCACGCCCGGCATGGCGGGCGCGCAGCTCCCGCACTTCGTCCTCGCCGATCGCATGGTCCGCCTCGCCGATGCCGATCGGGATGGCAACAGCCTTGTCGCGGAATCCTTCCAGCGCGGCGGACTCCGCCAGCAGCTTGGGCGAGGTCACGCAGATCCGGTCGGCGCGCCGCAGCAGCCAGCGCTCGAGCCCCTTGTACAGGGAATAGAGCAGGCGCCGCCCCACGATATCCTGGTGCCAGTGCACGACCACCGCGCCGTCGAAGCGGCCGAGCAGCAGATTGAGGTCGCTCTGCGGCCACGGCACGTGCACGTGCACCACGTCGTAGCGCGAGGCGATGCGCTGAAAGGCGCGCAAGTCCTGCCACGAAAGCGACGCGGTCGAGACGGCAAAGTCGGCCCTGGTCTGGAACACCGTGCCGCGCGGCGAGAGCGCATACTCGCGCCGCTCCGGCCCCTGGCACAGCACGTCGACCTCGAGATCCGGAAAGCGGTTCAGCTCGGGCACCAGCTCTTCGACCACGCGCTCGACGCCGCCGAGCACGGTGCCGAAGGCCTTGACGTGATGCAGGACTTTCAGCACCGCGCTAGGCCTGCAGGCGCTCGATCAGAGCGGCAGTCTCGCGTGCGCAACGCTCCCAGGAGAACTGTCGCGCGCGCGCAAGGCCCTTCTCGCGCAGCTTGGCTCGCAGCGCCTCGTTCGTCGCCACCTCGAGCATCCTGGCCGCGATGTCCTCGGCGTTGTCCGGGTTGCAGTACAGCGCCGCGTCTCCGCAGATTTCGGGCAGCGATGCGCGATCGGACACGATCGCCGGACAACCGCAGGCCATGGCCTCCAAGGGCGGGAATCCGAATCCTTCATAGAAGGACGGCAGTACGAGCGCATCCGCGCAGGCAACGTAGCGCTTCAGCAGAGCATCATCCACGAGACCCGTGAACTTCACGCGCCCGCCCAGCGCCGCGGCCCCGTCCTCGACCTTGCGATCTCCGGTGATGAAACCCTCCTTCTTGCCCACGATGACCAGATCATGCGGGACCTTGTCGGCGATGCGGCGGAGCGCATCTACTAGGCCGGCGACGTTCTTATGCTCCTTCACGTTGCCCACGAACACGAAGTAGGGTTTCCCGTGCGGGCGCGTGCGCTCCTCCACGGCGAACCACCCCTCGTCCACGCCCATGTGGATCACCTCGATCCTCGACGCCGGCACGCCGACCACCCGCATCAGCTCGCCCGCGGTGAAGCGCGAATTGCAGATAACCGCCGTTGCCTTCCTCCTGACCGCAGCGAGCAGCAGCTTCGCATAGAGGCGCTTGTGCATTCCTGGCATGTACTGCGGCATCGCGAGGTGCAGGACATCGTGAATCGTCACCAGCAGCCGGCCCCGATGCAGCACCGGGACGTTGAAGTGCGGCGACCAGAACAGGCCACAGTCCCTCGGCACGAGCCGCAGTAGCTGCAGCTGCTCCCGGACCGAGTAGATCGGGCTGCGGCAATCCACGACCGCGATTTTCTCGCTGCGCGTCCAGGGCAAGCGCCCCAGCGCGTCGGCGTTGCCGATCAGATGGACACGTTCGCCGCGATACAGGCGAATCACGCGGGGCAGCACGTTGCTCAGGTACGTGCCGATTCCCGACCGGTCCAGCATGCGCGCGTCGATCGCGAGGGTCATGGGGTTGGGAGCTGCATCCGTATGCTGCGGCTACCTGCCGCGGCAAGCCCCGCCCGAGGTCAGTAGGCCCCCTTGCCCCGCAGAACGACGCCAACCGTCTTCACCAGGATGACCAGGTCATACCACAGCGACCAGTTGCGCACGTACCAGCTGTCGAGGGCCACGCGATCGTCGTAGGTCGTGTCGTTGCGGCCGCTGATCTGCCACAGCCCGGTGATCCCGGGCCTCGCCTCGAGATAGTAGTCGACCTGGTCACCGTAGCGCTGCAGCTCCTCCTCGATGATCGGCCGCGGCCCGACCAGGCTCATCTCGCCCTTGAGCACGTTCCAGAGCTGCGGCAGCTCGTCCAGGCTGGTCCTGCGCAGGAAGGCGCCGATGGAAGTGATCCTGGGGTCGTCCTTCAGCTTGAAGTAGCGTTCCCATTCGGCGCGTACGCTTGGATCGCCTTCCAGGTACCGTCTGAGGACGCTCTCTGCATCGGGCACCATGGTACGGAACTTCAGACAGCCGAAGGTCCTGCCGTAGCGCCCCACTCGCCTGTGGCTGAAGATCGCCGCGCCGCCGCTCTGCCGGATTCGCCAGGACAGGTACGCGAACACGGGCGCGAGAGCGAGCAGCAGGGCCAGCGAGCCCGCGACGTCGAACAGGCGCTTTAGCAGTCGCGGAATCGGGCGGCCGAGGTTGTTCCGCGCGGTGAGCATCAGGACTTCGTGGCTGAAGAAGTGCGTCATCTCCATGCCGTAAAGCGGCAGCCCGCGGAGCGGCGGGACAATGCTCAGATCCGCGTACCGCGCGAACAGTCTCTGCAGGAGGCCCTGGTAGGGCAGCAGGCTGTCGGCTTCCAGCGCCACCATGAGGTGCGGACGATTCAGCCGCTCGAGCGTGGCTTCCAGGTCCTCGCCCGCCGCCAGAACCTCGAGCCGCCGGCCGCCGACCTCGGGCGCAACACCCGGGAGCGGCTCGCCCTTCGGCGCGAGGAACGCGACGGGCTCCAGCCCCATGAGCGGCTCGCCGCGCAGGGCTTTCGCCGCCTCCTGCGCGTTCTGGCCCGTGCCGAGGATCACTGTCGGCCGCTGCCAGCGCCCCAGGCGCGACAGCGCCTTCTTCGTCAGCATGCGGGCGAGCGGCAGCACGACGAGCGCGAGGCACCAGGCCGAGACGAACCAGGCGCGGGAAAACTGCGTCTTGGACAGATACGCGATCACCGAGTCGATGACGGCGGCGATCAGGAACACCTTGAAGACGTCGAGGACCTCGTCCGCCGCGGGCCTGCGCCTCGAGTAGTGGCCGCGCGACGCGAAGAGGACGAGCACGAGCGCCAGGAGCAGGCCGAACTGCGCGATGCGGCTCTCACCCGCGGCCGTCCACCAGTCGAGCACGCCCCGCCACCAGGTCTCCGGACCCAGCACGCGCAGCAATGCAAGCGCCAGCAGCCAGGACGCGACCAGGCTCGCGACATCGCATACCGCGAGCCAGCCGCTGACCTGCCTGAGGGCCGACGAGCGCGACCGGCGCTTCGCGGCGCCGGCGATCACGGCGCGACGAGACGGGCGTTCCACTTCAGTGCGCGCTTCGCCTAGGGATTTCATGGTCTATGGAGCGATCCATTCTAATCTCTCGGCTAGTGAGAGCAAAAACGCCGGTCGCGCGGAAGACGCGCGCGCGTAGAATCGCGCGCAGTGCCTCTCCCATCCCGCAGCCTTGCGTAATGAAGCTCGGCGTCATCGTCCTGAACTGGAACGGGAAGGAGGTCACGCCGCGTTGCCTGGATTCGCTCCTCGCGAGCGACTGCCCCGCCGACCGGATTGTCGTTGTCGACAACGCCTCTACGGACGGTTCCGCGGACCTCGTTCGTGGCCGGTACCCTCAAGTCGTCCTGATCGAGAACGATTCTAACCTCGGCTTCGCCGAGGGGAACAACGTCGGGATCCGTTACTTGCTGGAGCAGGGCTTCGAGCTGGTGATGCTGCTCAACAACGACGCCGTGGTGGACGCGCAGTGCCTGTGCGAGATGAAGCGCGCGGCCGAGCGGGAGCCGGCTGCGGCCTACGGGGCCACCATCTACGAGATGTCGGGGCCCGAGCGCCTGTGGTATGCAGGTGGGACGATCAGTCGATATACGCTGGATGCCCGGCACCATACGGAGACGGCGGAGTTGAAGGGCACGCTTCGGACGACTGAGCTCATCACCGGTTGCTGCATGCTGTTTCGGGCCGAAGCGCTGAAGAAGATAGGCCTCCTCGACGAGGATTTCTTCGCGTACTACGAGGACGTGGACTGGTGTCTGAGGGCACAGGGCGCGGGCGAGCGGCTCGCATACGTGCCGGCGGCGATCGTGCGGCATGATGTGTCGCATTCTTTTCAGCGGACTGGCTCCGAGACCGGCGCGGGACGGTATTCTTGGTCGCAGAGCCGGCCGCTGGTGCTTTATCTGGCCTATCGCAATCGCTTGCTGCTGGCGAGGAAGCACGCGAGGGGCAACGTGCATCGCGCGATTCTTCTTGTCCGACGCCTGGCAAGGGCGGCGATACACGCGAGCGTCCTGCTCCTTAGTGCTCGGAGCGCTCAGGCCTTGGCGGTTACCGAAGGCACTCTGGATGGCTTCAGGAGCCGCGCACGATCGTTACGGCTTAGCCGATACGTGGCCACGGCACTAGCGCGGCCGCGCTAGGCGTTTTCACGATTGGGCGCCCCCCATCGCAGGCGCCGCCATATGCTGAGGACTTGATCGGGAATCACATGCGCGCCGAGAATGCGCGCCGCCCTGGTCTTGCTGCGCGCCGTCGAGATGCCGGATAGATACCATCGCAGGCCGGTACGCCAGTGTCCGGCCGACAAGTGCGCAGCTCCGAGCTCGCATTGGTCGTAACTCATGCATTCGCGATTCTTCGCCCGCAGGACTTCGGTGGGCGCGAGCCGCATGATGCGTTCCCGCACGACAAGGCGCGTCTCTGCCATCACCACGGTGCGCCGCGTGAGGCTGTCGCGATGCTCGCGGATCAGCGTACGCGTACCGGGCGCGTCAAGACCGAAGAAGCGCTTGCCAGCGAATGCCCAGCGCAGCCAGAACTCCCAATCTTCATGGGAGGGCAGCGACTCGTCGAACTTCCCTACCGCCTCGAGGGCTGACCTGCGGAAGAGCGGCGCAGAGATCGGAAACGTGTTGCCCTCTACGAGAGCGACAAGCAGCGCGTCGGTCGTGTCCGGCCACAAGGTCATCCAGTCTTTCTGCGCGCGGTTGCGTCCGCGCGAGTATGAACGCAGGCCTCCCGCATCTGTGAAAAAGCGCATCGGGCTGTAGACCATTGCGTACTTCGGGTGCCCGGCAAGGAAGGCGGCCTGCACCGCGAGCTTGTCCGGCTCCAAGAGGTCGTCTGCATCGACCAGTTGAACGTATTCGCCGTGCGCCTTCGCGAGCCCTGCGTTCCGCGCAGCGCTGGGCCCGCGGTTGGACCGGCGCACGCACGAGAATCGCGGGTCGTCGGCGACAAAGGACTTCGCGACCTCGACCGAGTCGTCGGTCGAGCCGTCGTCCACCACGATGCACTCCCATTCGCCCAGCGACTGTTGGCGCACGGACTCAAGCGCCTCGCCAAGGAAGCGTGCGTAGTTGAAGCATGGAATGACGACGCTGACCAGGGGCGACTGGGTCATGGACGGCCCACCAAGGCCGCGGCCCTTACCGCCAGCATGCCGATCTTGTTCCTTAGCGGCAGCGACCGTGCTAGGTCCGAGGCGTAGAAGGCCTTGATCACGCCAGGCAACGATGACCGGGAAGAACAGAATCGCCACCAGAGAACCGCTATGGCACGCCGAAACGCAGCGGGCGGGAACGGATGACCTGCTTCATCGTTCTTCATGATCAGCGCCTGTAGCCAGGAATCGGCATAGTCGACTTCTATGTCTGCGTCGCGTGCGTTCGCGACGATGGCGACATGCGCTTCACGTTCCGCCGGCGTGGCGCTCGGCCAGATTCGGTCCAACTGGCGCAGGAGGATCTTGGCCACGCTCTCCTTCTGCTTCGTCCGCCGCCGGATGGTGACTTGCTCTCGATGTTCCCTATACCGGAGCAGCATTTCGGGCAGATTCGCCAGCTCGGTAACCTGCGCGACCCGCGTCCACAGCTCGAAATCCTCCGCATGCGGGTACTCGTGGGAGTAGCGCAGCCCGTGCGCCTCGAACAGCGCGCGCCTGAACATCACGGTGGGGTGGCCGAGCGGCGACTCGTAGAAGAGCCTCGCGGCCGTGTCGTCGGCGGCCGTGGGTGGGTGCACCAGGACGGAACGCAGGCCGCCGAACGTTTTGAACCACGTTCCGCACAAGCCCACGCGCGGAGATGAAACAAGGAAGTCGCGTTGCCGTGCAAGTCGGCTGCGCATGGCAAGGTCGTCCGCGTCCATGCGGGCGACGAACTCACCTGTGGCTTCCTCCAAGCCTCTGTTCAGCGATGCGACGACGCCGAGGTTCCGTGCATTTCTGATGACGCGCAGCCGCGTGTCGGGGCAGTTGCGCAGAAGGCTGGCGGTTTCGTCAGTCGAGCCATCGTCAACGACGAGCAGCTCGAAGTCCGACAGCGTCTGCCGCAGGACACTGTCGATGGCCTGCGCAAGATACGAGGCGCCGTTGAATACCGGCATCAGAACGGTAATCGAGGGAGTCGCCATCAGCGCGTAGAACCAGTGAAGGGATCTAGCAGGTCTGCGGATATAGCAACGTCATGCCCGGCAGCCCGAGGCCCGACTCAATCTTCCCGTACCGACCGGGATACGCCCGCTGCACGTCTTCGATCGCACGATGCGGCCCCACGTTATAGCCCGACCCCGGAGACTGGTTGAACGTGTCGTGCAGCAGGGCACTGGCGTTGGGGATTTCGGCCGCCACCGCGGACAGCTCCCGCAGCACGGACTCGTAGGAGTGATCTCCATCGATGAAGAAGAGCGGACTCGGCAGGCAGCCATTCTGTCGCCAGATCGCGAGTGAGACGTCGAGGCCGTCGCCCTGATGCAGATGCACGCCGCGCAGGCCGTGCACCATTCTGCCCCTGAGCTCCTGCGGATGCTCTACATGCGCGACGTCATCGGGCAGATCCACCGAGTGGATCTGTGTCGGGATGCCATAGTGCGTTGCGCACCCGTAGAACACGCGCGCCGACTTGCCGACATGTGTCCCCCACTCGTATATCTGTGCCGGCTTCAGGCGGCAAACCGCCGCCGCCATGAGCATCAGCTCATGCAGCGGGAACGGTTCGATGCCCACGATCGGAACCAGCTTGGCCAGCACAAAGCGGGACAACGCCCAGACGTCAACTTCGAACTCCGTCCGCCCCGCGATCTTCGAAGGGTCGTCCGTGCTAACGGCCGGGAATCGACCTCCGGGCAGCAGCTCGCGAATGCGGCGCCGGATTCCTGCCAGCCTCCGAACAGGGGTGTATCGCTTGTTTGACGGCACTTGTCCCCGACGCGAACCTCTATCGCGCCTGCTCCTTTGCCAAGGCAATGATGCGATCATAGAACGCGCGGAACGAGTACGGCTCCCATGCGCTCGTGAACATCACTCGTTCAATGCCCTTGAGTACCGACCCCGCATGGCTATGCCGATCGCGGACGAGCGCCATATCGAGAGGCAGGTACGCGCCGTTCAAATGCGGGATCTTCAACGCCGGATCGGAGACGTAGAAGGCCACGTTGCCTGAACGAATCGCATTGAAAAGCTTCTCGGAGTGATAGGCGTGGGTGGCGTAGTTCTCGGCGACCACGCGAAACTTGTAGCGCGCGGCGGTCGCTTGCTCGTCTTCGACATACCCCCTCCAACTGGCCAGCGGCCATGGCGTCCTGCTGAAAATATCGAGTGCGATCCCTGCTTCCTCCAGCCGGGTGGCCAGCGTTATGCGCGCGGGCAGCGGCCGGCCAATCCAGCAGACTCGGTCCTCGCGCTTGTGCCAATCTTCCAGCCGAGGGTCTGTCCATTCTGACGCGAAGTACAGACGCCCGAAGGTATCGCCAGGGGCTACCGCAAGCGTATTCCGAGGACTGGCCAGGAAGTAATCATACGGGGTGACTTCGCGCGGCTCGCCGAGCAGGACGACGCTCGGGCGCCTTTGGCGCACGAACGCCAGAATCGCCTTCAGACATCCCACTCCACCCCTGCCGAGGGTGGCCGGCTTGTAGAGACGCACATCGGCGGACCCCGGGTTCGCCGGCTGCCAAGTCACGTCGCACCCCTTCAGGTAGTCGGCCACGCTTATGCCCGATCGATCGGCCTTCAGGCCGAACGTCGCACCCAGCGACCAGGTCGGCGAGGGCATTTCCGCAATATGCAAGCTACCCATATGCAGCGAGGTCACTGCTCGCGCAGCCGAGCGAAAACCTGCTCGTATCGGCCTGCGATCCTGTCCCACGTGAACTTTTCGCGCCAGTTCCGCCGCCCGGCCTCACTGTACGCCTTGCGGTCCTGTTCTCGCGCCGCAAGGCTCTCCATGTGCCTGGAAAGTGCCATGGGATCGGGCCGCGTGTATCCGAGAGGATCGCGCGCCGCAGGACAGATTTCCCCACCGCCCGTCCAATGCGCAATCTCCTCAGCGTTGCCCACCGGGACGGAGAGGAAGGGCAGCCCCGAAGCCGCCGCTTCGTACAGCACGAGCGGGGAGTACTCCACGTTGGAGGCGAAGACGAAGAGATCGCTGTTGAGAAATGCCTGCACCACCTCCGCCCTGGGGAAATCGACCAGCATGGCACCCCTCGCAGGTGCGGCGCGATTAATGCGAGCGACCAGGTCCGACATGGCCGGCTCCGCGCTGTACCCCAGCCACCTGAGCACGCCGCCGAACCCGGACCGAACAAGAACCGGCTTCAGTTGCCGGGCGAGGAACGCGCGCAGCCCCTGGCCATGGCGAGGCCCATTCCCGTCGAGAATCAGAAACGCGGGCCTGCCCTTTGGGAAACGCGCCAGCGCGAAAGCTTCCGCAAGCTCACGGTGGCCTTTCAGGCCGCTGAGATTCCCCACCGTGAGCACGACAAACGCGTCTTCCGGGATGCCATGGCGCCGTCTGAACGCTGCGTCCCGGGGCACCATGAACTCGCGCTCGCTCGCACCGTTGGGCAGTACCGTGTAGCGGGTCAAACCGTGCTCACGCGCGAGATTGATGTCGCGATAGTCCGAGGCATAGAAAATCAGATGGTCAAACTTGCGCATCAGCCCCGGCATCCCTCGGTAGTAGTCAGCGTATGCAGGTTCGTACAGCCCCGAGAAACCGCAGGGCACGAAGATCTTGGGCCCCTTTACGAGATCGAGAACCGGGATGAGGGCGTCGAAGGTCCACTGTTGGGCCGCCTTAACCATGAAAACGTCGTAATCGCGCTGCAAGACGTACTTGCGGTAGGCGTCGACCTCACCGGTCATCCCCCTGACCAGGTTGCCCTTGACATCGAACGCGGCAATGCTCACCCCGTTGATCTTGTCGACGGTGCGCTCGTGCAGGCGGCTCGTCGCCACGGTGACGTCGTGACCCCGCTCCACGAGCCGAATCGCGATCTGACGCATGACTTCCTGCACTCCGCCGACGGAGGGCTCGTAGAGTTCGCAAGCGAAGAGAATGCGCACCGGCAATGCGGCCCAAGAAACCCGTCTAGATCCTCTCCCAGCCGTCCGGGATCAGGTCGCGGGTATCGACGTTGGGGTCCGTGAACCATCGCAACGGCGCGATCACGATCTTTGCGTCGTCGCGACAAAGCCAAGCTCCCCACCAGCCAAAGCTGCTGTTGGCGATAATGTGGTGCGAACACTGGCTCATGAGCCACATGTCGTGGTGCGGCGTGCAGCCTGCCTCGTGTGTCACGTAGATCGTCGGCCGATCCAGCTTCAGGTTGTCCCGCACCCAGTCAGGCTCGTCGCTGAACACGTACAGCGTCGGGTCGACTACCCGTTCAGCGATTCGCCGGACGGCCTCCCGATAGTACTCGGGCGGGCACAGGCCGTGGAATGCACGTGTGCGCGTGTCAGTGGCGTAGTCGCCCCGCCGGACATGGACCGACACGGCAGGTTGGCTTCGCATTGGTTCCATCAGGCTGGCGACATGAGGACAGGGCGCCTGCGCCGGCATGAACTCATCTAGCAGCGCCCACCGTATCGGCTGGAAGTACATCTCGCTTTGCCAATAACCGGTGAGATGCGCATCCGCTGGAGCTTGAAGCACGGTCGGATCAAACCCGAACCCTCGCTCCTTTAGCCGCGAGGACTTCCTTAACCCCAGGCGCGCGAGGAGCCCTGCTCGACTCGGGAACCGCAATAGGTCCTCTTCCGTCGCAACCGAAGCCTGAACTCGCCACCCATCTAGGGCGTACTCGCGAATGGTGTCCACGCCCATCGCGCGAGCTTCCCGAAACCACGACAGGTCCAGCTTAAGGGGCACGTCGCGCTCGTGGGCAAGGCGTCGGCCGAGGGCGTACTGGAACATCTGGTTCCCAAGGCCGCCCATTAGCTTGGTGACGATCACCTAGCGGCCCCATGCCTAAGCCTGCGAGCCATGGCGGCAACTGCGTAGCGTGCTTGCGCGATTCGAATCTGGGTCAACGCCGAGAAGGCGCGCACAGTACCGAGACTGCTATTGCGTACCCAGTTCCCCGTCGCCTCGAGTACCAGCGCCTTTTGCGCATCCGGGGGAATGCTTTGATTGGCCCTGATACTCCCCTCCGGGTCGTCTCGATATCGGACGAGTGTGCCTTGGCAATACGCGAAGTCAGTCAATGCGGCAACGCGCAGCCACAATGCGTAGTCCTCTATGGCCCTAAACTCCGGTCCCTCTGGGAAGCCGCCGGTTCTATCGAGCACCGAACGATGCACAATGCACGACGAGCATACAACCCTGTTTGTGCTCAGAAGGTCGCTTAGTGTCACGCGCGGCTCGCGCCAATCCAGCAGTTCGCCCGCTTCGCTTCCATTCAGGGAGAAGCGCATGGCATTCGAGCAAGCGGCGAGGCCGCAAGCTTTGCGAACCATCTCGAACTGCAGCTTGAGCTTGTCCGGGAGCCAAGCGTCATCGCTGTCCAGAAACGCGATCCAGTCGCCCTTACTTGCGCGGAGGCCGCGATTCCGAGGGATGGCGGGGCGTCCAGCTCGCTCGCCAGGCAGCCAACGGACACGCGCATCTTGCCGGGCAATTTGGTCCACGACCAAATAGCTGTCGTCAGTGGAGCCATCGTCGCATACGAGTACCTCAAGAACAGGTACTGACTGTCCAAGAGCGCTGCATATTGCGTGAGATACCGTGTCGGCCCGATTCCAGGCGGGGATGACTACGGAAACACTTGCCTGCACGAGTTCAGGTGCCTCGCCGTCGCCGAAGACGGAGATGTTCACTCATATCCGACAGATGCCTCATGAACGTGACGTTGACCTGCCCGGATCCTACATCGCCTCGACAAACGCTCCTGCGCATCCTGCAAGGACAACCTCCCATGATGTAGTCGACGTCCTGCGGCAGCAGCTGGTCGAGAAATGGATCAAGAGCTGGAGTGATACCAACACTCCGGCAAGACAATTGAAGGGTTCGTAGTGTTATCGAAATCAAGCGGATGTGGAAAAACAGTTTGGAACTCGCTACTAGTGATTCGATCCTTCCTTAAGAAAGTGAACTCCATTACTCTCGGTACAACTAGATCCCGAAGCCGGATAGAACCACAACAGTTATTCGGATGAATATGCAGGCACGAATGGGTTCTTAGGATTCTCTTGAACGCCTTCACCTTGCTTATATCTAGGGAATCCAAGTCATGAAACTCTACAACAATGATTCTGAAGCGTTCAAGGGTCCTATTGGCAGTATGGTTAATCACTTCGTATTCGTAGCCCTCTATATCCATCTGCATCATGAGATCACAGCTCTCATCGCTGACGGAATTCGTTACCCAGTCTTCAAGCGAGACAAAATCTCCTCTTGTAGTGCCACCAATAAACGTTCTCGAGAAGTGAAAAAGGTCATGCTGGTCTGCTGGATGGTCGACTGACCGGTCAGCGAGAAAGACCTTAATTCCTCGGTTCGCGCAATCCATCTCGAAGCCAGAAATCGAGCTAACACCTGGTGAGAAGCACGCTTGTATGCCGTCGAGATCATCGGGAATCAGGTAGCCTCCATCTCCACAAGGCCCGAACCTCACAAGCGTTTTATCGGTTGATATGGGGTGTAGAGAACTCAGTAGCGATCGAAGGCGCAGCCACCAAATAGTATTCCGAATCTCAACGACAAGAGGTTTCAATCCAGGAATCTGCTTTGCACAGCTTCTAAACGAGATAGTCATCGAAACTCTCTGGTGGAGTTGCGCCGTTTCAGAGGACAATGGGTGCGACACATCGTTCTCACTGGATACACTGCTTGATGCGCCGCTACGAACCCGAAGACTTCTTGGGCGTCGTGTCGGCTTTCCTTCCAAAGCAGGCCGTCGCCTTTGCCAAGACCTCGCGCCCGAGCTTCACTTGGCGCAGCTTCACCAGGTCCTCGCGCTCGACGCTTGTCAGCAGATCGCACCAAAGCGGGTCAACTCCAGAGACTTCATCTTGGTGGCTCCCTTCTTTGGTTTGGCGGCCTCCTGCAAGTACATGCAGGCAAAAGGAGCCGCCACCTCACCTGCTGACATGCAGCTTAGATTGCTTGAAGCAGGAACACCAAGGCCTCGTTGTTCCTAAGAACGTCAGAAATTGACGGTCTTGCATCGCGTGAAAAGTAGTAATCACCGTTCCCAAATACAGCAATCTGTCGGAATCCTACTCGGCTCCCGATTAGCTCTATCTCCCAAACAGGCAACGCATTGACATGGTAAGCAAAGCAATCGGGGGTAAACCAATCAAAGTATCCTGTTTTGGTGAATCGCCGCTTGCTGTGAATCGACTGAATGTTGGGCGTTGTGAGTACAAGATGACCGCCAAGCCTCAATGCTCCTCGTGCCTTTCGCAGCAAGTCCCAAGGGTTCTCAACGTGCTCGATGACTTCCTGGCACAGAACAATGTCGAACTGCCCTCGCGCAATCGGCAAATCTCCCGGTACATTGAGGTCGGCTGACATATTGATCTCATCAGGAACGTCTACTTCCCTGTCAAGATTGATGACGGTAAATCCCAAAGACAGAAGGACAGGGGCCACTTGGCCCGTACCGCCACCAAGATTCAATAGGGAGTCACCTCCCCCATCGCTCCTAAGTTCTTGAAGTAGCATCAAGCTTGTCTCAAACGTGCCGGGCACAGCATGGCAGTAAAGGCAATCCACAATGTATTGCCGACGCCCATGCCGAAACTCGCGCGGTCCGTGCGTAAATCTATCCTTCAGCTCCGTTATTAAGCGCCTATCGTCCGGTTTGATCGCACGCGGGCTACGTAGGAGGGAAGCCAGTTCGTGGCGCACTCGGGGCACGACCTGCAGCAGCAGGTTCATTGGCGCTTTCTCCACTTATCCTTGGAAACGAATATTGTGTTCACGAAGGTATCTGCGTATGCGAGATACCCTAAATCACAGATACTCTTCACCAAGTTTAGGTCCTTCACTGCTTCCGGAAGGCGGGCCGCGTAGCCGACCGTCTCACAAACGATCACACTTGGAGCGACCCCTCTTTCGAGCAGCCCAGAAATGACTTCTATCTCACCGCCCTCTATATCGATGGAGAGAAGATCAACATTTCTGCAAAGTTCGCACCTGTTCAGTAAATCACCCACGTCGAGCATTTGGACTTGCCTAACTTCGCTAATCCTATGCCCCTGTAACTTGTATCGTTCTGCAGTTTCTGGATCAAAAGTTGAAAGCGTTTTCGGATCGAACACATAGAGGTCTCGCACACCCGTTGTGCTCGCGATGCCACAGCACACATTCAGATCGCGCGGGCGAACCGCATCGAACTGCTCGATGTTTTCGCTAAGCGGATCAATGTTGGCACCCTGCCAGTGCCTCGCATACAGAAGATAGGTGTTATTTAGGTAATAGGGGTGGTGCGCGCCGATATCCAAGTACGTGCCCGTTTCCTTGTGAAGACCTTCCAACAGGAACCGCAGGATAAGGTCCTCTCCGCACTGTGCGTAGCTCTTTCGCGCAAACAGATACGGCCCTGCAAAGCGCTGGAACCAACTCGGCCTCAACGTCTTGCCTTCCATGATGTAACTGGAGCAAGTAATGTGGGCCTCTTCGCGCTCCAGTACGGAGACGTCGTGCGCACTCCGGACACACTAAAGCTTATTGTCGGCACTAGTTTTCTCGGCTCAAACAACCACTCCCTGTAATGGAGGCCCCCAATCAGCTCAATGCGATATTCGCCCTCATTCAGCAAGCCACGAGGTACTCTGCTCTGAAGAATATTGATCCCCACTTCTAGTTGCGGCCATCGATCGGGTGAGTCGTCCGTTTGGTAAGACCAGTACAGGCACTGACCCTCACTCGTATACAGCGCATAGCCAACAGTCAGGGCGGGGTCGAGCCGCTCTACCCTCGCTTCGATCTCAATAACAATGTCATCGGCACTGTCAAAGGGAGGTCGCTTGTCTTCTTCCAGCGCACCTACTGACAGCCGCAAAGGCGAGAACCAAGGGTTATCAAAAGTGGCATCGACTCTCTTCCAGACAACTGATTCGGTACTCCCGTCTTGCTCCAAGTACCCCTTGATCACTGCGTCAACGTCGCCTGAGACTTGGACGACCCTACCGTGGTCTAGGCGAATGCATCGTGTACAGAGACTCGCTATCGCACTCATATTATGGCTGACAAAAATAATCGTCCTATCTGCTCGCCCGATCTCCTGCATCTTCCCGATACATTTCCTCTGGAACTCAACATCACCGACCGCCAACACTTCATCCACTATGAACACGTCTGGCTCAAGATGAGCAGCTACCGAGAACGCAAGCCGCATGTACATGCCGCTCGAGTACCTCTTGACCGGGGTATCGAGGAACTTTTCGATCTCCGCGAAATCCACGATCTCGTCGAATCGCCTTCGGATCTCGGCACGGGTCATTCCAAGAATCGCGCCATTGAGGGCAATGTTCTCTCGTCCGGTCAGCTCGGGATGGAAACCCGTTCCCACCTCAAGGAGGCTGGAGACGCGGCCACGGAGCGTAATCCGGCCCTCTGTCGGTTCGGTAATTCGGGAAAGGAGCTTGAGCAGCGTGGACTTTCCGGCGCCATTGCGCCCGATGATTCCGACCCGATCGCCCTCCTTGACGTCAAAGGAAACGTCCCTGAGCGCCCAGAACTCTTCGCGTACTGTGCCGGAAGCAATAATGCTCGACGGCGCCAGGATGCGTTTTACAAACGTCCTCGCGCCCTCGGCGAGAACGTCGCGGAGCGCGACATACGGCTCTCGCTGTTCATGCCGGATCAGGTATCGCTTGCCCAGTCCCTCGGCGGAGATAATCGTCGAGGGCACGCTAGATTACGTCCGCAAACGTGCGCTCGGTGCGCCTAAAGTAGGCGATGCCAGTCACCAGAACTGCGATCACCAGGGCAAGGGAGAGCACGAACCCCGGCCAGTAGAACGTCGCCTCGCTTCCCGCGACGGACCAGCGGAAGCCGTCGATGACGCCGACCATGGGATTGATCGAGTATAGGAGTCGCCATTGCTCGGGCACGATCGAGCTGCTGAAGCCGACCGGGGATATGAAAAGTCCCATCTGCACGAGAAACGGTATGACGAAGCGAAAGTCGCGATACCTGACATTCAACGCGGCGATCCAGAGTCCGGCACCCAGCGCGGCGCCGAAGGCGATCAGTAGAAATCCGGGGAGCGTAAGGATGCGCCAGTCGGGAATCACGCCGTACCACAACATGAGCCCGATCAGAATCAGCAGCGAAATCAGAAAATCGACGACGCTGACGACGACTGCACTCGCCGGGACGATGAATCGCGGAAAGTAGACTTTTGAAACGAGATTTGAGTTCGCAACGAGGCTATTTCCGGCCTCGGCAAACGCGGTGGCAAAGAACTGCCATGGAAGCATCGCCGCACATACCAGGATCGGATAGGGCACCCCGTCCGACGGCAGATTCGCCAGTCGGCCGAAGACAACAGTGAAAACCACAATGGTCAGCAAGGGTCGTAATAGCGCCCATAGAATCCCAATGACCGTCTGCTTGTAGCGCACCAGAATATCGCGCCACGCAAGAAAGTAAAAAAGCTCGCGATAGCGCCATATATCGCGCCAGTAGTGACTTTCCGCGCGACCCGCCTCAATGACAAGAAGCGGTCTTTCCGTGGAGGCATTGCTCACGCAGCGACCCGAATCGCGCCTCGGCCTTAGTTCGCCGCGTAGGCCGTCATTCGATCCGGCTCCTGGCGCAGTCGGTCCTCCCACCGATATGCAGACGCGCAGATCGTATCCAACGCGTCGTACTGGGGTATCCACCCCAGAAGCTTCTTCACCTTCCCCGCCTCCGCCACCAACCCCGCCGGATCCCCCGCCCGCCTCGCCCCATCCTCGACCTTCAACTTCTTCCCCGACACCTTCTCCACCATCGCCAGCACCTCGCGCACGCTGTAGCCGCGCCCGTAGCCGCAGTTGAACGTATCCGAAGCGCCGCCGCCCTCGAGGTAGCGCAGCGCATCCACATGCGCGCCAGCGAGATCCTCCACGTGGATGTAATCCCGAATGCAGGTCCCGTCCGGCGTCGGGTAGTCCGTGCCGAAAACGACGACCTTCTCCCGCGTTCCGCATGCCACCTCGCACGCGACCTTGATCAGGTGCGTCGCATCGCGTGTCGCCTGCCCCAGCGTCCCATCCAGGCTCGCGCCCGCGACGTTGAAGTACCGCAGGATCACGTGCCGGAAGCCCCGCCCCGCAGAACTCTCTCCCACATCCCGAAGCATCCACTCGGTGACAAGCTTCGAGCGCCCATAGGGATTGATCGGCCGCGGCTCGGCGGTCTCGGCCACCGGCAGCTCCTCCGGCGTGCCGTACACCGCGGCGGTGGACGAAAACACGAAGCGCTCGATGCCCTTCTCCAGGCAGGCCACGATCAGGTTGCGCGACGCGGCGCTGTTGTTCCCGTAGTACTTCAAGGGATCGGTCACCGACTCGGGCACGACGATGCTGCCCGCGAAATGCACGACCGCCTTGACGCCGTGCTCCTCCATCAGCGCGCCGGCGAGCGCGGCGTCTCCCGCATTGCCGACCACCAGCGTCGCCTGCGGCGCCACCGCCCAGCGATGCCCGGTGGACAGATCGTCCAGCACAACGACGCGGTAGCCCGCCGCAATCAACTGCCGCACGGTGTGGGAGCCGATGTAGCCCGCTCCGCCCGTAACCAGTATCGCGCCCGTCGTCATAAGCCCGTGATTGTATGGGAATCACCTGAACGACAGATACTTGTGCCCGAAGAAGCTGGTCACGATCGGCACGCATACGCCGGCGACATGGGCGATCTCCTCGACGTGCGATCGAAGTCCCGCGGCGGGAAGCAGCCAGCGGGCGAGCAGGAGCGTGACGACGAGCGTTTGCAGGAGCGCGGCGAGATTGACCGCGGCAAACAGGGCCACCTGCCGCGCAATGGGCGCGGCCGAAGGCGGGAAGACGGCCGAGCGCATCAGCACGAACGCCACCGTCATGCCGACGAGGTAGGCGAGGATCACCGCGAGCTCGAGGCCGACGAGCCGGCTGAACAGGATCCGGGACCCCACGTTGGCCGCCGCCGCAATGCCGCCGGCGACGAGGAATCCGGCGAACTGGCGCGTCACGCCTGCCGGCTGCTTTCCGCGGCGATCCCGGCCAGTTCGCGGCCCAGGCGCATGCTCTCGGAAATCGACCGGTCCTCCGGGTAATAGTGCGAGGTATCCGCCAGCACGAGGCCGCGCACGGCGCTTTGCTTGGGCGGCAACGCGGCGTAAAAGCCCGGGGTGCAGACCGTCTGCGCGAACTCGTAGCGAAAAGCGCTCGCGGCGAGAACCCACGACGATTCGAACGCCGGGTTGATTCTCGCGAGATACCCCTGGACTTCCTCGATGAACGCCTCCCGCGGCAGCCGGTACTTCGGGTGCGTCACGGGCATATAAAAGGGGGCGTAGACCACCGAGCACGGCAGCG
>Ga0326597_10004455_pt1 | contig 19707 bp, 26 predicted proteins | sample RVTome_12_FD_203789 | JGI IMG/M metagenome (GOLD analysis project Ga0326597, IMG submission 203789) | Soil microbial communities from uranium-contaminated site in the Upper Colorado River Basin, Wyoming, United States - RVT100D185 | ecosystem: Environmental > Terrestrial > Soil > Contaminated >... | reverse complement strand
GCGCGCCGCTACTTATGTAGACAAGATTTTGAAAGGTCGCACACCGCAAGACCTTCCAGTGGAGCAGCCGATGAAGTTCGAGTTCATCGTCAATCTGAACGCGGCGAAGCAGATCGGCCTGACGATCCCACCGAATGTGCTGGTAAGAGCCGACAAGGTGATCAGATAACACCCTGAGGAGTGAAGGGTAAGGCGTAAGGCGATGGGGTGAAATGCGAATTGGAGTTACGAGCGCTATTGATTGAGAACGATCACATGTCTTTTGAAGCGATACTGTCGGAAGTGGCCGTCAAATGCGAAAGCGTGGCCGAGCCGGTGATGATCGATCAACGCGAAGCTGGTGCAATCGACAAAGCTAAACTCTTTGTCGTCGTATCGTGTAAAAATCGCCTTCGCGGTGTGTTCGATGGCCTCGTTCACACGGAGGACTTTGATCCCCGTCTGAACGAAACGTTTCATGAATTCAACCGCCGCATTGTGGCCGACTTTGAAGCGGATCAGCGTATAGGTTTCGGCGAGAACGAAATTCGATGTTAGGAGCTGAGCGTGGGTTCCGAGCAGTTGAGCGTGGACTGATTTGGCTACGGAATGATAATCGTCGTCTTCGTCAGCGAGAGCAAGAAACGCTCCGGTATCGAGAAAGACCTTCAAGGCTTATATCTCTATCGATAAAGGTAGCCGTCGTGATTTTTAGCAAGGTCATGAGTGCCGCTCTTAAACAGCCCGACGATACGCTGTGCAGGATGCGAGTCGACATCGGATTGACTAGGGACTTGCCGACGCTTGGGAGTCGATTTAGCGACTCGCTTCAACGGCTTCTCGCTCTCGATCACGGTCAGCTTCACTCGTTGTTTATTTTTGAGACGGAGTTTTTCGAGCGGCTTGAAAACTCCGTTCTCATACATCGCGTTAAAGGCTCTTGCCATGACTGACCTCATTGGAAGCAGAGAATTGCATGAATCAAAGTTTATAGACCGGTCCCGGCTCTGTCAAACACAACGGGACGATAATGGATAGACGGTGGAGAATAAAAACGGCGAGGCAGATCGGCCTGACGATACCGCCGAATGTGTTGGTCAGAGCCAATAAGGTGATTCAGTGAAGAAGGCAACATGCAAGGGTAGGGGCGGACCGGCGCCTGTCCTGAGTCCATCGAAGGATGTCCGCCCGTTCGGAGGGCCGACACGCAGGTCGGCCCCTACACGGGCCCGACAATCCAAAATCCAAAATGGGAATGCGGGCGGACTAGGTGATTCGGTGAGGCAAAAGGCGGAGTGAGGTGTGAGAAGATTGAAGGAAAGACAAGTGAAGCGCGATCACCACACAGCACATCATTTCATCTTTGGATTGATCCTCCTGACGGCGCTCTTTTGCGCTGATGTGAGTTTCGCGCAGCCCGCGCTTGAAAAAATGGTCGTCGGCTACAGCGCCCAGGCCGGCGCCTATGCGCCGATCTGGATCACCAAGGACGCCGGCCTGTTTAAGAAAAACGGCCTGGACGTTAATCTGATTTTTATCCCCGGCGGGCCGACAGCCGCCGCGGCGATGATCGCGAGCGAAGTTCAGGCGATGGCGATGGCTGGCCCGGCGATCGTGACGAGCAATCTCGCCGGGTCGGATCTGGTCATGACCGCCGGCATCGTCAACACCTTCGCGTTTCAATTCGTCACCGTCAAAGGCATCACTTCGCCGAACCAGCTCAAGGGCAAGCGCATCGGCATCAACCGCTTCGGCGCCGCACCGGACGTCGCTGCCCGCTTTGCCCTAAGGCACATGGGCATCGACGCGCGCGAGGTGACGATCCTTCAGCTCGGCGAACAGTCCACGCGCCTCGAAGCGATGAAGGCCGGACAACTCGAGGCGGCAATTCTGCTGCCGCCGATCACCACCATCGCGCAGAAAGAAGGCATGCACGTGCTCATGGACATGTCGGAGCTGGGTGCCGAGTTCCAGATCACCGGGCTGGCGAGCAGCCAGAGTTTCATCACGCAGAAGCGCGCATCCGCGCTGAGGCTCATGCGCGCTTTTGTCGAGGGCATTCATTACTTCAAGACCAATCGCAGAGAGAGCATGAAGATCATCGCGCGCACCATGCGCACCGACGACATGGAGGCCGTGGCCGCGACCTATGATTACTTTGCCGTGAAAATCGTGCCAAAAAAACCGTACCCATCGGTCAAGGGAGTCAAAGCGCTCCTCGATCTGGCGGCCAAAGAGCGCCCCGAGGCGGCTAAGGCTTCGCCGGAGCGCTTTATCAACTCGACTCTGCTAAAAGAACTGGATGAAAGCGGCTTCATCGACCGGCTGTATCAATGAAGACTGAACCCCGTTCAAGGTTCCATGTTCAAGGTTCAAAGGCCGATTCGAACGGTCTCAACGGTTGGAACGATTGGAACTTTTGGAACGGCTGGAACAGCATTGAAACGTTGAACTTTGAACATTGAACTTTGAACCTGTATCAGAGTGGTAAGGAAGAAAGGATCGACTAGTCCATGTCCCAAGAAAAACTCGCTTCGCAAGCCTACCTGGAAGTCGCCGCGGCGCATGGCGTGGAATACGTTTTCGGCCTGCCGGGCACCAGCGGGCAGGAGTTTATCGGCGCCATTGCCGACCAGGAAAAAATCCGTTTCATCCTGGCGATGCATGAAACTTGCGTCGTTTCCATGGCCGATGGTCACGCGCGGGTTACCGGCCGGCCGCAGCTTGCGCAGGTGAGCACCTTGCCGGGCTCGGCGAATTCGGTCGGCGCGCTCTACGACGCCTACCGCGACCGCTCGCCGGTCATCGTCACTTCCACCAACGTCGATACTAGAATCGACGGCCGCGATTCTCACACCGAGGGGAAAAACCTGGTCGAGATGACCAAGCAATTCACGAAGTGGAGCGCCGAGGTTCACCGCGCCGACCGCATCCCCGAATATCTGAATCGAGCTTTCAAGGTCGCCTCCACGCCGCCGACCGGCCCGGTCTACCTCGCCTTGCCGAGCAACCTGCTCGGAGAAACCATCAAGATCGCAAACCCCGACGCCGAGCGCTCGCGAATCACTCCGCGCATCGCGGGCGATCCGGATGCGTTGGCGGAAGCGGCCAAACTGCTCGCAGGAGCGAAACGGCCGCTGATCGTCGCCGGCAGCGGCATCGCCAGGGCCGGCGCGACCGAAGAGCTGATTAAACTCGCCGAGATGATCGCCGCGCCGGTGGTGATGGAGCCGCGCTATTCGTTTCTGTCTTTTCCGACCACACATCCACAGGCTTTTCAAATCGCCGAGCGGCAACCAGCCTTCGATCTTCCAGTGTGGGGAGAACCGGATGTGATCCTCGCCATCGGCTGCCGCTTGATCCGCGAGTACCGCTACCTGCCGGAGCCCGTGATCAAATCCGAGACCCGTTGCATCCACATTGAAGAGGACCCGTGGGAGATCGGCAAGGTCTTTCCCGTCGATGTCGGCATCATCGCCGATGCCAAGAGCGCGCTGCGCTCCCTGCTGGAGATTTATCCGAAGTTTACGGCGACCTCGAATGGCCGCGCGGAGCGCCTGGAGTGCATCGCCAAAGCCAAGGAACAAGTGAACGCGGAATTGGAAAAGCGCGTCGCCCAGGGTTGGGACGCGACGCCGATCAACGCGGCGCGCTTGGCGCGCACTATGGACCGGCTTCTCGAAAAAGATACTTTGATTGTCAACGAAAGTCCGACGAGCAAGGATATTATCATGTCCAACTTCCGGTTCGCGCCGGGCCGCGATTATTTCTCCAACTCATCGGGCGGATTTCTCGGCTGGGGCCTGGGTGCGGCGATCGGCGCGAAGCTCGCCTCCCCCAAGCGCCGCGTTGTCGCTTGTCTCGGCGACGGCAGCACGATGTTCGGCATCCAGGGTCTCTGGACGCTGGCGAAATACCGCATTCCTCTGCTAATAGTCGTTTTTAACAACCGAGCTTACATGGCTGTGAAGAATCAGTTCCGCGGCTCAGAGGAAAGAATCAGGATCGCCGCCGAGATGGGCGCCGAGATCACCGGACCCGAAATCAACTTCGCCAGGCTGGCGGACACCTTCGGCATCTTCGGCCAGCGGGTGGAATCACCGGACGCCATCGAACCGGCGCTCAAGCGCGCGCTGGAGCAAAACCGCCCGGCGCTCGTCGACGTGGTCATCAGCCAAAACACGAGGAAGGATTAACCGCAACCAGTTCGGAAAATCTCGCGCAAAGACGCAAAGGGCGCCAAGAACAAAAATTTCGAAGCACGAAATCCGAAAGAGGCCCCGCAGATCGAAACAATTTCAAATGACCAAAATATGAAAAATTCCAAACAAGCTTCCTTCGGATTCCGTGTTTTGGATTTTCCCGATTTCAGTTTTATTTGTCTCTGAGTTTGTTTCGGTCCGCCGGGCCGTTTTCGATATTCGGATTTTGGATTTTGTTACCATGGTGTCTTGGCGCGATAAATTCTGTTGAAATGGTTCTGTTGAACATTTTGAGGGTAACAAACTAAGGAGGCAATCATGGCACAAGACTCCAAAGCAGCCTTCGAGAAAACATCGCTCGGCGCGGAGAACAAAGCCTACGACATTATTGCCAGGCTCGATCCGGAATACTTCGAGAAGCTCAAAGGCATTTATGTCGACGGCACCTTCGGCCGCGACGGCGCGCTGCCGCGCAAGATAAAAGAATTGATCATGGTGGGCATTACCTGCGCGCTCAACCGCCCGCGCGGTGTGAAGCTGCACAGCGAGCGGGCGCTCACTTTGGGTGCGACTCCAAGGGAAGTGTTGGAAGCCGTCGAAGTCGCGGCGATTCCCGGCGGCATGCCGGGATTATGGCTCGGCGTGGAAACGCTGCAAGAGATTCTCAAAACCAAAGGGATCGAATTTAAGTGACGGCCTTGTTCCCTCTCCCGCTTCAGCCTGAGGCTGATCCGCCTTCGGAGGATGCGGGCGAAGGTGAGGGTGCTGTCGCGAGACGATCTGGCCCTCACCTCAATCTCTCCCAGGGGGGCGAGGGAATTGGGGTCTTGAATCGAAAACCTGTCCCTTCGATAGACTCAAGGCGCTGAGCAAGGCCGAAGGGACGCCAAGGCGCCAAGGACTCATGGAAAAAGGCCAAACTCGAAATCCGAAATCCGAAACAATTCCAAATGCTCAGAAATCAGAAAATTTCAAACCAGGTGTTTCGGATTAGTGTTTTGGATTTTCTCGGGTTTTGGGTTCATTTGAATTTGAGTTTGTTTCGGTCCGCGGGGCCTCTTTCGATCTTCGGATTTCGGATTTTACTGAATCACTTTATTCGCCCGCGCCAGCAGTTCGTACGGAATTGTAACACCAATCTGTTTTGCCGCCTTGAGGTTAATGATGAATTCAAACTTCATCGCCTGCTGTACAGGTAGGTCGGCAGGTTTCGTTCCCTTGAGAATCCTGTCTACATAGTGCGCGGCCTTGCGGTACAGATCTTCATAGTCCGCCCCATAAGACATGAGGCCGCCCTCATCGACAAACTCCTTCTGGAAGTAGATAGCCGGCAACCGGTATTTAACGGCAAGCTCGACGATGCGCTTTCTTTCAGCGAAAAAGAAGGGAGTGGCCAACGTCATAATCGCTTTGACCTGCTTCTGCTTTGCGGTTTGAAAGGCACTCGCTAAACCTTTGGCGTCGGGTTGAGTCTCGATCTCCTCCAATTTTAGCTTCAGGGCCGGAGCCGCAGCCCTGAGATCTTTCAGTTAGAGTGGGCCGGCTTCCCGCTGCCGCAGAAGTCCGACTCGGGAGAGCTTGGGAACCGCGTCCTTGAGTATCTCTAGCCGTTTCGTGTTTAGTTCAAATGCAAAACTCGCGAACCCTGTGACATTGCCTCCCGGCCGCGCCAGACTGGCAACCAAACCTGCACCCACGGGGTCCGGAGCGGCCGCCATCACGATGGGTATGGTAGTAGTGGCGCTCTTGGCCGCTAACGCCGTCGGTCCCGCAGTGGCCACGATCAGATCAACTTTAAGACGAACCAAGTCCGCCGCAAGCTCGCGCTGGCGCTCACGGCCTTTGTTCTCTGCAAACCGGTACTCGATGGTGATGTTCTTTCCCTCAATCCAACCAAGCTTGAGCAGCTCTTGCCGGAACGCATCGACGAGAACCGCCAGACCCGAAGCAGTGCTTGAATCGAGGAAACCGATGCGGAGGATTTTCCCCGTCTGCTGCGCGTCGGCGAAGGGGGCAGTTGCCAGCAAGACAGTTGTCAGTAACCAGCAAAGAAATTTTGAATTCATACTTTTCGCTCCTGTTTTGTACTGATAACTGATCACTGACGACTGGCAACTGTCACTTGATCACCTTCTGCGCCCGCACGAGCACGTTGGGCAGCACCATCAGGCCGATTCGCTTCGTCGTCCTAGGATCGATCACCAACCGAACACTTACTGTGCAAGTTTTTTGGTGAGCGCATCGAAAAGCGGAAGGTAGTTTCGGAGCCGCCGATAAACGGTCTTGGCTAAATCTTCATCGTAGGTGTGCGAGGTCTGGTTGCGATCCCCCAACATTGCCATCCATCCCTGTTCGTCCTCGACCCACGAGGCCTTAAATGCGACTCGCAGGCACCCTCTGGGAGACTGGCAATCCAAGCCTCCTCACGCGCCCGCTCTTGAATGGCCTTCCATGCCAATTCGAAACAAAACTCGAAACGCTGAATCGCGGCGTCGCGGCTCACGTCGGTTTCCGGCTGTTTTAATACTTCGCGAAGCCGCGCAATCGCCACGTTCAGCGCCTGCCGACGCGCGGTCATAATCGCTCTCCGTGTTTGAGAACTTCTTCGCGTAAAGCAGGGCCGGTCGCGCTGAGATCGAGGATATCGATCTGGTAAAGAGTGGGGAGATCATTCACCGCTTCGTGCAAGACAGCCATGCGCTCTGGAGGAATCGATTGTCCGGTCGAAATAGCCACGTCTATGTCCGAGTGAGGGCGCGCCTGCCCGCGCGGCCATGAGCCAAACCAGATCACCTCTGTGTCCTCGCCGAGGATGGATCTTGCCAGCCGGGCTACCTCTCTGGCGATTTCGCCTGGACGGCCGACATCAGGGTAAAGGGCAGGAGATTCCCGCACCATCTTTGTCTTCCATTTAGGCCCTTCAGTCTACCAGCGCGGGAACGGCTGTCAATCGTCGAAATTTTACTAACCCGGATTTTAGATTGTCGAATCGAAAATTCAGAACTTGGAGCCAAGATTTTTCATTCATGGGTTTTCTCTCCCTTAATCCAAAATCCAAAACCTGTGGTGAGCTACGTCGAACCATCGCAGATCCAAAATTTCTTCCTGTTGCCTACTGCCTGTTGCCTTATGCCTTTTTTCCCTCGCTTCACCTGATCTGAAAAATTTCCTTCCACAGTTTCTCATACTTCGGGAAATCTTTGCCGTCGTCGAGGGTCAGCATGTAGGCCGCTGTGGGGCGCACTTTTTCCACCGGCTCCACGTTAGGATGCGCGGGGGTCTCGCCCGCCTGGGCATAGACGCGCTGGCCCTCTTCGCCGATCGCCCAGCGGGCCCAGAGCAATGCCGCATTCGGGTGCGGCGCGCCTTTTAGAATCGAAACCGCGCCACCGACTTCGCCCACGCCCTCGGTCAAAAGAGATTGAATGGGCGCGCCCTTTTTAATCCGCGGCGGAAAATGGTGCGCGTAGCAGGTGAAGCAAACCGTCCGCTGGCCCGCCACCAGAAACTCCGCGAGCTGGGAGTGCCCCCGGTGAAACTCAACCTGGTTTGCCGCGATTCTCCTGAACAGATCGATCGCCCGGTCATCGCTGTTATATTTGCGCTTGGCCAGTCCTACCAGCAGTTGGTAGTCCCTGGGCTCGCCCATCAAAGCAGTTTTCCATTTCGCGTTGGCGAGGTCTTCGAACCCCTTCGGTTCCTCCCCTTTCTTGACGAGCTGGGTGTTCCAGCCGATGATGTAGAACTGCGTGTCGGTGGCGACCCAGTGTTCGCTTTTGAGTTGGGCCGGGTAAGCCGCAGCCTCTGGAAGTACAATGGGGTCGATCAGTTTTTGCTCCGCCATCTGCGCCATGTAGGGCAACGCGCCGCCGAATACATCGGCGATGACGCGCCCGCCGCGCATTTCGGCGACGTGGCGCGCGACCAGCTTATCGGCCGTGGCATCGAAGTGATCGATGGTCACGCCGGGAAATCTTTTCATGAACGCCGGAAGAATCACTTCCGTGGATCTCTGGGAGAGCGCGAGGTAGAGGTTGAGCTTGCCCCCTTCCTTCTTCGCCTTTTCATAGAGTTCCTCGAGCGATTCCACTTTCGTCGGCGCCGAAGCGGCGCGGGCAACGCTCACCGTCAAAAGCACCAACGCGGCTGCAAGCACCCATCCGCTCATGCCTATAGGCGAGCACTTCGCCAAGTATTTCTGCGCGTTCATACGACCTCCTTGTTGGGTTTTTGCGTTTCAAATGTTCAACAGAATGACTTCAACAAACTTTATCGCGCCAAGCCTGAGCGAGGCCGAAGGAACACCACCAAAATAAAACCCGAAATCCGAATATCGAAAGAGGCCTCGCGGACCGAAACAAACCCAAACACTCAAATCCCAATTACGAAATCCAAAACGATTTTGTTGGAACTTTGTGCTTTTCGATCATTTAGATTTGTTTCGAATTTCGGATTTCGAATTTCGTGCTTCAGTTTTGCGTTTGTATTAGTACGAGAGCGCGAGCGACGTCAAGAAAAATGGCCTACGGCCTATTCTTGCGGGTAGACTTCGCTGTACTTCTGCGTCGCTTCGCTGCCGCCGCAGATATAGATCGCGTCGCCCGCATGAAAACGGAAATCTTCGCCGAACTCGACATGCAAATCGTCGCCGCGCTCGACGGCGACCACCGAACAGCCGGTCCTCTCGCGAATCGTCAGCTCGGCCGGCTGGCTTCCTTCCAGGCCGCGCGCCGAGACCTTCACCACACGCAGCACGGGATCGACGGCGACGGACTCCTTGCCGAGCAGACGCCAGGCGAGCAGTTGGCCCGACACTTGGCTGATCGACAGCGCGAAGTCCGCCCCGGCAGCGTAGATGCGCTCGACGTTTTCCGCCCTGTTGACGCGCGCGATGACCGGCACGTCCGGCGCCATGTCCTTCACGATGACCGTGGCAAATAGCGTGGTGGAGTCGGCGCTCAGAGCGAGGATGACCGCTTGAACGTTTTCCACCCCGGCTTGTTTCAGTATCTGGGTGTCAAGCACGTTGCCCAGCAGATTGACTCCCGGAGCCGGTTGGCTGTCGACGACGAAAGTCTCTTCGCCGGCATCGCTCAACAACTCGACCACCTTGCGCCCGACTTCGCCGCCGCCGCAGACGAGAAAGGGTCCATGCCGGCGCAATTGCGTGGTTCCGGCACAAACCGCCATAAAGCGCTGGATACTGTCGGGCGTGCCCACCAGGACAAGATTCCCCCGGGCTCAAGCCGCATTTGGGGCGTGACCGGCGTGATCAGCTTGCCACCGACCCACTGGCCGATGACGGTTACGCCAGCGTGCTGACCGATGCCCGCTTCCGCCAGGGTCTTGCCCGCGACAACGCTGTCGCGCATGATGCGCGCCTCGCTCACTTGCAGCCTGTGGCCGAGCTGTTGAATGCCGGCCACCGTCGGGCTCACCTTCTGGCTCGCGCGCGCCGCCAGCGCCGCGCCCAGAATATGGCGCGGCGTGTAGGCACCGGTGGCACCGGCCAAGATCATCGGCTGGCGGTGAAACGGGTCTTCCACCAACGCGAGAATTTCACCGACGTAGCCAAGCTGCCGCGCCGTGAGAATCGCCGCCGCGTTGCGGTCATCCGTGCTATTGACGATCAAGGCGCGCGCCTTATCGAGATGGGTTCGTTCCAGCACGCCCTCATCGAGATTGCCATAAACCACCTTATGCCCATGTTCCACGAGCCGGCGCGCTTCGGCCTCTTCCTCCTCGACCACTAAGGTCGCCACATTCGCCCGTTCCAATTCTTCAAGCAAGGTGGCGACCGTCGGCCCGTAGCGAAAGATTACGACATGATCCCTGACGCTCGGAATTTCCTTGGGCAGGCGTGTCTCGAACCGTTCCTCGAAGAAAGGAATCAAAAAAAACGGAATGATTAGAAAGAGAAATAACACACCGGTGAATTGCACGAGCACAACGTAGACGACCATGACCGGATGATTCCAGAAGGATTGCCCGCCGTAGCCGGTAGTCGAGATGGTTCCCGCCGCCCACTGAAGCGCTTCCCATAAATCCACCGGCTTGCCTTCCAGGTAGGTCATACCGGCCAGGTATAAAGTGGCGGCCATGAAGAGCAACAGAATCAGCGCTCCGAGAAGCGCGAGCAGACGTTTTTGTGATCGAGTCATCGGTGGTATGCTTTTTTTTAAGGTTTCCGAATCGATGCGCGCGGCCAGGCGTCCATCGCCCAGGCGATTACAGATGAAAACTTGTCAACTTCTGTCCGGCTTAAACTCTGATTAGCATGGTAACTAGCGGGTATTCAAGGAAAAACAAGCGAGAGGCCCGCCTTTGGCGATCTTGTGATCAGGTTCATGCTTCGGTAGCCATTTTTCTATTGACACAACCCCGTTCCCCGCGATAGCGTGCCGCCCAATCATGTCTCGCGTTTTTGCACTCGTCTTGAGCCTAATCATGTTGGTCGCCGCGACCGGCATGGCCCACATTAAAGACGGCATGGACGAGATCCCAATCATCATTGCCTTGGCGCAGGAAGGCCCGTCGCTCTACGATCCCTATGCTTCCGAGGACGAAGATTATCCTCAAGCCATACCGGTTCGTCTTCTGCGCGGCAACTCAACGGGAAAATGGCTCAACGTTCTCAAGGCGAGAATCGGCATGGTTTCGCCCGAATGCTCACATCGGCCCTCTCTTCATCCTTCGGCTTCATCCCAACAGAGTTTCTATCATCGTCAAGAAGTCCTGCGCATTTAGATTTTTTCGCTACCGGCATCTTCGTCCTTCTCCAGTATTCGACTGTGTTTTAGAGCGAGCCAAGATCAGGCTCGGTTTCGGATTAGGAGGATCCTGGTTTAATAATTGACCGGACGGCTTTTATGATACCACCGCTCGACGAACGGGTCGGGCGGTTGAATCGGCCGTTCACGAAAAACGGAGTGCTTTATGAAACTAGATAGAACCGGAAGCGTGCCGCAATGGGGCGAGTCCCTATTTCATAACGACCCCATGACTTCGACTGAATATTTCGATTCGCTCAAGCGAACGCTTCCCATAGAGTCGGAAAAAAGACTGATGTTGGCGGTACTGCAAGATGCCGTCGAGTGTTACCAGAAATACCTTGTGGCGCGGCGGGGAAAGGACAAGAATCTTTTTAGCGAAGCCGAGGCATGGATCTTAGAACAAGATAATCGCTCGGCCTTTTCGTTTGATAACGTTTGCGACTCGCTGGGGCTGGCGCCGAACTATGTGCGCGCCGGCTTGCTAAAGACCAAGGACCGGTTACTCGCCCGCCGGCACGAGCACAAACCTTCGGGAACCGGTCCTGCCGCCAAAGGGCGCCGCCCATCACGGAAACGGCGCGCCGCGTAGGCTGCGGGTCGAGCCCGAACTGGCAAATTTCAATCCGCCTCGGCCCTTGCGGATTTTCGGCGAGAGATCCGCGCAAAGGGATTGTTTTACCTGGCATCTCCTAGTTGGGGCCGGTCGCATCCAGGACGTGGTGACGCGTCTCGAACGCCGCAGCCTTCTTTCTCAAGTACTCCATCCCGAAAAAGAGATTGATTTAGGCGCAGGGTTGCGATAACCCTTCGCCTGAACGAGTGGAGTCCATTTTAGCCAGTGCGGCGAAGCCGCAACCAAGAAGTAAAAACAGATTTCACCACGAAGGCCTAGCGCGGCAGAGCCGCAACCGAAAACCGGGAGATCTCCCGCAAAGACGTGGTTCGATAAACTCACCACCCTGAGTAACATCGAAGGGCCAAGGCGCAAAGGTCGGATAAGAGGAAACGAATTTATTTAAGGAATGTTTTTGTTTTCTTCCGAACTTGGCGTCTTTGCGCCTTGGCGCGAGGAATTTCCCAGTCTGAGGGTCTTCGACTCTCGGAGAATTTGCGCAAGCCGCGCAAACTTTGAGATATAGTAATACGAAGAGCACGGAGTTTAGAACAATAGAAATCCGAGTCATTCGTGACCGGAGCCTGCCCTGCGTTCAGTCGAAGGATGAGCTTCGTGGTGAGAGAGTTTTTGTCGGGTGGAATTGCTTCTCAAATTCCCTCTCGTGGAGGATGAACTATGAAAAGGATAAGTTTTGCCTTGCTGGTTTTTCTTCTCTGGAGCTCGGAGGCCCCGGCGCAAACGCCGTACTTCCAAGGCAAGACCATCAGAGTCATCGTTGGCTACCCTGCCGGCAGCGCCCACGACCTATGGGCGCGTCTGATCGCCGCCCAACTGCCCAAGCATATTCCCGGTAATCCGGCCGCCATCGTTCAAATCATGACCGGGGCGGGATCGATGGTGGCCACGAACTATATCCATAACGTCGCCAAGCCCGATGGTCTGACCTTGGGAGTAATCAATGCGGCGCTTTATTTCGAACAACTGCTAAAGAAAAAAGAGGCCCAGTTCGATTGGCCGAAACTCACCTGGATCGGCAGCACGACGCCGACGAGCCCGATCCTGTACATGTGGGCGAACACGCCTTACAAGACCATCCACGATGTCCGCACCGCCGCCGTGCCGCCCAAGTGCGGCTCCACGGGAACCGGTAACACCGGATATTACCTGCCTAAGCTGCTCGAACAAACCATCGGCGCCAAGTTCACCTTGGTAACCGGCTACCAAGGCGGCGCCGAGGTCGAGTTGGCCGTCGAGAGAGGCGAGGTGCAGTGCCGCGCCTTTACGATTCAAGTGTTTTTCGGACGAGAGCCGTTCAATACCTGGCGCAGCAAGAACCTCGTGCGCGTGCTGGTTCAGGGCGGCAAAAAACGTGATCCGCGGTTGGGGGAGACGCCGCTTTTGCGTGAGCTCATGGATCAGTATAAAACCAGCGACGCGGATCGCCGTCTGGTCACGGTCATGTTGGGATCCGGCGAATTTGGCAGCGCGCCGACGATCGGTTCGCCGGGGATTCCTGCCGAGATCGTAAAAATCTTACGCGCCGGCTACGCCAAGGCACTGATGAGCGCGGAGCTCATCGCGGAAGCGAAGAAACAAGGGTTCAACGCCGAGCACATCCCCGGCGAGGATCTCGAAGCGCTCGCGAATGAAGTGATGTCGCAGCCGGCGGACGTCGTCACCTCGATGAAAAAAGTCATGGGGGAATAAGGAGGGGCACATGGAAAAAATCGGTTTTGTCGGCACCGGCGCGATGGGGAGCGCCTTACTTTCGCGCCTAAAATTGGCCAACGTCGTCGTCACGGCATTTGACATCGCGCCAGCGGCCATGGAGAGAGCCCGCGCCGAGGGCGCCGAGATCACTTCGTCGGCAAAAGCGGTCGCGCAGGTCGCGACGATCATCGACGTCGTCGTGCGCACGGATCAGGAAGTGCTCGATTGCACGCTGGGCAGCAACGGTATCCTGGAAGGCGCGGCGCCGGGATCGCTGGTATTGCTTCACAGCACGATTCGGCCGACGACGACGAAAAAAGTCGCCGAGGCCGCGGCGGACAAAAGAGTCAACGTGATCGACGCCTGCATGACGGCGGTGCCCAGCGGCGTGCGCCAAGGAGGGTTGACGTTTCTCGTCGGCGGACAAAAAACCTTCTTCCAACGCGCCAGGCCACACCTGCTCAACATGGCCAAGGACGCGGTCCACATGGGTCCGCTCGGCTGCGGCAACGTCGCCAAGCTTTTCAAGAACATGGTCACCGCCTCCGAGGCGCTGATCATCTATGAAGCCTTACAGATCGCCAAGGCCGGGGGGATCGGTTATCAAGCGGCCCTCGATCTCATGCAAAAGACCAGGTCGCCGCATGTCTTGGACCGCTTGGAGATGAGATTCGACCTCTCTGGTGGAGACTTGAAGTTAATCACCGGGGCAAATCTTTACGACAAGGATTTACCGCTTGCCGCGGAAGTGGGCAAGAGCCTCGGCGCGGAAATCCCGGTCGTCGAGGCGCTTGCCAAGCTGGGCATCAAACTGAACCGGGGAAAGGTCAGTATTTAGCTTCGCCGCCCGCGCTTTCGGGCGTCGTGGAGCCAGCTCGCCCGTGGGGCGGAATCCTGAGCGAGAGCCCCTGGCCATGGCCGGGGCTCGAGGCGAAGGGTCGGCTCGAAGCCTAGACAAGCCCTAAAGAATGAGAAAGTATCCGTACAGAGACCATCTCATCGAGCTGATATCAGAGCAAACAGGTTCCGGCGAGTGGTTCGCCAGAGCCACGATCGTCATCGTCGAGGGGAAAAAAGAAAAACGGATTCCCATCTTTGGCCGCCGTCGTGCCACGTTCGAGAGCCGGCGGCGGGCCGACGCCTATGCCTTCGAGCTCGCCAAGCTTTGGATCGACGGCAGGCTCTGGGGCACCAACGGGCATGGCTAGCCTTCGCCGACGTGGTTTCAGGTACGGGGCGACCATAAGAACTGGGACGAGTACCGCGAACAGATGAAAAACGAAAAGCGGGTGATCATCCGCGTCAATATCGAAAAAGTCGGCCCGCAGAGTGTAAAGAGAATCTAACCGCAAAGAACGCATAGAACGCAAAATAAGAGGGGGCAGGTTTGAAACCTGCCCCTACTTTGCGACCTTTGCGTTCTTTGCGGTTACATAGTCTCTTACGCTGTTCGTAGGCGCGCGCGATCATGCGGCAATTCCAAATGATCGAGAGTCGGCCCTAACGGCACGATGCCCGTCGGGTTCACGTTTAACTGGCTGTAGTAACCTTCCTTGATCTTCTGCAAGTCGAAGGTCTCTTTAATTCCCGGCCACTGATAAAGCTCGCGGAGATAGTTGGCGAGATTCGGGTAGTCCTGAACGCGCCGCAGGTTGCACTTGAAGTGGCTGTAGTAAACCAGATCGAAACGCAGCAGCGTCGGGAACGCGCGCCAATCGGCCTCGGTGATCCGTTCTCCCGCCAAATAGCGCCGCTCGCCGAGCTGTTTTTCCAAAGTATCGAGACAGAGGAAGACCTTCCGCGCCGCCTCGTCGTAGGCTTCCTGGCTGCGCGCGAACCCCGCGCGGTAGACGCCGTTGTTGAAATGGCTGTAAACGAAGTCGTTGATGCGGTCGATCTCGCCGCGTAAATCCTCCAGGCAAAAGTCGTAATGGACATCGGTGAAAGCGCCGAACGCGGCGTTGAACATGCGGATGATCTCCGACGACTCGTTGTTGACGATCGTACGCCGCTCGCGGTCCCATAGAGTCGGCACGGTGACTTTGCCGGAGTAATGAGGATCGCTCGCCGCGTAAACCTGGTAGAGGCGAAAAATGCCGTCCGCGCAAGGCTTAAAATCATCGATCACTTCGGAGTAAGCCCAGCCTTCGTCCTTGGGCCGGTCGGCCATCGACATAGAGATCACTCTTTCGAGCGCCTTGAGCTTGCGCATAATGATGGTCCGGTGCGCCCACGGGCAAGAGGGCGAAACGAACAGATGATACCGCCCCGCTTCCGCCTTAAAGCCACGGTCCCCCGAAGGCCCCGCGCTCCCGTCCGCCGTGATCCAATGACGGAACCGCGAATCCGCGCGCACGAAATGGCCGCGCGCGTCAGCGGAGATCCGATCATCGTCAACCCACTTGCCATCAATCATCAAGCCCATGGCGTTCCTCCTTCCCCGGCTCTAATCGATCATTTATCAGAAGCTAGCCGGGTAAAAAAGCGCACGCGGGAATCTTGTACGGGCGGGTTTGAAACCCGCCCCTACGAAAAACCTGGATTCCGGCTCGCCCATTTCAGCTCTTAGTCACAGCGCAGACGGTATGGTATAGTTAAATCGTGAAAAAGATCTCATCATTCCGGCTCGCCCTTTTTGGATCGACGCTGTGCGTCGGGCTTATGGGAGGCATTGCGGGCGCGGCCGCCGACCAGGTCGAGGAAATCAAGCAGGAGCAAACGAAAGCGCGGCAACAGGAGCAAATCAATGAAATCCGCCGCCAGGAGCAGATCGAAACTCTCAAGCGTGACCAGCAATTGAATCAAGCGCAGCAGCAACTCGATCAGCTCAAGCAGCAGAAACCTGACCCGTCAGGCGTTCACCAACCCCAGGCCCAGCAGACTCAGCGGGAGTTGGATCAGCTCAAGAACGAACAGCAGATCAAACGGCTCCAGAGCGAGCTACAGATCCAACAGATTCAGCGGGAGCAAAACCCGTCGCGCCAGCAAGAGCAAATCCGCGAACTTCAACGCCAACAGCAAATGGAATTTCTCCAAGACCAAAACCGCAAAAATCAGATGAAACTCGACCTCGACCGCCTGCGCCAACAACAATAGCGCTTAGGGGTGCCTGGCCAGTCGCCTCTACATCTCATCGCGCCAAGACACGAAGCAAGCGCTAATCAAAACCCGAAATCCGAAGCTCGAAATCCGAAACAAACTTGGAGGCTTCCGACTAACGCGAGACCCAAGACGCGGGACTCTAGACCGCGAAGCCGGGCTTGACAGCTCATGGCGGGTGGTGAAATAAACAAACACTTCCGTGTTCGCGACCCCAACCTGGTTCGGCGGCAAAAAATAGGAGCGAAACCCATGACTAAGAAATTTCTTATCTGGCTACTGGCAACTATCTTATTGGCAACTACTTCAGTCGCCGGCGCGCAGCAGCCAACGAAAATCCCCCGGATAGCGTACTTAACTCCTGCCTCCCCTTCCGCTAACGCGGCCCGCGTCGAGGCATTCCGGCAGGGCCTGCGCGAGCTTGGGTACGTGGAGGGAAAAAACATCGTCGTTGAGTATCGGTATGCAGAGGAAAAACTAGATCGCCTTCCCGCGCTCGCGGCCGAGCTAGTGCGTCTCAAGGTAGTCGTCATCGTCACGGGGGGGTCGGCGTCAACCCGTGCCGCCAAGGAAGCAACTGTTACGATTCCCATTGTCATGGCGCAGGATCCCGATCCCGTTGGCAATGGGTTCGTCGCAAGCCTTGCGCGACCAGGCGGGAACATTACTGGATTATCAAACCTTGGCCTGGAGCTAAGCGGAAAACGACTGGAGTTGCTGAAAGAAGTAGTTCCCAAGCTCTCGCGCGTGGCCGTCCTCGGGACTTCGACCACCCCCGGTAACGCCCAACAGCTAAGAGAGACGGAGCTCGCCGCAGGGGCGTTCAGGGTGCAGCTTCAATACCTCGACGTACTAGATCCCAAGGATATTGAGACTGCGTTCCGAAAGGCGAGCAAGGGGCGTGCTGACGCAATCCTCGTGCTGGCGAGTTCCGTCTTCAATTCTCATCGAACCCAGATTGCAGAGCTCGCGGTAAAGAATGGGCTTCCGGCGAGTTACATCAATCCGACCTACGTCGAAGACGGCGGGCTTATGAGTTACGGCGCGAGCATTACCGACTTGTACCGGCGCGCCGCTACCTATGTGGACAAGATTTTGAAAGGCCGGACGCCCGCGGATCTGCCGGTGGAGCAACCGATGAAGTTCGAATTCATCGTCAATCTCAAAGCCGCCAAGCAGATCGGCCTGACGATTCCGCCGAACGTGCTGGTGAGAGCGGATCGGGTCATTCGGTAACGAGTGAAGAGTGAGGAGGCAGGCGACCAAGAATTGTTTTCGATTTTGATTGGAAGCCGGCAGAACAAACTTAGAAACTAATTTTGTTCGAAGTTTTTTCCGTTTGCCCGATCATTGTTGGCGTTCGAAGAACTTTTCCACGACAGAGCAAATTTCCGGCATATACACGGTGGCGACCTCCCACACGATGTGCAAATCAACATTGGCATAGTCATGCGCTACGATCTTGCGCATGCCGCGCATTCTTCGAAAGGCGAGTTCAGGGATGGCCCGGCGGGTCGCTTCGGTCAGGTGCGCCACGGCTTCCCCGATGATTTCAATGCGCCGGATCACTGCGTCTTGCTTTTGTTTGTTGGCGTGGAAATCGGCCTCCGTCGTATCTTTGACGTACGATCCAATGAGCCGCGCGGCCTCCAAGATGTCGCGCAGCCGGCCGAGTTGATTAGTTTCCATACAAGCACACGGCGGTGGCCAGAATGTGCTCGCGGGCGAAGCGATTTGACGATTTTTCTAGGGAGTGACGCAGAACAAAAACCACGGGACGGCCGATTAACTCCTCAGCCTCACCCGCCATTTCCAACAACTCGGTGGTTGAAACCGACGCTGATTCGTCGAGCGTCACCAGCAGGTCTACATCACTCGCGGGAGAGGCTTGGCCACTCGCCGCAGAACCGAACACTTCCAGGCGGCGAATGTGATGTTTCTCGCAAAACGGACGCAACCGCCTGCTGAGGTCGTCAGGCGATAGCGCCGGCGCATGATTTAACATGGTTGTAGAATAACGGGAGCACCCGGTGGTTGCAAGCCTCGAATCATCCTGGTCGTCCATCAATCACCAAGGCAGCGAAACAACTTCGCTACACCGTGTAGCAAAATGACTACGCCCTATCGTTGCTCGCTCCAGCGGGTCTGATCTCCCATGCCGAACAATCTCTTCGTCTTTCGTGCGCTCAATGAACTACCCCGCAGCAAGCTGCGGGGTATCGGAGGGAGCAAGGCGTGATTGGTAGGGTGGGTTGAGGCGGTGCGCCGATAGCCACCGTTGGGAGATGATGGGTATCGCGGAGTCTATCCTGAGCAACGCCGAAGGACTCAACCCATCCTACGTCGGAATCGGGACGCAGCGAGCTGTGAGGAATCAACCCACATAGAATGAATTGGAACCTCTGGCACATCGCTTGCGCTCTATCTGCCGGCAACAGAAGACAGTTTCGATTTTAGCGTTTCGGGTTTCGCGCTAACTCGGAACTGGGAACCCGAAACCCGATACCGTGAACGCGCGACTTGACAGCTCATGGGGGGTGGTGAAATAAACAGACACTTCCGTGTTCGCGACCCAAACCTGGCTCAGCGGCAACAATCAGGAGCGAGACCGATGAGTAAAAAAATCCTAATCTGGCTAATGGTAGCTATCTTTCTGACAACTGTTTCTCCCGCAGGCGCGCAGCAGCCGACAAAAATCCCCCGGATAGGATGGCTAACTGGCCCCTCCCTTGCTGCAAACTCGGCCCGCATCGAGGCGTTCCGCCAGGGCCTCCGCGAGCTTGGCTACGTGGAGGGAAAAAACATTGTCATTGAGTGGCGATCCGCGGAGGGAAAACTCGATCGCCTGCCTGCGCTGGCGGCGGAGCTGGTGCGTCTCAAGGTAGACATCATCGTCTCGGGTGGTCTTGGACCAACCCGCACCGCCAAGGAAGCGACGATTACGATTCCCATTGTCATGACCAATGACGGTGATCCAGTTGGAACCGGGATCGTCGCCAGCCTTGCGCGACCTGGCGGGAACATTACTGGGTTGTCAACCCTTGCCCCGGAGCTGAGCGGAAAACGACTGGAGCTACTGAAGGAGATAGTTCCTAAGCTCTCCCGCGTGGCCGTCTTCCGAACTTCAACCCAGCCAGGTAACGCACAAATGTTAAGAGAGGTGGAGCTCGCCGCAAAGGCATTCGGCGTGGAGCTTCAATACCTAGCCCGAGTTTACCGAGTTAGCGGAAAGGAGTCGAGTGGTCTCCTGGGTGTACGGCGGTTCATGGCCGTTGGTTTGTATGACCTACGGACGGCAAGTAACGCTTGAGATCGAGAGCATCGAGGA
>Ga0326597_10004454_pt1 | contig 19708 bp, 18 predicted proteins | sample RVTome_12_FD_203789 | JGI IMG/M metagenome (GOLD analysis project Ga0326597, IMG submission 203789) | Soil microbial communities from uranium-contaminated site in the Upper Colorado River Basin, Wyoming, United States - RVT100D185 | ecosystem: Environmental > Terrestrial > Soil > Contaminated >... | reverse complement strand
AGAATTTATCAGTAAAATTCTGGATCAGTGCAAAATTTATTATATCTTGGGCGAACAATTCGTCAGATTGTTGAATGAAATTAACAAACTTGATAAATCACGGCATGGTTGGGAACCATTGTTAATGCAACAGTTTGAGGATCTCAAATCAATATTCAGTAAAACCGGTAAAGAAACAAACGACTCGGTCCATAACTTGTTTGGTGCATGGCAATTAATGCCTATGGATACCTTACAACGGACATTTTCCCTGATGTCCATTATGCCGGGTGATTTTCTGGCAGACCTGAAGCGTGATTCCTTGCAGCAAGTAACGGACAAGTTTCTGTCCATCCCGGGCGTGGGATATACACGTGAATCCCAGGAGCAGATACAGGACGGGATTCGTTTATGGAATGAATATCAGACTATTGGCCAGGAGTACCATCAGGCCCTATACAAGGTTGGATTAGAAGCTATCGAAAAGATGCGCGATAAAATTCTTGCCATGGCCAGGGAAGGAAAGGAACTTAAAAGTTTGCGCGATATTTATGACCTCTGGATAGATTGCAATGAAGAATCGTATGCATCCTATGTTTACACACAGGAGTTTTCAGAGCTTTATGGACGTTTGACCAATGCCTTGATGGCGGTCAAGCAACATGGACGCAACATTGTGGATGAATATCTGGGGGCTATGAACGTTCCCACTTACAAGGGTATTCATTCCTTACAGAAGCGGCAATATGATATGGGACGGGAACAGAAGTCAGCATTAAAAAGAATCCATGATCTGGAAAAAGAAATATCTTCATTACTGCGCGAGGTGCCTCAACCGAAGCCAACTGATATCAGGAAACCGGACAGGTCCCAGGGGAAAGTCAGGGGTGCGGGCAAAAAGAAGATGCATGTTTACAATAGTGTCCGGAAAAGAAACAGGACGAAAGTACCGGCGTCCGGGAAGAAAACTGCAAAACATGTGAAGAAAGACAACATGATAGTCATTAAAATCTGACCACAGGTATTGAAACATGTTTCCATTTCAGATGAGACCGGATGAAATCATACAGGAGATCGGCGAATTCAATGCCAGGCTCGTGCAGGGAGTTCAAACCCTGGCCGAGATTGGCGATGTTGATGTGGGATTCTCCAGGAAAAATCCGGTTTATCAGGAAGACAAAATGATCCTTTATCATTTTGAACCACGTGCCAAAAAAAGAAACCCCGTGCCAGTGCTGATTGTCTATGCACTTGTGAATCGTCCTTATATGGCTGACTTGCAGGACGGGCGTTCAATGATTCAGGGACTGCTGGATGTAGGTTTGGACATTTATCTTATCGATTGGGGATATCCGGACAGCGCGGACCATTTTCTGACACTTGATGAATATATCAATGGCTATATTGATCGTTGTGTAGACGTAATCTGTGATAAACATAACTTACAGAAAATAAATCTTCTGGGAATATGCCAGGGAGGGACATTCAGTCTGTGTTATGCGGCACTACACCCTCAAAAAATAAAAAACCTGATTACCACCGTTACGCCTGTAGATTTTCATACCAAGAATGATCTATTGAGCCTGATGGTAAGAAATATAGATATTGATCTGCTGGTCGATACGCTAGGTAACATACCGGGAGAGCTATTAAACTGGACTTATCTAACACTGAAACCATTCAGGTTAATGGGCCAGAAATACATGGATCTGGTGAATATGCTTGATGATAAAGAGCAGGCGCGTAATTTCATGCGCATGGAAAAATGGATTTTTGACAGCCCGGACCAGGTGGGCGAAGCTTTCCGTGAATTTGTCAAACAGTTCTATCAGGGGAATGGCTTGGTGAAAGGGACGGTGGTAATCGGCGGAAAACATGTGGATCTTATGAAGTTGACCATTCCGGTGTTGAATATATATGCGGCTGCTGATCACCTGGTGCCGCCGGATTCCTCCAGGGCCTTGCGCGGATGTGTCGGCACTGATGACTATTCAGAGGTGGAGTTCCCCGGAGGGCATATCGGCATTTATGTCAGTAGCAAGGCGCAGAAAATGATTCCATCGGCAGTCAGGGACTGGCTCGCAAAACGCACCTGAGCCAGTCGAAAAAAACCCGTATCCTTGCGGATACGGGTTTTTTCAGTACTAGGTTCGGATAGTTATGTGGCTCTTAGGCCGCCTTGGTCTTCTGCGTGAGTACCGGGACAATATTGGTGGCTTCCTTGATCCCTTTTTCCGCTTCCTTGACGCAACTTTCAAACCAGCCGTTTAACTCGTCCCTTGACTCGTTGAAGATATCCAGGGTGTTACGGGCAATTCCTTGCACCTTGCTGCTGATATCACTGGTGATTTCAGTCTGACCACTCAGAATTTCCTTGTAGCCTTTTGCCTCACTTGCGAGTTGCATCTGACGGGTAAAGAATTCGACACCGAGGGACAATAGTGCCATTTGCTGTTCAATCACCTGTTCTGCAAGCTTGGATTGCATCTGATAGAGCCCTTTCATGGATTCATAGGAACCCTTGCTCAGCTTGTTCATGCTTTCATACATTGGGGTATTCATATTCTGTTCTCCTTAAACAATAGACCTTAAAGGTTGTGCAACGCACCATACTGCATTGCAGCATAGGAAAGATATAAGGAACTGTCAAGTGATTTTGTTTAGGTTGGAGAAATACACTGGAGAACTACAGACCAAGATACAAAACGTGCAATTAACGAACTAACGTATTGATAGTAAATATATTTATCAAAATTGTTGTGGTTGTATACCCGATGTAATGCAAGAATGATTTTCCACTTCCTATCAGTAAAAATTACTTTGAATTGTTATCAGATTTTATTCCAGCCGCCTTGAAAAAATTTTCCTGCATTTCCTGCCAGAGTTTCATATTTTGTTCGGCAATATGAGACATAGCGGTCAGCGGGTTTGAGGACATGGCCTCCTGAAATTGTTTCTGCTGTTCGACAAATATTTGCATACTTTTTTGGAGATAGCTTCCGGCAAAGGTCTGCAGGGAATCTCCATAGGAACGTATAATCTGTGTCAGGAGGTCGGTTGAGAAGAATGGTTCACCTGCATGTTCCTGTTCGGAAATTATCTGCAACAGGATGTTGCGTGTCAGATCCTCGTCGGTTTTGACGTCTTTGACGCAAAAATCCACGCCGGCAAGAACCAGTCGCTTGACATCGTCCAGCGTGATGTATTTGCTGTCCTCGGTGTCATACAGTCGTCTGTTCGGGTATTTTTTTATGATCCTGGTTTCACTCATAATTATTTAACCTGTTAGTTGAATTGTTGTCTGTATGGCCATTGCATGACCTGATTTTGACATATTACATCATATGTTGCCCGCCATTCATCGAAAAATCGGCACCGGTAGTAAAGCCTGCTTCATTGGAGCACAGGAAATCAACCATGGCTGCCACTTCTTCAGACGTTCCCAGTCGACCCACAGGGATCATGGTTATAATCTGCTTGCGTATTTCTTCGGATACTGCCATGACCATGTCAGTGGCTATATATCCCGGCGATACAGTATTGACAGTTACCCCCTTGCGGGCCACTTCCTGGGCGAGAGCCATTGTGAACCCGTGTATGGCAGCTTTCGAAGTGGCGTAATTGGTTTGTCCAATCTGACCTTTCTGGCCGTTAATCGAGGAAATGTTGATTATACGGCCCCAGCCACGCTCCATCATTCCTTCCACCACGTGTTTGGTGACATTGAACAAACTGTCAATGTTGATCTTCATAACCGCATCCCATTGCGCTTTGGTCATTTTACGGAACGATACATCCTTGGTAATGCCTGCGTTATTTACCAGGATATCGAGGGGGCCCAGCTCAGTAACGGCATTCTTGACAAAATTGGCACAAGCATCGAAGTCTGAAACATCGGCCTGATAGATTTTTATATCGTACCCTCTGGCCTTAACATCCGATTGCCACTTACGGGCCTTTTCTTCATTACGATAGTTGGTGGCCACTCTGGCGCCGGAATCGGCGAGCCGAAGACAAATAGCGGCCCCAATGCCGCCAGTGCCACCTGTGACAATTGCAACTTTTCCCTTCAAGTCGGTCATATTTTTATCTCTCCACCGCCAGGGCAACACCCTGTCCGCCGCCTATGCACAGTGTGGCGAGACCCTTTTTGGCATTACGCCGCTTCATTTCATGCAACAAGGTAACCAGTATGCGGCAACCGGATGCCCCGATTGGATGACCGAGTGCAATAGCACCACCGTTTACATTGACCCTGGACAGGTCCCAACCCAGGTCCTGGTTGACCGAAATGGCCTGTACCGCGAATGCTTCGTTGGCCTCGATTAAGTCCAGGTCACCAATTTTCCAGCCGGCCCGGTCCAGACATTTTCTGGTGGCAGGGATGGGACCGGTGCCCATGATGGCCGGATCTACTCCTGCATTGGCATAGGCTTTGATGCGGGCCAATGGCGTGAGTCCCAGTTCTTTGGCCTTCCGTTCCGACATCACCACAACGGCAGCAGCGCCATCGTTTATCCCTGAGGCGTTGGCTGCTGTAACAGTTCCCGCCGGATCGAAAGCGGGTTTTAACTTGGCGAGCCCATCCGCAGTAACACCGGCTCGGGGAAATTCGTCCTTGTCAAAAATAAGCGGGTCCCCCTTTTTTTGCGGAAGTTCGATGGGAATGATTTCTTCGGTAAATTTATTGGCTTTCTGGGCGGCTTCGCATTTTTGCTGGCTTTCGGCGGCGAATTTGTCCTGGTCTTCGCGGGAAATGCTGAACTTTTTTGCAATATTTTCCGCCGTAATGCCCATATGGACATTGTTGAATGCATCCCACAGGCCGTCCAGAATCATCGAATCCAGCATCTTCCAGTCACCCATTTTCATGCCGATGCGGGATTTTGGCACCACGTGGGGTGAAAGACTCATGTTTTCCTGGCCGCCGGCCACAATGATTTCGGCGTCTCCGCATTTAATCGCCTGGGCGGCCAGGTGCACGGACTTGAGTCCGCTGCCGCACACCTTGTTAATCGTCATGCACGGTACTGTGTGAGGCAGTCCGGCGGCAATGGCAGCCTGACGTGTGGGATTCATTCCAACCCCGGCAGTTAATACCTGTCCGAAGATGACCTCATCCACCTGCTCGGGTTTAATACCTGCTTTTTTCAGGACGCCTTTAATCACCTGTGCGCCCAATGTATGTGCCGGGATGCCGGCCAATGCTCCGCCAAATGCGCCTACAGCGGTACGACCGGCTGCGACGATAACGACATTCTCGGTCATGTTTCTTATCTCCCAGGTAAAATTATAGATGAAATAATGGGTTATTTACGCTGCACTGCACAAATTTCTGGAAATGTTAGCAGATTCTTTTTTGCGACACCAGTCTCAATAATGATTCAGGGTCATAATTGTTATAGGGATGGATTTTTTCCTACTACTTCTACCCATCTCTCCCAATAGGGTATAGGACGAAAATAATCATACATAAAGTCGACAAAGGTACGAACTTTTGTGGAGAGTTGTCGGCGGTGGATATATACCGCATAAATAGGCAGCTTCTCCGGTTCATACTCCTGCAGCACCGGAACCAGTTTCCCTGATTTTATATCCAGCCCGACCACATAAGTGGGTAACTGTATCACACCACATCCGTCAATAGCGGCAATCCGCAGCGGATCGGCGGTATTGGCTTTCAGGTTGCCCGCGGGATGAAATGTTTTTTCTTTACCGGCAACGATAAAATTCCAGCCCGAGAGTGAACTGCGGTGATGTGACAATGTCAGGCAGTTATGCTGTGCCAAATCAGCGGGAGTGGCCGGCGTCCCTTTTTTAGCAAAATAATCAGGTGCACCGCAGACCACGATCCTGGTTGAAGCCAGTTTTCGGGCAATGAGAGTGGAATCTTCCGGCTCGCCAAGATAAATGGCCAGATCAATTCCTTCCTCCTCAAACAAGTCAGGCGTCCGGTCAGTCAACAGCATCTCGATCGTGACCTCCGGGTATTTTCCCTTGTACACGGTGAAGGCACGTGCGAGATGAAATGACCCGAACGAGGGTGGCGCCATGATCTTGAGCTTACCGCGGGGTTCGGCATGGAGACTGGTGACGGCCGTTTCGGTTTCTTCAATTTCGGTGAGGATGGTTATCACTTTGTCCTGGTAGGCCTTGCCCACTTCCGTGAGGCTGAGATGACGTGTCGTTCGGTTAATCAGTCTTACATTGAGACTCGTTTCGAGCTGGCTTACATGTTTGGAAGCCATGGCCCTTGATATGCGCAGTTCATCCGCGGCCGCAGTAAAACTCCCTAGCCTGGCCACGGCCGCAAAAACCTTCATGCACGTTAGTTTGTCCATTGATCGCTATCGTCTTTGTTTCCAATAAAGAAACAAACTATCAATAAAGTAATTATTGTCAACAAATGATGCCGTAACTATAGTTTACTGCAACGCACAATAGAAAGAGGTGAAAATTATGAAGGCTTTGAAATCAGTATCTTTTTTGCTCGCAACATTCTGCCTGAGCATGACATTGACTGTGTTAAGTGCCAAACCTGTCTTGGCAGATATTACCGGAGATATGGCCCAGGCCTTTAATAACGGTCAGATCACCGAACTCACTGGCTTGTACACCAGGGACGCAGTTGTCATGCCGCCCAGCAGTGAAATTCTTACCGGCTGGACGGCCATTGCACATTATTGGGGTGGTCTGCGCCAGGCCGGCTTCAGTGAGTACAACATTTATAACGTCGAGTTGCGTACGGTGGGTGATATCGCTTACCAGACGGGCCTTTGGGAAGCGCTGCGCAAAGACCCTGCCGGTAATATCATCAGACTGGACGGGAACATCTCCAGCGTCCTGGCCAGGCAGAAGGATGGTACCTGGAAAATCAAAATGCAAAGCTGGAATTGATCCCTGCTGATTTGTTCTTTCTCCTCCTCATCAGCGACTTCCCTGCCTTTTACAAGCTGATGTTTCGTACACAGGGACGTGTATTTTTTTATATATGGATAGACCGTTTGTCTACGGCAAGAGCGGCCTCATGCAACGCTTCGGCCAGCGTGGGGTGGGCATGAATAGTGCGGGCCAGATCTTCACAACTGCCATCAAATTCCATCGCCGTAACGGCCTCGGCGATCAGTTCCGAGGCATTGGGACCGATGATGTGAACGCCGAGTATACGATCGCTGACAGCATCTCCGATGATCTTTATCATCCCCCCGGTTTCACCCATGGCGCGCGCGCGTCCGCTGGCTGCAAACGGGAAGGTCCCGGTGCGGAAATCTCTGCCGTCATCTTGCAGTTGTTCCGAGGTCTTTCCCACCCAGGCGATCTCCGGCCACGTATAGATTACCCAGGGAATCACCTCGTAGTTGAAATGCCCGGGCAGACCGGCGATACGTTCGGCAACGGCGACGCCTTCTTCTGATGCTTTGTGGGCCAGCATGGGACCGCGCACCACATCGCCTATGGCGTAGACATCCGGAATATTGGTGCAACAGTGTTCGTCTACTTCAATAAAACCCCGTTCATCCAGCTTCAAACCGCAATCCTCCGCACCCAGTCCGCTGGTATTGGGTTTGCGCCCGACAGCGACTATCAGTTTATCGACCGTTAGCTGTTGTTTCCCGTCCTGGTTTTCGTAGGTCACGATGACCTGCTGGTTGTTGGAACCGGTACCGGTCACTTTCGCTCCCAGCCTGATATCCAGGCCTTGTTTATGCAATATCTTCCACGCCTCATTGGCAATCTGGCGATCGGCTGTGTACAGAAAATCATCCAGCGCCTCCAGGATGACGACCTCGGAACCCAGGCGTCTCCAGACACTTCCGAGTTCCAGGCCAATCACACCGGCGCCGATAACACCCAACGTCCTCGGCGCCTGGTTGAAGGACAAGGCCCCGGTAGAATCAACGATTTTGTCCTGGTCAACGTGGGCGGCTGAAATTTCTGCCGGTACGGAACCCGTTGCGATGATGATATGTTTCGCCGAGACCGAGATCTTGTCCGTGCTCTCCTTGTCCGTGGGAGTAACTTCAATCTTGCGCTCGGGCAGCAGGCGGCCGCGTCCTTTAATCCATTCCACCTTGTTTTTACGGAAAAGACCGGCAATGCCCTGGGTCAAGGTGCTGACGATCCGGGATTTCCGCGCCAGCATGCGATTGACATCCAGCGTGGCACCGGTGGAATTGATGCCGTGTTCCATGGCTTCGTTTTTGATGAAGGAGTAATGGTGGGACGAATCAAGCAGCGCCTTGGACGGTATGCAACCGACGTTCAGACAGGTGCCGCCGAGTGCGGGTTTCCCTTCCTCATTGACCCAGTCATCTATGCAGGCCGTAGTCAGGCCCAGTTGCGCGCAACGTATGGCGGTCACGTAACCGCCGGGACCTCCGCCGATAACCACCACCTCAAAATTCTGCATGCACCGTCACCTATATCTGTAACAGCAGGCGTGCCGGGTCTTCGAGCTGTTCCTTGATGGCTACCAGAAATTGCACGGCCTCACGACCATCGATGATCCGGTGATCGTAGGAGAGGGCCAGGTACATCATGGGTCGGATAACGACGGCGCCGTTTTCGGCCACCGGGCGGTCCTGCATTTTATGCATGCCCAGGATGGCGCTTTGCGGCGGGTTCAGAATCGGCGTCGACAGCAACGAACCGAAAACACCCCCGTTGGTGATGGTAAAAGTACCTCCGGTGAGTTCTTCAATCGTGAGTTTACCGTCACGCGCCTTGTCTCCGAATTCCCTGATCCTGGTTTCAATCGCGGCAAAGGACAGGGTATCGGCGTCGCGCACAATGGGCACAACCAGGCCGCGGGGTGAACTGACGGCAATGCCTATGTCGTAATAACCGTGGTAAACGATGTCATCGCCGTCCACCGAGGCGTTGATTATCGGAAACTTTTTCAGGGCCTCGACGGCGGCCCTGGTGAAGAATGACATGAATCCAAGTTTTACCCCGTGTGACTTCTCGAACTCCTCCTTGTAGCGGTTACGCAGGTTGATGACCGGCTGCATATTGACTTCATTGAAGGTCGTGAGAATGGCGTTATCATGTTGCGCCCCGAGCAGGCGTTCAGCAATGCGCTTGCGCAGTCGTGTCATGGTGACACGTTGTTCGGGACGGGTGCCCGCTATCTGCGCAACGGGTGCCGGCGCGGGTACCGCTGTGGTTTTATGAACTGTCTGGGGGACAGGTGTTGTCGCCTTTTCCGTCTTCCTCGCCATCTCCGGCTCCGGCTCCGGCTTCGGTGGTGGTGCAGGTGGGGGTACAGGTGCAGGTGCGGTTGTTTCCGGTTGGACCACCTTCCGTTGTTCGATGTGTTTCATCACATCTTCCTTGGTGAGGCGTTCCTGGCCGGCGGCGGGTTTTATCTCCGCAGCATCAAGATTGAATTGCTGTAAGAGATTACGTACTGCAGGACTCTGTTTTGGCTCCTGTTTTTTGGGCGCCTGTTCCATTCCCAAATTGCGTTGTTCCGGTTTGGCATCCGGTTTCACCGGCGGATGTTTCTCCACGGGGGGTGGTGTCTTTGCAATACCTGTTTCGATGCGGGCGATGACCTCGTTGCTGGTGACAGTTTCTCCGTCCTGTTTGAGGATCTCCGCAAGCACGCCGTCATTGGGCGCTGCCACCTCCAGGGTGACCTTGTCGGTTTCTATGTCGATCAGGCTGTCGCCGCGTTGTACGTTGGCACCGATTTTCTTGTGCCACTTCATCAACGTCGCTTCGGCCACGGATTCAGCCAATACTGGAACTTTAACTTCGATGGCCACCTTCTTCTCCTTGCACCTGTTCCGGACTGTTTTCAGGTAATGATGTAAAGTTCGCGCTCAGGCATGATACACATTCTTCTGGTGTGTCACTTCCAGTTTATCGATTTGCAGAGCATCAGCCACCAGCTGTCTTTGTTGGGCGAGGTGTTTGGACATGTAACCTACGGCCGGTGAAGCTGAATAAAATCGTCCTGCATAACCGAAAGTATGCTGCGCTTGCAGGCAACCTATCATGGTCCCGCGTGATTGCATGTAGTACCAGCTGCCCTGGTTTTTGGGTTCTTCCTGTACCCACACGACCTCTTTCAGTTTTTCGTACTGGCTCAGAACTCGTGCGACCGCTTCGCGCGGGAAAGGAAACAACTGTTCAATGCGGGCAATGGCGATATTTTTGATGATGTTTTCCCTGCGCGCTTCCAGGAGATCGTAATAGACCTTGCCGCTGCAGAAGAGCATCCTGGTCACCTGTGACTTGTCCAGGTTGTCGACCTCGTCGATTACGGTCTGGAACCTGCCGGTCAGGATGTCCTCGATGGGAGTATTTGACATCTTGTGGCGCAGGAGGCTTTTGGGACTCATGACGATCAAGGGCTTGCGGTAAGGCCGCATGATTTGTCGCCGCAGCATATGGTACATCTGGCCCGGTGTGCTGGGCACACATACCTGCATGTTTTCCTCGGCACACAGTTGCAGGTAGCGTTCCAGTCTGGCGGAAGAATGTTCCGGCCCCTGGCCGTCGTAACCGTGCGGCAGAAAAACCACCAGCCCGCAGTAGCGCCCCCACTTGGCCTCGCTGGAACTGATGAACTGGTCAATGACCACCTGGGCGCCATTGGCAAAGTCCCCGAACTGCGCCTCCCAGATGATCAGCGTATTGGGTTCGGCGCTGCTGTAACCATATTCAAAGGCAAGCACGGCCTCTTCCGACAGCGGGGAATTGATGACCAGAAAATTCGCCTGTTTGTCGCTGATGTGTTGCAGGGGCAGATAGGTATTGCCGGTTTTTTGATCGTGGATCACGGCATGACGGTGGAAGAACGTCCCGCGCCCGGAATCCTGTCCCGAGATCCTGACGGCATGTCCGGTGTCAAGCAGGGATGCATAGGCCATGGTTTCGGCAAAACCCCAGTCCATGGCCATTGCACCTGTGCTCATCTTGAGGCGGTTTTCAAAGATGCGTGCCACGGTCGGATGCAGTGTGAAATCTGCAGGAATACGGGTGATGCGTTCAGCCAGGCGCTTCAGGGTTTCAGGTTTGATATTGGTATTCAACACCACGTCCCAATCCGTTCCTCTGTAGGGCGAGTAATCGATGAGGAAATCCCGGTTGATATTGGATGATCGGGGCCCGGCAACGGCCTGGTTTGTCTCCAGCGAACTGATATAGTTTTTGAAGATCTTGTCCACATCGCCCCGGCTGATGATATTTTCGTTGATGAGTTTCCCGATATAAATGTTTTGTGTACCCGCGTGTTTTCTGATTTGCCTGTACATGATCGGTTGCGTTGCCGCCGGTTCATCAGCCTCGCTGTGACCGTGTTTTCGGTAACAGATCAAATCGATCACAACGTCCTTCTTGAACTGCATACGGAATTCCAGCGCCGTTCTGGCGATGAATACGGCCGCCTCGGGGTCATCTGCGTTGACATGGAAGATGGGCGCCTGCACCATCTTGGCAACGTCCGTGCAATACAGGGTGGAACGTGAGTCCAGCGGGTCGCTGGTGGTGAAACCGATCTGGTTGTTGATAATGATATGGATCGTGCCGCCGGTGGTATAGCCGCGTGTTTGTGACAGGTTGAAAGTTTCCGTGACCACCCCCTGGCCGGCAAATGCCGCATCGCCATGTAGCAAAATGGGTAGCACCTGGTTGCGATTGTGATCGCCGCGCCGGTCCTGGCGGGCGCGTACTGAACCTTCCACCACGGGATCGATAATCTCAAGGTGCGAAGGGTTGAACGCCAGGGTCAGGTGTACCGGTCCTCCGGGAGTATCAATATCCGATGAGTAACCCAGGTGGTATTTCACGTCGCCGGAACTGTTCTGGTTGGCAAATCCTTTCCCTTCAAATTCGCTGAACAGATCGTTTGGTAATTTGCCTATGATATTGACCAGCACATTAAGACGGCCGCGATGGGCCATGCCGATTACGACCTCTTTGACCTGCCCGGCGCCGGAGACCTTGACGATTTCATCCAGCAGGGGAATGAGTGTCTCGCTGCCTTCCAGGGAAAATCGTTTTTGTCCAACGTATCTGGTATGCAGATATTCCTCGAGCGCATTCGCGGCGATGAGGCGCTCCAGAATATGAATTTTATCCTCCCTTTTGAGATCAGGATTGGCGCTGCCGGTTTCCAGTTGCTGCTGTATCCAGCGTTTCTGCTCGGTTTCATTGATATGCATGTATTCGGCGCCGATGGTCCTGCAATACGTGTTCCTGACGATATTCAGGATCTCACGCAGGGTAATCTCCGTGTCGGTATGTTGCAGGGAACCGGGATTGAACCTGGTGTCCAGATCAGCCTCCGTGAGGCCGTGGAAAGCGGGGTTGAGTTCCGGCACATCGGGACGTTCATATTGTTTCAATGGATCCAGGTCAGCCTGGCGGTGGCCGCGAAAACGATAGGCATTAATCAACTGCAGGACCGCCACCTGCTTTTGGTGTGCGGCTTCCCTGCTTACCTGTTCTGTTGCAGGAATATCCTCGCGCAGTTCGTCGCCTTCAATCGTATCCCGGAGCAGGGATGGGTGTACAACTTCCCGCGGGATAATCCGGTCGCCGGCCTGCAGGTTGGTGAAATACCGCCGCCATTCATCATCCACGCTCGCCGGATCGGCCAGAAACGCTGCATACAGGTCTTCGATAAAGCGGCTGTTACCGCTGTAAAGACAAGAAGTAATTTCTTTATTCATGCCGGGTACTCATCATGCATTTCAGCCTGCCTTGTCATGGGCGCCAGTGAGAAATTATCAAGGATTATAACCCCATTTCCCGCATCACCGCCGCTGTCATTTTAATGTGAATTTTAGATAACCGTTACAACTATAAACGGCGGCCTGGAAGTGCATTACCGGGCTGCCCATCCTCCCAAAAATAGCCTATTATTGGGCACTGTTGCCAAGGCACCAAAAAGCAGCAGGGGGGATTTCCACCATGAAACAGCCGGTACGGATAACGGTCACGGGCGCGGCCGGACAAATTGGGTATGCTTTATTGTATCGTATCGCCTCCGGCGAAATGCTGGGGCCGGAACAACCGCTGATCCTGCAATTACTGGAAGTCACCCCCGCCATGAAAGCCCTCGAGGGTGTGGCCATGGAAATAGACGATTGCGCTTTTCCACTGGTGGCCGGTTATGTGTTGACGGACGATGTCAATACGGCCTTCAGGGACACGAATTATGCACTGCTCGTGGGCGCCAGGCCGCGTGGTCCGGGCATGGAGCGCAGTGATCTCCTGGAGGCCAATGGGGGTATTTTCAAGGTCCAGGGCAAGGCCCTGAATGACCATGCCAGTCGCGATGTGAAAGTTGTCGTAGTGGGCAACCCGGCCAATACCAATGCCCACACGGCCATGAAGTGCGCGCCGGATCTGGATGCCAGGAATTTTTCAGCGATGACCCGCCTGGATCACAACCGCGCCTTGGCGCTGCTGGCAAAGAAAACCGGCACCACGGTGAGTGCTATCCGGAAAATGACGATCTGGGGCAATCATTCAACCACCCAGTATCCGGATATCAGTAATGTAACCGTCTCCGGCAAGGCGGCCCCGGATTTGGTGGAACGCGGCTGGTATGAAAATGAGTTCATACCCAAGGTGGCAAAGCGCGGCGCGGACATTATCGCCGCGCGGGGTTCTTCCAGTGCCGCCTCGGCGGCCAATTCGGCAATCAGCCACATACGCGACTGGGTATCAGGAACGCCGGCTGGTGACTGGACCAGCATGGTGGTAGCGAGTGATGGCAGCTATGGCATTCCCGAAGGTCTGATGTATTCCTTCCCGGTGACCTGCACGAATGGTGCTTACCGGATCGTACCAGGTTTGAAAATCGATGATTTCAGTAAAGCAAAAATGGCGGCCACGCAAAAGGAACTGGAAGAAGAACGGGATGCAGTGGCGAAGATATTGAAATAAGTGACTGGTGACTTGTGATTGGTGACTGGTAAAAATATTACCAATCACTATTCACCAATTACTAATTACCATGATCAGCGTAAGCTGATTATCGGCCATCCCTGCCTGGTGGCCTCATCACGCAAGATCTCATCAGGATCCACGGCTACCGGATGATCAACCTTCCTGAGCAACGGCAGATCATTGTGGGAGTCGCTGTAAAACCAGGACTCTTCCGATTGTTGTCCCTGCTCGTGCAGCCAGGCGTTCAAGCGCGTCACTTTGCCCGCGGCATAGGATGGAATGCCATGAGGTTTCCCGGTATATAAGCCATCCTTCATTTCAGCTTCTGAGGCGATCAGATGATGCACGCCGAAGAATTCCGCGATAGGTTCAGTCAGGAACCGGTTCGTGGCCGTGATGATGAGAAGCACATGGTTCTGTTGTCGGTGCTGCTCGACCAGATGCACGGCCCGGGCGAGGATAATGGGTTGTATTTTTTCACGCAGATACTGTGTGCGCCGTGCACTCAGGATCTCCAGGGGAACGCCGGCCAGCGGCTGCAACTGGAATTCCAGGAATTTCCTGATGTCCAGGGTGCCGGCCAGATAGTCGGCATAATATTCCTCGTGCCGCTGATGGTAATACTGGCTGTCCACATGACCCTGTTCACACAGGAACTGTCCCCAGAGCAGATCGCTGTCGCCGCCTATCAGGGTATTGTCCAGGTCGAAGATGGCCAGTTTCATAGGGGCGACAGAATACAGAAGTCAGGAGTCAGAATACAGAAGTCAGAAGACAGAAGTCAGGAGGAGTCAGAATATTCTGAATTCTGGATTCTGACTTCCGCATTCAAGCCTAAAATTTGCGATTACGACCATTTTTTGAAAAAATCAAATAATCGCAATTTGAAGTTACGCCAACAATGATCGACGCGGACGGATTCAGGGCCAATGTGGGTATAGTCCTCTTTAACAGGGAGGGGAAATTATTCTGGGCGCGCCGTGCCGGCATGGACGCCTGGCAGTTTCCACAGGGCGGTATCAGGGAGGATGAAGACATCGAGATGGCCATGTACCGTGAACTCAGGGAGGAGATCGGGCTCCTGCCGGAACACGTGGAAATCGTGGCCAGCACGGACGACTGGTTGCGCTACTGGATTCCGAAACGCTATATCCGTTACAGAACCAATCCGATCTGTATCGGGCAGAAACAGATCTGGTATCTGCTCCGGCTGATTGCCGATGAAGGGATGGTTACCCTGAACAGTTCCGAACGACCCGAGTTTGACCAGTGGCGCTGGATCGATTACTGGGATCCGGTGACGCTTGTGGTGGCGTTCAAACGCAGCGTCTATGAACAGGCGCTGAAAGAGCTTGCACCATATATTCTGCCGGTCCGGTTCTGACCTGTGCACCGGGCTGACAGTTTACCCGGTCAGTTACTGTGCCGGTGCGGGTGACTGGGATTGCCGGGCGGCCATAGCCATCATCACGTTGCGCAGGGTATTGTTGACGGCCTGATGATTGACCTTGCCGATGAAGCCCTGCCGGTAGGTGGGGTCGATGTTCTTTTCGGTCATCTTGCGATCGAGTTCCTCAAGTTCCACCGCGCATTGCTTCATCGCATAATCCACGACATGGCGGGCGTCCGCCTGGATGTTCATCTGTTCCATCGAGGTTTGATCGAGACAGGCGGCATAGCGGGACGCATAATCCGACATCATGTCATAATCTTCCCGGGTGATTTCTTCCGGAGCGAGATAATGCGGGCTTTCCGTCCCGGGCGATTGTACGTCGTTCCCTTCGGCCCGGCTGGTGCCGGACAAGACAAGAAATACAAACAGTACTCCGACAGGCATCATTTTGTTATAAATGGATTGTTTCATGGTGAATTTGTCAGTTGAATATTTTTATTCATGTAACTTAACCGGCCAATGGTCATACAGTCAATACCTCCTGTAGTCAGGAAATTATCGGTACAGTCATGACAGTCCCTGTGCAGTTCGATAAACGACTGCTGCCATTATACACCGGCGGCGAGTTGTCCACGCCCGCGTTTGTTTATGATGAAGCGGCCATCATCGCCAGACTTGAGCCATTGGCCGAAATCAGGCGCAACAGCGGTTGCCGTGTGCTGTATTCCGTCAAGGCCGCATCTTGTTCATCGCTGCTGAAAAGTATCAACCGGTACGTGGACGGCTTTTCCGTAAGTTCCTTGTTTGAAGGACGACTTGCGCATGAAGTCCGTGGACGGCGTGAAGAGATTCACCTGGTCAGCCCGGGATTGAAACAGTGTGAGTCCGCGGAGATAGCAGTAAACTGCGGTTACGTGAGTTTCAATTCCCTGGCGCAGTGGCAGCGCTTCCGTGCTCTGGGCGCACAGGTGAATTGCGGTTTACGCATCAATCCTGAACTGTCATTTCTTCAGGACGAGCGTTTCGATCCCTGCCGTCCTGATTCCAAACTGGGCGTGCCGTTGTCGCAATTGACGAGTCTCGGCAACCTGGCGGACCAACTGCAAGGGATAAGGGGTCTTCACGTCCATAATAACTGTGACTCGCCGAACTTCCTGGAACTGGAACAGACCGTGAACAAACTCATGGAGGGACTGGGGAAGACGTTGCCGGGACTGGAGTGGATCAATCTGGGGGGTGGTTACCGGTTCAGCAATACGGCCCAACTCGAGGTGCTTGGGAACATTGCCGGTGGACTGCGCAAGCTATATGGGCTGGATGTTTTTTTTGAACCGGGCCGGGCGCTGGTGGAAAATACCGGTTATCTGGTGGCCGGAGTTGTCGACATTTTCATGTCCGGCGCCAGGACCATCGCGGTGCTGGATACGACGGTCAACCATCTGCCGGAGGTTTTTGAATATCAGTTAAAACCCCGGGTCCTGCAGGAATCACCGCAGGGCCGGTATACCTACCGTCTTGCCGGTGCCAGTTGTCTCAGCGGTGATCTGTTTGGCGACTACAGTTTTGATGAACCCCTGGAAATCAACAGCCGGATAATTTTTCCTGAGGCCGGTGCCTATACGCTGGTTAAGGCCAACATGTTCAATGGCATCAATCTGCCCGACGTTTATCTGCTCGATCAGGACGGCGGGCTGGAATTGCTCAAGCATTATGATTATTCCCATTACCGTGAACGGTTGTAAAATTCCGGTCCGGGAATGCGACCGGAATTCTCCGGAGTACGCATGCGACCTCGTCTGCACTTGACCATGTTCACCGCCATCAATTTTATCTTCAGGGAGTTTTTCAGCATCTGTCTTCTGCAAAGCAAACCGCAGGACCTTCCGGTTTCCAATAACCTGTTGTCGCTGTGCCTGGTCATCTATACGGCGGAGAATGTATTGCTTGCCCAGCACAAGGTCACGCTGTTCAAGGCGGTTGCTGCCAGTCTACTGGAAACACTCCTCATAACCGTCATTACGCTTGTGATTCTGGGCTTGAGTAATCGCGCTGCACGCTGGCGGCAGACCCTGACGGCACTGATCGGAACCGGGTGTATCATGGGCCTGGTGGCCCTGCCCATATTTTACGGCAGCATCCTTGCCGGTACCGATGCGTTACGGGCCATAATTTTTCTCCTGTATGCGGTATTACTGGTCTGGAATATCATGGTCATGAGTCATATCCTGCGCCATGCCCTGGATACTTCATTTGCCTTTGGCGTAATATTTGCGCTGACCTATATCTTTATTACGTCGATACTCGTTCATCTTGTGATTCCCGAACTGGATAGTGCATGAAGATCCATATCCTGGGTATTTGCGGTACCTTCATGGCCGGCATTGCAGTGCTCGCACGGGCGTTGGGACATGCAGTCAGCGGCTCGGACTCGAACGTCTATCCCCCCATGAGCACGCAACTTGCGGCGGAGGGCATTACCCTCATCGAAGGTTATAATCCGGCACAACTCCACCCGGCTCCCGATATCGTTATCGTGGGTAATGCCATGACCAGGGGCAATCCATGTGTCGAGCACATCCTGAATTCAGAACTCCGTTTCACTTCCGGCCCCCAATGGTTGCACGATGAGATTTTGCGGGGGCGGCACGTACTCGCGGTATCCGGCACGCACGGCAAGACTACGACCACCTCCATGCTGGGATGGGTACTGGAGGCGGCGGGGATGAAACCGGGTTTTCTGGTGGGCGGGATCCCCGCCAATTTCGGGAAGTCCGCGCGCCTCGGTGACGGCAGGTATTTTGTTATCGAGGCAGACGAGTATGACACGGCGTTTTTCGACAAACGTTCAAAGTTTATCCATTACCGGCCATCCACCTTGATCATCAACAATATTGAGTTCGATCATGCTGACATCTTCGCCGATCTTGCAGCTATCAGGCGTGAATTCCATCATCTGGTCAGAACCCTCCCGAGCCAGGGATTGATTGTTGCAATGCATGCAGATCCGGAAATACAGAAGGTTCTGGAGGTGGGTTGCTGGACCCCGGTTGTATATTTTGGGGAGGGCCGGGCGCAATGGACGGCAAAACCTGTAGAGGAAGATTTCAGTACCTTCGAGATCATGGTCGGCGGGAGAACTGCCGGAACCGTACAGTGGGAACTTATCGGACACCACAATGCCCACAATGCCCTTGCCGCCGCCGCCGCCGCCGCGCATATCGGCATCCCGGCGGCAGCGGTGTGCGCGGCGCTCACGGAATTCAAAGGCGTGAAACGAAGACTGGAATATCTCGCCCGTATCCATGGTATTTCGCTCTATGATGATTTTGCTCATCACCCGACGGAGATCCGCGCCACGCTTTCCGCATTGCGACGCAAGGTGGGCGCAGAACGCATTATCGCCATCATGGAACCCCGTTCCAACACCATGCGTATGGGTGTTCATCAAAAGACGCTGGCTGATTCCTTTACACATGCGAACAGGGTGTTGTTCTACCAACCCGACAATATCGACTGGGACCTCAAAACACAGACTGAAAGCCTCGGCGCGAAACGCGAAATCTTTACCACCATCGAAGCTATCATCGCGCATACCGTCAAGATTTCACAACCCGGCGACCATGTGGTCATCATGAGCAATGGTGGTTTTGGCGGACTGCAACAGAAACTGGTCAGCAGTCTGGAGGAATGTTGATGAACACCATTCCCTTGTTTCCTTTGAAAACGGTCCTGTTCCCGCAGGGTATATTGCAGTTGCGCATTTTCGAACCGCGCTATCTGGACATGGTGAGTGAGGCTATACGCACCGATGCCGGTTTTGGCATTTGCCTTATCACCTCCGGCAACGAGGTGGGCACTCCCGCAGAATGCCATGACATCGGCACACTTGCGCATATCCATGACTGGGGGATGAGTGACCAGGGCTTGCTCCGGATCACCGTTATAGGCAGTAACCGCTTTCGCATACTGCAGAAGCGCATACGCAACAATCTCCTGCTGGAAGGCGACGTGGAACTCATCGATGAAAATGATGACGAGGAACTCCCGGTGGAATATCAACTGATCTCTGACCTGTTACGGCGGATTGGGGACCGGTTCAAGCTTTCTCACCTTTCCGAACAGGATAAATACCTGGATGCAGGCTGGGTGGGTTGCCGCCTGGCGGAAGTTCTGCCGTTCGAATTGAACGACAAGCAGAACCTGCTGGAAACAGATAATCCGGTTGAGAGGTTGCAGCAAATTCAGCGGATGTTGCAGTTGCTCAGCGCCGATCAAAACCAGTGTTAAGGGATCTCTCTGTAGGGCAGGTCTGTGACCTGCCATCATTTAACGGCAAATCGCAGATTTGCCCTACAGCCCGGTGGTCTTAAGAGATATCAATCTATAAAGGCAGTGTCCACCGGTTCCTCGATAACCGGGTTTTCCAGC
>Ga0326597_10004453_pt1 | contig 19709 bp, 15 predicted proteins | sample RVTome_12_FD_203789 | JGI IMG/M metagenome (GOLD analysis project Ga0326597, IMG submission 203789) | Soil microbial communities from uranium-contaminated site in the Upper Colorado River Basin, Wyoming, United States - RVT100D185 | ecosystem: Environmental > Terrestrial > Soil > Contaminated >... | reverse complement strand
GATGCCCATCCCGTAGTAGTGATCGGTGGGGTCGTAGCCGGCCCCGCCGCCCGTTTCCTGGCCCCCGGCAGCGGGGATTCGGATGACGGCCACCAGCAACGGGGCGGCAGCGCCGCACGCCTTGAGCGCGGCCTCCACGAACTGCCGGCGATTCAGCGGCTCTGGGGCGGCCGGCGCGGGGGCGGCGGCGGGCGCACGGTCCTCGTCCCGCATCACTTGGCCTCGGGGTAGTGGGGGTAATGGCACTGCCAGCACAGGTAGCGCTGATAGTGGGTCGCGAGGTCGATGCGCGGCGCCTCCTTCACCCTGGTGGCCGTTTGGTCGTGGCATTGACCGCAGAAGGACCGCTCCATCGGCTTCGTCGGGCGGACGGCGCGCGGGTTGACCTTGTGCTGCTCATCGACCGTGTGGCAGGTCACGCACGGCAGATTCACATGGTGCGAGAGCACTTTCAGGCGTGCGATCTGTCCGTGGCAGGCGCCGCATTCCTGCGGCACCACCGGCGGCACCGGCGCGTGCGGATCGTGGCACGCGATGCAGGGCTTCAGCGGGTTGTGCGTCACGGAGTCGATCTGAGGGAACCCGGTGGGCCGGGAAGCGTTGTACGCGTGGCAGCGGGCGCAGAAGGAGCGATCCCGCGGGGCCTGTGGCGTGACCTCCGACGGGGCGGCGACGTGCGCCGCCTGGGGGCCGTGGCATACCTCGCACCCTACACCCCGATGATTGCCCGCGAGGCGCCTGGCAGCGACGTCGTCGTGGCACTCCTCGCAGTCCTGCCGGCCCGCGAACTTCACCGGTTGCGCCGCGATGGAATCAACCGCCGCGGCCCGGTAATGCCCGAATTCCCCGAACGTCGCCGGCACCAAGACAGCACGGGCGGCGACGAGCGCCGCAATCGCGACCGCGAACACGACCGCCAGACGAGGAACCTGTTGCGGCAGCCCCACCAATCGGCCTCCCTCCACCCGTGCGGTCGCTCGCGAGGATCCAGGCTCCCAGGGACGCAACGATGCGTAATGAACCGACCGTGAACGGACGATGAATTTCGCGTGACGCCTGGCGATGCCGGGAACAAGACCTGGCCCGCCGCGTGTGTCCGGGGTAGCATGCAGGAGCGATCACCGTGCGACGTGTTACCACCTCTGGAGGGGATATGCGTCTGCAGTCGCGAAGACGGGGAGTGCTGGTCGTGGGCGCTTTTCTCGCAGTTGTGTTAGCTGTCCCTCGCCTGGAGGCTCAAGAGCCGGATGGGGCCGCACTCTACAAACAGAATTGCCGGTCGTGTCACGGAGCCTTGGGCGTTCCTTCGCAGCGCATGGTTACGCTCTACCCGAAACTCAAGTCGCTGGCAGACTCGGCGTACCTCGCCACGCTGTCGACCGACTCGATCGCGGTCGTGACGCGCGACGGCGTGGGCGACATGAAGCCGTATGCAGACAAGCTGTCGGCGAGTGAGATCGCGGCGGTCGCGCGGTTCGTGAAGACGCTGGCGGACAGCGCGGCGCGGCGGCCGTAGCACGATTCGTGAGGACCCTGGCGTGCGCCGCTGCCCGCGCGCCGGGCCCAAGTTGTCGCTCTCGGGACCGTCCCTGAACGGTTCCCAGTTTCAGGGCTTGAGGGGCGGCGGGAACGTATCGTAGAACTGCGGCGCCGCCTCTCCCCGCCCACGCAGCGAGCTGAGATACTGCGCCAGCTCCTCGATCTCCTGATGCGTGAGCGCGGGCGGCCCGTAGGCGGGCATGCGCGATTCCGCGTGGAAGCGACTCGGCGATTCCATGAAGCTGTGCAACCACCCCGCCGAGTGGCGCAGGCCCACCGTCGTGAGGTCCGGGCCTTCCTCCCCGCCCTGGCCAGCGATGAGGTGACACCCCCCGCACTGCTGCGACTGGTACAGGGCCCGGCCGGCGCGTTGGGTCGAGCTCAGCGGTACTCCTTCCTCCCCGACCAGGTGCGGGCCGCGGCCCGCCGCCCCGATCAAGAACCCCGACCCACCGAGGATGAACGCCAGCGAAACCATCGCGACGGGTCGGTGCAACAGATTGCGCGTGCTTCCGCGATCGAAGAACGGGAGTCCCAGGAGTACGAGCAGGAACGCGGTAGGGACCCCGACCGCGACTAAGCTCTCCAGGGACCCGGGGACCAGACTGAGGAGCTGGTAGATGGGCAGGAAATACCACTCCGGCCGAGGCACGTACGAAGTGTCGGTCGGGTCCGCCGGCGCCTCCAGGGGCGCGCCGAACAGCGCCGCGAGCAACACGATGAGGAGCACGGCTGCGGCCGAGACGATAGCGTCCTTTCCGAGGATGTCCGGCCAGAATCGCATCCCACCCCGCTTGGTGGCCGCGTAGGCTTCCCGGTAGAAGGCCGCGTAGGCGGGGTCGTTCGTCCGCGGCGGGGCGCCCGTCTCGAGGGCCCGCGGACGCGCCGCGATGCCCTGGCGGATCAAGACGATGATGTGCAGCGCGACCACGACCGTGAAGACCAACGGCAACCACAGGGAGTGGAACGCATAGAAGCGGGCGAGCGTCGCCGCTCCGAGCTCCGAGCCCCCGCGCAACAGCGCGACGAGGGCCCCGCCGACGAGCGGCGTCGTCCCGGCGATGTTGGTCCCAACGGCGGTCGCCCAGTAGGCCTTCTGATCCCAGGGCAGCAGGTACCCGGTGAAACTGAACCCCATGACGACCAGGAACAGCACGACACCGAGCAGCCAGTTGATCTCGCGCGGGTACTTGTACGCCCCCACCGCGAACACCCGGATCATGTGCGCCACCAGGAGAACGACCATGGCGCTCGCGCCCCAGTGATGGATGCCGCGCAACAGCGAGCCGCTGGCGACCTGGCGGGAGATGTACTGGATGCTGTCGTAGGCGTGATCCGGAGAGGACGAGTAGTAGGTGGCGAGCGTCGTGCCCGTGATGACCTGCACGAGAAAGACGGTGAACGTCGCGCTGCCCAGCGTATGCCACCAGGTCAGCCGGGCCGGGACTTCACGGTCCAGGAGGTCGCGCTTCGCCCGCCGCAGGTCCAGGCGTTCGTCGAGCCAACGAAACATGGAGGCCATGACGATCACGCCCTGATTTTCTCAGGGACGCCGAGCCGGAAATCCTCGTACTGGGCGTACACGATGCCGTCTTCGACCTTCACCGCCAACTGGTCGAGCGGGCGCGGCGGTGGGCCGCCCAGCACCGCTCCGGTCTTGATGTCGAAAAAGCCGGTGTGACAGGGGCAGCGGAAGACGTTCTTCTCCTGATCGAGGGAGTAGTTACACCCGAGATGCGTGCATCGGCCGTTGTACACGGTGAACTGCTCCCCGTCCTCGGTGAAGATCCACACGTTTCGCAGCCGACGAGTCTCGATCCAGGCGTCGTTGCCGGTATCCACGAAGTCGAGCTTCGTCGGCGTCTCCGGATCGAATTGATCGACTTCTCCCAGCCGAATCCATTTCTCCTGGTGCGTCTTCCTGAAGGTGGGAGACAGAAACGCGCGCGCCGCCGGGATCCCGGCGAGCACCGTCGAGAAGAACCCACCGATCGCCGTCGCCCACTTCAGGAACGCGCGCCGCCCGGCGGGCAGGGCAGGGGGTGGTTCGGTCGCCATTTCAGTACCTCCCATTGAGGACGCGCTCAGCGGCTCGGGATCGCCGTGCCGTGGCACGCCGTGCACATCTCCGGGTTCTTGCGCCGCATCCGGTTCGCGTCGAATCCCGGCCCGTGCGGATTGAAACGGCGCCCCCCGAAGGACGCGTGGCACGTCAGGCAGTCGCGCTCGACGTGGCATCCAACGCAGCTCTCGAGACTCTGGCGGGCGGCGCGCCCGTGGCCCGCTACGAAGAAGCGACTGGCATCGTGGTAGCCGGACCGCAGTGTGCCGCTGCTGACCAGTCCGGCCGACGCGTGACACGTCGCACAGAAGCTGCCGACATTGTGGCAATCATTGCAAGAGGTCTCGCGTGCGTAGGCCGCCGCGGGGTGGCGGGACAGGAAGCCCGCCGGGTGATAGCCGGGACCCGCCGCCGCGCTGGGTCGATGACACTCGAGGCATTCGGTGCGGACATGGCAGCCCGCGCAGGAGGCCGGCGTGGTCGCGGCCATCTGCGCGTGCCGTGCCGCGAAACTCTCCCGATGGGACTCGGGCGGCCGGCGCACCGGCTGGGCGCCCCTGCCCCGCCCCGGCCCGCCGGGATACAGCGCGCCCGACACCCGCTGTGATGCGGCGTGGCAGGCGAGGCAGCTTTCCCGGGTATGACACGTCGCGCAGCCGCGGGCGTCCGCACGCAGCGCGGCACCGTGGCGCGACAGGAACCTGGACTCGCGATGCGAGGCCGGCGCCGCCAGGCTGGCCGCGATCGCCTGCGCCCGCGGATCGGCGCCGAGCGCCTGGATGGCCGTCTGCTCCGGTGCATCCACGTGACAGGTGACGCAGAAGTCGCGGGCGTGACAGATGGTGCAGCTCTGCGCCACCGGCTCCGCCGTGCCCTTGGCCAGCGCGCCATGGCCCTCCCGGCTCACGAAGCCGGGCTGCCGGTGCGAGGGAGGGGCGGGAAAGGCTGCGATGTCGGCCGGCTTGAGGGAGGCCGCACGCACGAGCGGCACATGGCAGGTTCCGCACAAGCTGTCCGGCGCCGCGAGATGTCGCGCGACACCGGGACCATGGCACTCCAGGCATCCTTCGGGCGTGGCTCGGCGCACCGCCATCCAGGGCCCGCCGGGCGCGATATGGCAGTCCTGGCACGCGAGCGACTGCGTTCCCTGTGGGGTCTCCCGGGTCATCAGCGGAACCAGTTCGTGGGCGAACTTCAGGTTGCTGGGACGCTCCTCCTGCGGCGGTTGCCAGCTGACGAGCGGGCGCTTGGTGCCGTCATGACAGGTCGCGCAGGCCGCCGAATCGGGCCACATCGCCTGCTCGGGATCCTCGGCCCCCTGGTGGCACACGGTGCACGTGGGAAACAGGCGGGCATGTTTCAGGTGGTCGAACCTGTCCGGGGCGCTCGGCTGCTGCGCGCGCAGATCAACGGCAGGCACCGCCCCCAGGACGACCACCAGCAGCAACGTCGAGAACCGGACCATCATCGCTCTGACCTCCCGCCGGGCAAGAGCCGGATCGAAGGTGGCAGCCCGCGGAGGTCCGCCGGGCTCCCGAACAACACGACGACGCGCGCGCTCACGCGCAGCTGGTTCCAGTCGAACGCCGCCGCGTCCGGCCGGCGGTGACGCTCCTGATAGCGGCTGGCCGACACACCGAGGCGCACGCGCGCGGTCGGCTCGAGCTGAGCGTCGATCCCGAAAGTCCTCACCTCCGCCTCGTTGAAGCGGAACTCCAAGGGGCGGGTGGCTGCAGACCCGTCCAGCGTCAGCGTGAGGCGCCGGGACGGCACGTAGGTCAGGGTTCCGCCGATGGCGGCAGCGCCGGCGCCGGGCCCGAACTCCTCGCGGTACCCCGCGTCCAGCGTCCAGGCGGCTCGGAAGTGGTAGGTCCCGCCCAGCTCCCAGCGCCAGCCGTCGCGTTTCGCGCTGAACAGCGGCGTCGCCGCCTCGGCTTCATCGAACTCATACCGCTCCCAGCGGCCCCGCAGCTCGAGCCGGGGAACCGGCGCAACCGTCAGAGACGCCTGGACGGCATGGTACGGCACAGGGCTGAACGCGCCCCAGATCGTCCACAGATCGAAATGCGGCCGGTAGCGACGCGCGCCGACCATCGCCCGCACGTTGCGCCGCGCATAGGCGAGCGACGCCTCGGCGCTGCCCCACCAACCGGCCGCGAGGTCGTAATCGGCTCCGCCAGCCAGCTGGAAGCCCGTGAGCGGGCGCACGGTGGCCCCGAGGCCCACGCGTTCCGACACGAAGTAGTCCGAGCGGGGGTCCACTTCCCTCTGGTAGTCCACGCGCACATCCGCCGGGCCCGATGTCCACCCGGCGCCGGCCCCGGCGACGAGTTGCCGCCGCTGCGGCTGGAAATCGTCCAGCGGGTTGAGTGCGGGACTGGTGACGGGGAGCGCCACGCCGCGCGCCAGGCCCCACCCCAGGTACCCCTGGATCTCCACGCCGCGACGCGCATCGCGCAGCACGACGCCCGCGCCGTCGAAGCCGGTGGTGCCAAGCCGGGACGCCACGATTTGCCGGCCGAGTCGCGCCGTGGCGCGGGCCACGGCGTACTCCGCATAGCCCTCGAGTAACTGCAGCGCTGGATCGCTCCCGGGCCAGACGTCGGCCGTGCCGAGGTCGACACCCAACCGGGCAGTCGCGTGCACGCTCAAGCCGGGAAGTCCCAGGCCCCACACGGTCAGGTCGGCAGTGGTCGTCAGGGGACCGCCGCGTCGCGTCGGGCCGGGCCGGAAGAACGAACAGTAGGGCGCACCCGGCCGGCACAGCACGGCGAAGCCGTCGGGCGAGATCGGTCCGCTTCCCGGCGGCATGACGGTATCGGCGACGGGGATGCTGTCGAGCGTGACGCCTCGGTAGGCGACGCCCTGAGCCCGGGTATCGAGTCGCAGCCGGTATCCTTGGGCGCCGACTCCGTTGGCGCCGACAAACAGCAGCAGGATGGCGCTCGCGGCAACGATAGGAAAATGAGTTCTCAATGGAGCACCGCCCAGAGAACGAGGGCAATGACCAGGACGCCGAGTCCCAGCGAAGCAAACCCCAGCACCATGGACCAGAGGTACGCGGCGCGGGATACTGGAGGCGCGGCGAGCCCTGCGATGGCCCCCGCCTCCTGTCGGCGAACGTACTCGAGTGGATGCTCCTCCTTCAAGTAGTCCGCCGTCGCACGCCCCGTGAAGATGACCAGATCGATGGGGAACTTCTCCGGTCGCAGATGCACGTTGAAGAAGTGAACCGTGAAAATGAAGCTCATCGCGAGCAGGGCTTCATCGCCGTGGATGATCGTGGCCACGTTGAAGGCCCAGCCGGGCAGGAACCGGGCAAAGAATTCGGGAAACCAGAGCAGCAACCCCGAAAACCCGATGATGGCGACCCCCCAGAACACCGCCAGATAGTCGAACTTCTCCATGTAGCTGTAGCGCTCGAATTGGGGCCGTGGCCCGCGACCCAGAAACCACCTGAACATCCCAACCAGATCCCGAAAGTCCTTGGGCTGCGGCACCATGGAGTCCGGCCCCCAGAGGATCCGCTTCCAGGGAGTGCCGCGGAGCGTGCGGTAGATCAGGGAGCCCACGTGGGTGAAGAAGTACCCGAAGGTGATGAGCGCGCAGAACCGGTGGATGAGTCCCGCCGCCTGGAGTCCGCCCATCGCCCGCACCAGCACCCGCGCCCACGGCGCGTAGGCGAAGCGGAGCGGGAGGCCGGTGAGGACCAGGCCAAGGAATGAGACGATCACCAACGCATGGAGGGTCCGCTGCAGGGGTGTGAACCTCCAGAGGTAGCGCGGCTCACCCCGATCGGCGGCGTTCAACGCCCGCTTCGCCATGGCTCAGTTCCGGAGCTCCGGGCGGCCCGCCTGTTCGCCCGTGCCGCGCCCGCCGCGCACGCGGTCGATCGCCAAGCGTGCCAGCCACAGTACAGTGTGAATCCCGAAGAACGCCATCACTCCGACCAGCAGCGCGGTCATGAACAGCCACGTCCAGAACAGCTGCGGGTGTCTCGCGCGGTCCCTCGCATCCCCATGGGGGCGATAGCGCGCGAAATTCTCGCTGGCCGCCGGATGGCACCTCGCGCACGTCGCCACGAGGTTCGACGGGAACACCGACGACCGGGGGTCCGACGCCGGGCGCATGTCGTGCGGCGTATGGCAGTCACTGCACGTGGCCGCGAGCGTGAAGCCGAGACGGGTCACCTTGCCGTGATACGTCTCGAAGTACGTCTCGTACAGGCGCTCGTGACAGGTTCCGCATTCCGCCACGACGCCGAGCAGCCACTGCGGCTGATCCGCGCGCACGATCCCGTGGGCAGAATGGCAATCCACGCAGACGGGGGCCTCGTGACCCTCGATGCTCTTGCGTCCGCTGCGGTAGGCCGCGCCGTGGGCGGATTGCTCGTAGACCTCGACGACGCCGACGTGGCACGCTCCGCAGGTCGCCGGGATGTTCCGCCGGTTGACCGACGACGCCGCGGAATCGGCAGGCAGCACCTTGTGGGCGCCGTGGCAGTCGTTGCAAGTCGCCGAGACGACCAGGCCGTCACGGGTCAGCGCGTTGCCGTGTACGGTCTTGTAGTACTGCGCGACGGCGGTGCGCGCCTGCGCTTTGCTGGCCGTCGCGAAGTAGGTGCCGGTGATGCGGGGATCGGCATGGCAGCTGCCGCACAGCGCCGCCACGTTCAGCGCGTGGGTCGGAGAGCGACGATCGGATGGCCCGTTCACAATGTGCGAGCCATGACACCGCACGCAGGTCGGGGCGTCTCCCGTGGACGCGGCGTTGGCGGCGTGAATCGAGGCCTCCCAATCGCGGCCCTCGTGCTCATGGCACGTTTGGCACGGCACGACCCGGGTGGCCACGCGATGAGGATATCCGGCCTCGTAGCCCCGGTGACAGTCCGGGCAACCGAGCCCGCTGTGCTTGGTGTCCTGAAGGATCGCCGCGGGTACGTACAGCGCGGAGTCCTGGGGAGCACCCGACCTGCCGACCATGAAGTCGCGGTTGCCGTGACACTTCTCGCACTGCACGACTCGTGAGGCTTGGCCGTATGCCCCCGCGATTCCGAGCCACGCGGTCGCGGCGAGGAGCCAGGACAATCGAGCCAGTCCCTGCGTAGCCACGGTCCTACTGCTGTCCCCTCTGCATGTCGGGCACCTTGTGACACGTCTCGCACGCCCTCCCGGGGTTGTGGCCGGTCGCCTTCTCCACGTGGCAGCTCGTGCAGATCTGCCGGGACCAGCGGTTGAGGGTCGCGGCCGACTCGTGGCACTCCACGCAGGCCACGTGCGCCACGCGCGTATGCTGCTCGTATACGCCGCCTCGGTGGCAGGCCAAACACGCGCGCTCGGGCTGGTGATGCTGATCGTGACAATTGTCGCAGTTGACGTCGCGCGCGCTCATGGCGGGCGGCGAGTGGCAGGCGGTGCAAGCCACGCCGGCCCGGCGGTGGACACCGTGGGAGAAGTCCCCCGCGGCCAGCGGCAGGACCGCTTCCGGGACCCCGCCCGGGCCGGCGTGGCAGCGCACGCAATCCATGGAGCGGACGGCGCTGTGGTGACACCCATCGCACCCCGCCCGGGAGGCGATCGTCGTCCCACCGTGTTTGTCCAATGGAGTGTGGCACTCGGCGCACGCCAGCCCCCCGCGCAGCACGTGCGGCTCGTGGTCGAACACGCCGCCCTGAAACGGCCGTTTCGACCGCTCCACACCGATGTGGCAGCGGAAACAGGCGTTCTCCCCCATCGCGGGGCCCAGACTCACTGCCGGCACCGCGTAGGGAAGCCGGCCCGCCCTTACGGCGGCGCGCACCAGCTCCAGGGCCGCGCGCAGCAGTTCGTCCGAGTAGACCACGTTGTGCGCCGGCCTTCCGATTCGCACCAAGTCGACGTTCTCCTGTGCCAGTCGGAGCAGGCTGTCTGACACCGCGCGCTGCCGGACCGAGACCGCGCTCAAGGCCGCCCGCGCGCCGGCGACGATCGGTTCCACGCGCCGGATCTTGCGCTCCATCTCGCTCTGCCAGGACGGGAGCAGGTTGGCGTAGCGGATTCCGTGACAGGACAGGCACGAAGCCTCGCCGGCCAGCCGCACGCGGTCGTGCCCGCGCAGCGTCGCCGGCTGGCCGTGGCAGCCGACGCACGACACCCGCGCCAGGAACATTTTGCTCGGCACGCTCCGGGCGTCGTGCCCGCCCATCCCCGCGTACAGGCGGCGCTGCGCATCGTGGACCTGAGCATGACAACTGCGGCAGTCGAGCTCGAATGTGGCCGAGAGCGCGACGACCCGGTGCTCGATCGGCGTATGGCACTGGGTGCACTCCACCTTGTGCTCGGCGATATGGACCCGGTGCACGAGCGTCGTGTTCTCGAACTGGTCGAGGCGGGCGGGCTCGTTGTGGCAGTTGAAGCAGCGGGCGCGCTCAGCCGCGCCGGAGCCCACCGTCACCTCGCTGTGACAGGAGATACAGGAAATGCGGTCCCGCACATACTGGGAATGGTCGACCACATAGCCGGCCGGGGACTCGACGCGCGGCGGGGACGGGTGACAGCCGGTACAGCCCGCGAGAGGGGCGGCCGGTGGCCGATCCTTGAAGTGACAGAGAACGCACGTGGCGATCGTGACGGCGACATGCTCTCCCTGCACGATCTGGGAGTGACAGCTCGTGCAGCGCAGCTGCTTGCCTCGACGGAGTTCCCCAAGGTGTGTGGCGTGATCGAAACGCACCCCATTGTAGTCGACCACCCCCTCCACCTTCCGTTCCGAATGGCACCCCGACCGCAGGCAGGCCGCGTCTTCGATCTCCGCCCACGGCTTCACGCCGTAGGAGCCGGTGATGTACTTGACCACCTGGTTGGCCGCCTGGAGCTTCCCCATCGCCTCCGCGCGGATGCCTGGCGCGTAGTGGCATTTGATGCACGGCACATCGCGGTGCGAGGACGTGGCCCAGGAGTCGTAGTAGGGCCGCATGATGTGGCAGCTCTTGCAGAAGGAGGGTCGGGCGCTGTATTCGATGAACCCCACCGTCGTCACGGCCAGCAGGATGACGGCCAGGATGGCCACCGGGATCAGAACCCGCAGCAGTCGTGAGAACCGGTGCAACCGGCCGGGGGGAGTCGTCACCCCTTCTCCGCTCTCCCCTCAAGCCCGCGGAGCGCAAACCATGCCAGCGCGAGCGCCGCCAACGCGAGAAACCAGACGGGCACGAGCAACAACTTGTGCTCCCACTGCTGCTCTCCAGCCACCTCCGCCATCCCCCGCAGATCCCGCGAAATCGAGCGCACCCGCCGGGTGAGGTCCTCCAGTTGCTCGAAGTCGAGACTGTGTTGCGCCTGGGCGATCTGCTGGTAGGACGTCAGCGCGGTCTGGTAGCGGAAGCGCGCGTCACCGGTCTGCCGTCCGGCGCGTGCCATCTGCCCGATGGCGCGCTCGGCCGCCTGCAGGTCCTCCGTCGCCTGCACGGCACGCTGCTGGATCTGGCCCCCCAGGGTGTGCGCACGCGTGCCCGGGGCGTGACACTTGGCGCACGTCGAGGCGATTCGGTCGGCGGGCACCCGCTCGGTATCATGGTTGCGGTGGCATCCCAGGCAGCCGGCGAGCTTCCCCGTAAGGGCGGCCCGGCCGTGGGGGCCGTGGTCGAAGGCTTGGCCCACGAGCACGTGACACCGGCTGCACACGTTGGCGATCTCGGTAACGGTCGGTGGCAGAGCGGCATGAGAGCCGTGGCAGCCCATGCAGGTGGGCGCCGCGAAATTCTGGTCCCGAAACAGCGCCACGCCGTGCGCGCTCAGGCGGAACTGCTCGACCTGGTCTGTGGGCAAACGGTATTTCGCCATCAACGGCTTGTTCTCATGACAGCGGGCGCACGTGGCGGGAATGTTCGTGGGGTACACCGTGCTCCGAGCGTCGTCCGGTCGCAGGATCCGGTGGGCATCATGGCAGTCGGTGCACGTCGGCGCGTCCAGGTTGCCGTTCACCAGCAGCAATCGCCCATGACGGCTCGTTCGGAACTCGGCCACCTGGCCGCTCGGCAGGCCATACTGCCGCATCCGGTTCGGATCCGAATGGCACGAGCCGCACAGGGCAACGGTCGCGACCTTGCCGGGCGCCCCGACGAACCGGGCGCGATGGGCGGCAGGCAGCACGAAGGCGGCCGGATCGCCGCCGTGGCAATCGTGACACTGAATGCCGCGTTCCGCATGCGCGCCCTGAACGAAGGCCGTCCGTTTGTCCGCGTGACACGCCAGACATCCGTAGGCGGTATCGAGTTGCGGTTCCACCGACTGGGTCGTCGCGGATCGGACGGCTCCCGAGGTGGGAGCGGGCCGCGAGACCGCGAGGGCCAGCGCGATCGTCGCCAGCGTCACGCTTCCCCTCATCGCGCCGCTCCCCGGGGGCCGGGGGGGGACATCGGCTCCTCGGTCGCCTGCGGCTGGAGCGTCTGGGCGTGAGGCACGGAACGCAGTTGTCGGCCAGCCACCCAGGCGACCGCGAACGTCAGGAAAAAAGTCAAGCCGAGTATCGTGATCATCGGGCGCCGCCTGAGGTCTCGCTCCAGCTCCCGGTCGAACAGCGGCACGAGCGCGAGACCGAGCCCGAGCAGGGTGAAGCCGGCGAGCCCCCAGGGACCCAGGTAGTGCGTAATGGCGCGCGAGACATCCACGACCACCCAGGTGGAGAGAACAGCCTCCGGAAGCTGGGCCGGATTCGCCGGATCGCCGACCGGGCGCGGCCACAGCACGGCCGCCGTGATCAGCACGGCGCAGACGAGTACGGCCACCATGAACGATCGCAGAAGGTGATTGGGGAAGAAGCGACGGCCGCTTCCCGCAGCACCCGAGGCACGCTTGGGCGGGGCCACTCCATGGCGGCGGACCATCGTGAAGTGGAACGCCACGAGGGCCAGGGCCATCCAGGGGAGCACGATCACGTGAGCGGCGAAGAACCGGCTCAGGGTGGCCCCCGAGACGATCGGGTCGCCCCGCAGCAACCCCACGGCGGCGCCGCCGACGATCGGGACCCTGGCCACAGCATTCAGCGCCTCCGTCACGGTCCAATAGGCCCACTGGTCCCAAGGCAGGAGATACCCGGTGGCGCCGAATGCGAGCACCAGAAACAAGAGCAGCACGCCGACGAGCCAGTTCGTCTCCCGGGGCGGTTTGTACGCGGCATCGAAGAAGACTCGCGCCATGTGCGCCAGGACGACGACCACGAGCAGGTTGGCCGACCACGTATGCAGGTCACGGACCAGCCACCCGAGGGTGACCTGCGAAACGATGTGCTGGATGCTCGGGTAGGCTTCCTGGGCCGAGGGCCGGTAGTGAATCGAGAGGAGCACGCCGGTCACGACCTGGATGATGAACAGCAGATACGCAATCCCACCGAGCGCGTGCCGCCACCCGACATGTGGCGCCAGCCGGTAGCTCAGCGCGTTGCGGAGCGCCTGATCGATCGGCAGCCTGGCATCGATCGGCCCATAGAGCAGGCCGAGGAATCGCGGGATGCTCAAGAGACCCGCATCGGTGCTCGATTTCAGGTCGGCCCAGAACTGAGTCGCCCACTGCGCCATCGCGCGCCTGAATCGGCCCGACATCTACAGCTCCAGCTCCGTCACGTACACGGCGCCCTGGCGCACGAACACCGCGAACCGCTGCAACGGCACCGTGGTCAGGCCGCGGACCACATTGCCGTGCAGGTCGTACACCACGTAGCTGCACGGCGACACGACCCGCAGGGACACGGCGTCCCATTCGAGAATGCATCCGTCAATCGGAGACGTGCCCTGGAAGGCGGTGTACTCCCGGTCCCCGGCACGCACGACGAGGACGATCCGGGCTCCCCAACTCACGACTCGGCTGGCGCCCACGGGAAAGTCCGATTGCCGCGCGACCCGAACCGCCGGCTGCAGCTCGGGGATTTGCAGGTAGTCACCCGGCAGGAGATAGACCGCGATGCCGAGCGCGGCCATAGCCAGCGTCAGGACGATGACTGCGACGAGCAGGTATTCGTTGAATCCCGCCTTGCGCGCGCGGGTGGCGAGCTCCAGAGCCATGAGTCCTCCGACCGGCTTGCCTCGCGATCAAAAGGCGGCCCCGGTCACCACGCAGGTGCCCGGGGCCCGATGATTATACCGCGCGACCACTCAGGCGTCGAGGATCAGCGGTTGCCTGCCTGCGCCGCCCGCGCCTGCGCCACGCGCTGCATCGTCCGGTCGACCAACGCCTGGACGGCCGGCGGCACGGGGAGGTAAGGGTACTGTGCCTTTAGGGCGTTGATGCTGTTGGTCAGGAGCGTCGCCGTCAGCAGAGGGTTGTGTGCGCCGAAGGAGCCGTCGCCCTGGCCATAGCGATCCTCCCCGAGCATGCGTACGTTGAAGTGGCTGCCCTCGGCAGCCGAGACCAGGCCATCACCGTAATTGAAGGCGTTGACCGCGTCCGTGTCGGCAATCTGCGTCAGCAGCCCGGTGTCGCCCGCATCGAAGCTGGCCCACCTCTTGGTCGTGGTGTTGTAGGTCAACAGGTTCAGGTCGCCGTCAACGTCCTTCCAGAGGATGTCCGACAGAACGGCGACGACCGCGCGGTTGGCCTGGAAGGCATCCTCCGCCTGTACCGCCGAGTTGTGACACCCCGCTTTCTGGCACCCGGTGAAGGCGCGCGAGCCGGAGACGTAGCCGGGGTCGCCGGGCCGTGCACAATCACCGCCAATGGGCTTGCCGGAGGCGTCGAGGCACGGATCCGCTTTGAACAGGTGTCCGACGGACGTGAAATTCACAAGTCCACCGCCCTGCACCGTGATCGCATTCACGTGACAGCCGGCGCACAGCCGAGCGTTCACGGCCGGATTGCCGTGGGTCGCCCGGACGGTGTCCCGGAGCTGCGGCCACCACCCGGCGGTGCCGAGCAGCACCCCGCCCTGGGCCGCATGCGGCCCGCGCGGTGCACTGCTCGTCCCAGCGCTCGGCACATCCCGCCCGGCGCGCAGGTGACACTTCATACAGAGATTGTTTTCCGGGTTCGGGTCGTCGATCGGCCACCGCAGCTGGCCGTCGTTCGCGTTCGAGTGTGGGTCATGACAGACCGCGCAGGTTTGTGCGAACGCGTTCGCCGGCGTGACGACGTCGTTCTTCTCGACGTAGTTCGTCTGGACGCCCCATGCTCTCAGAACGCCCCGGCCCTCGTGGCAGTTAAGGGAGCAGGAGGGAATCCCCTCCGCGACCAACTCGGGAACCACCCTGGAGTGGGCGGACTGCGACCACTCCTCCACGAACGATGGGGCGGGTCCACCGGTGCGATTGTGGCACGCAGCGCACGTGGGCGATGTGAGGGCGACCACCGTGTCGCGCGGCACACTCACACGCGCCAGCGGGATGTTTGACAGATTCGGCGCCTGCGCGTGTTCGAAGCCCGGCCCGTGGCAGCTCTCACATTGCACGTCGAAGTAGCTGGAATCCGGAACGCGTGCGTAGCCGGCGGGCACGCTGTCGGGCACGGCGTTGCCAAACTGCGAGACGGTGTGGCAACCCTTGCAGGAGGCGGGCGCGTTAGGCACGGCGGCGACCTGGTTCGCCCACGCCGACGCGTGTTTGGTGAACTTCCACGTCGCCTGCTTCTCCACGTGACAGTTGCCGCAGGTGGTCTGCTTGCTGGCCGCGTCGAAGTAGCCGAGGAAGCCGTGGAGGCTGTCGGCCGGTGGATTGAAATTCGGCCGGGTCCTGAACACGATCTTCTCGTTCGTACACGCGCCGAGGGCCAGAGCAGAGAGAGCGATTGCGCACCAACGGAGACCCGTCATGTGATTCCTCCTGATCGTCGGCTCCGGACTGTTACTGCCGTATCGGTGCCCGATTTTACGCCTCGAGATGGCGCAGCGCAAGACTTCGACGAGGCCTAAACGATCCAGGCCCATGAAGTTGGTTTCCCAGGTTGCTTCATACTTCTTTCACGCCCGTTCCCAGCGCTCCGGAATAATACTGGCGCCGTCGAATGAACGGACCATGAAGGCATCGTGACGCTCTCCCATCGCCACCGCCCTGAAGCACGGACCGAATAGACCGCGGGCCCCGGTCTCTCGACCGGAGCCCGCCTGTCACGCAAGGCTCTACCCGCCGCGGATCAGCGGCGGCTGACCCCTGCCACCGGCCGACCGCGCAGCTGGGCGACGTGCCGTAGCGTCTCGTCCACCAGCGCCTGGACCGCCGGCGGCACCGGCAGGGCGTAGCGCGCTTTGAGCTCGTTGATGCTCGTCGCGAGCAGCGTCTGCGCCAACAGCGGGTTGTGGGCGCCGCGGGAGCCGTCGCCGTTGGCGTAGCGGTTCTCGCCGATCAGCCGCACGTTGAAGAACACCCCCTCGGCCACCGAGACCTCCCGCGGCAGCCTCCGGAAGTTGAACGCGGTATCCGCCTGGGCCGCCGACAGCTGGGTGAGCAGTCCGACGTCGCCGGGGTCGAAGCTGCCGAAATTGCCGCCCGGCAGCGTATCGTACAGCACCTGGTCGCCGTCGTTGTCCGCCCACAGCGCGTCCGCCAGCGTCTTGATCACGGCGCGCTGCGCGGCCACTGCGTTCTCGGCCTGCGTCGCCGAGTTGTGGCAGCCGGCCACGGCGCAACCCGTGAACGCCCGCGAGCCGGACACGTACCCGGGATCACCGGGTAGCGCGCAGCCGGTCGAGACCGGCTTGCCGTTCACGAGGCAGGGATCGGGCAGGAACAGGTGGCCGCTGGAGAAGGTGGAGACACCCAGAGAATCAGCGCCCTGCACCTTGTTGACGTGGCAGGCAGCGCACATCCGAGCGTTTACGCTGGGGTTACCGTGAGTGGCCACGATGGTGTCGCGCACCGTCGGCCACCAGCCGGCGTAGCCGAGCAGTACGGCACCCTGCGGGGCGTGCGGCCCGCGGGGGCTGGTCGTGGGTGGTTCCGAGCGCCTGTTGTGGCACTTCATGCACAGGTTGCTGGCCGGATCGGGGTCATCCACCGCGAAGCGGAGTTGCCCATCAAACCGACCGTTGTGGGGATCGTGGCACACACCGCACACCACCGGAAGCGCGGTATTGAGATTGATCGCCGAGTCCCGCTCGACGTAGTTCGTGTTCACGCCCCACGCCTTCAGCGTCAGGCGGCCCTCGTGGCAGGCCATGCACGCCGCTTCACCCGCCGGGTTCGTGACGTAGCTCGAGATGACCTCGGTCACGAAGCCGGCGTGCCCGGACTGCGACCACTCGTTGACAAATGGATTGTGCGTCCCCTGGTGGCAGGCGGCGCAGGTGGGGGACGTGAACGCGACCGTCGTGTCGGGATCCACATTGAGGCGCGCCAGCGGAATGTTGCCGGGGTTCGGCCCCAGCACGTGCGTGTACCCGGGCCCGTGGCAGCTCTCGCACTGCACGTCGAAGTAGGTGGAGTCCGCCACCTTCGCATAACCGGCCGGCACCGAATCCGGCACGGCGTTGCCGAGCTGGCTCACCGTGTGACAGTTGTTGCAAAAGGCCTGCTGGTGACCGGAACCCACGAGGTCGGCCCACGCCGACGCATGCTTCGTGGTCTTCCATGCGTTCTGGAGATCTACATGGCAGTTACCACACGTTGTTTGCCTGGTGTCGACGGTGTAATAGCCGAGGAAGCCGTTGATGGAATCGCGGGGCGGATTGAAGGGCTCGCGCGTCCTGAACACGATCTTCTCGCTCGTACACGCGCCCAGCGCGATGACCGAGAGCGCGGTCACGAGCCAACGAGTACTCGTCATAGGCCACATCCTCCAATTGACGTGCGGCGTCCTCAACAGGGTGCGCCAGTGCTTCCTTCACACCTTTTTCGTTTCGCACCGCACTCCATTCTCCGACCTGCAGAATGCTGACGTATCGAGCATGATGCCACGATGAATGAACGGTGATGCTCTCGTCAGCACCTCACGCCACTACCAGTCGCCCTGGGGGCGGTCGCGAAATCCGCGACGCCCTGACGCACTCCGCGGCGGAAGAAAAAGAAGAAGGGGACCAGCCCGTCGCTGGTCCCCTTCGCGTGCACCGGCAGGGATCAGAAGTTCAGCATGAGTTCCGCCGTCAGGCCCGTCCTCTTCGGCGCGGTGGAGGCCTGCGGCAAGTCCAAGGCACCCTCGAGCGCGAAGCGCAGATACTCCGGAAGGCCGACCGGTACAACGCCCCCCAGCACCAGTCGCTTCGTGCCGTTGTCGGTGACGTCGGTGTTCGGATCCACGAACTCGTAGCGGCCGAACACCGTCAACGACGACTTCGCGAACATGTACTGGCCGCTGACCCAGTACCCCATGCCGCTGATGTCAGCCGTGCCCAGGGGGAGATCCTGGTCTTTCCCCCAGGCGAATCCGCCGAGCAGCTCGAAATTGTTGACGATCTTGTTGGCGGTCAGCCCGACCCGCATGATGTGCGACCGCAGCGTCGGCTCCGCCACGTTGATCCCCTTGACGCTGCCGTAGTATCCCATGGCCGTCACGCCGGAGCCACGATCGTCGAACAGGAACTGATCGGTCACCACCAGGTCCTTTTCGGGATCGAGGTCGGTTGGAGCGCCGCTCCCGTCCGGCCTGATCCCGTTCAGCACTTCGGCGGATAGGCGGTTTCGCCCCGTGACGTAAAACCACTCGATGCCGAGCTGGTCGGTGGCGAAGGCGAAGGGGATGGCGTTTGTGCCGCCGGTGATTCTCCCGCCAAACGGCGTGGGGGTCCGGATGCCGGTCGGACGGTCGAAGCCGGCGACGCCGTCGCGCTGCAGCCAGTGCATCTGCCCGGCTCGGAAACCGCCGTAGCGGTTTTCCTTGCCCCAAATGCCGAGGATGTTCGAGACGAGCCCGACCTCGCCGCTCGGCTCGCGCTCCAGCTCGATGAAGGCCGCAAAGCGCCGGCCGAGCGCGCCCGCGTAGAACAACGTCACGTCGTTGAAGGTGAAGGAGTTCGCGGCAGGTTGGTCCTCGGTCTTGCTGTAGTCGTGGCGCATCCGGCCGCGCAGTGAGATGTAGTTCGACAGCTGGGTGACCTCGACCTTCTCGCCCATCTCCTCCGGCATGCGGTATCCAGCCCAGCGGAACCTGATGCCTGTGGCGTTGAGTCGCGGCGCGGCCGGATAGTGGCAGCCGGAACAGTTCATGTTGTACTTCCGGCTCCACGCGGGAATCAGCACGTGACTCGCCGCGGCGTTCCGCTCCGCGGCATAGTTGGTGACGTAGTCCCGCACCCAGGCCGGCGATCGGCCGGCGTGTACGACGGATGGCACCAAGACGGCCATGAAGCCGCCGAGCGCCACGGACCTAACGAAACGCATGCCTTCCTCCTACGAGAGGGTCAATTGCGATCCTGCCGACAGCGTACTGGCTTGCAGTTAAGTGCTTCCCGTTAAGGTTCTCGTGAAGATGGCTTGAGACTCCCCAAAACGGCGACACCTCTCAGGGCGCTGACAACCCTCCCACCCGCCGCCGCCGCAAGAGCTTCCCCAGCCGCAGCCGGTCCTCGCGCTCCCGCTCGTCGAGCACCCGGCGCACACGTGAGATGTCGTCACGCAGCCGCGGCGTCAGTCGACGCTCGAGCATGTGCACCTGACGGGACGTTCGGGCGAGCGCCTCCCCCAGTCGTCGCAGCAGCATCTCCTGGGGTGCCGCGTCGAGCAGCAGCTCCGTGAGGCGCTCGAACTCCGTCGCCGCGCGCACCGTCGTCGGGCCGGTCCCCGAGGGTGCCGTGCCGCGCGCGCCGAGGGTCCGGCCCAGCGGCGGCCGGGACACGATCCGCGACACGACGACGCCCCAGACGAACCCGGGCGCGACCTCCACCAGGAGATCTCGCGCGGGCCAGCCGATCGCGCGCACCCCGGTGAGGCCGTGCTCGGCGAGCGCGCCGACGAGGAGCGGATACGCGCGACGCGCGGCGGCGGCGATCTGGGTGCGCGCGTCCGCCGCGGGCCGCGCCAGCCGGAACAACTCGGTCACCAGCGCTTCCCGCTTGCGGCGCAGCAGGTCGGCGCCTTTGGACAACCGCTCCAGGCGCCGCACGGCCCGCAGCATGTTGAGTCGCGTCGGCGCGACGCTCGCGGCGCTCACGCCGGCACCGAGGATACCGCGGCCCGCGCCGCCCACACCGCATCGCTCAATCGCAGCAGGTCTTC
>Ga0326597_10004452_pt1 | contig 19714 bp, 20 predicted proteins | sample RVTome_12_FD_203789 | JGI IMG/M metagenome (GOLD analysis project Ga0326597, IMG submission 203789) | Soil microbial communities from uranium-contaminated site in the Upper Colorado River Basin, Wyoming, United States - RVT100D185 | ecosystem: Environmental > Terrestrial > Soil > Contaminated >... | reverse complement strand
CGTCGATCGCCTGCTGTCTGGATTTACTGCTCACGTCGGTGGTCCGGATGCCCGCCCATGCCGGCCGGCACAAAGCGTGAATGGTGAACGGTGAACGGTGAACGGAGTGAAACGAAAGACGGTTGAATACGGATCAAGGCCAGCCGTTTACTGTTCACTGTTCACTGTTCACTGTTCACCGGTATCAGGCGCTGAAGTGCGCCTGGACGATCTCCATGAGCGCCTCGGCCAGCTCCTCGTCGTCGGTGATGGGGTTGACCATCGCCACCTGGCAGGCGGCGATCGGGTCGAGTCCCGCGTTCATCATGTTGGCGGCGTACACCAGCGCCCGCGTCGAGGCGGATTCCTCGAGCCCGTGGTCCTTCAGCAGCCGCGCCTTGCGCCCGGTCGTGACGAGCTGCTGCGCGATCTCCGGAGAGATGCCGGTCTCCTTGACGAGTATCTTGCGCTCGACCTCCTCCGACGGGAAATCGAAATGGAGCGCGATGAAGCGCTGCTTGGTCGAGGGCTTGAGGTCCTTCAGCACCGTCTGGTACCCGGGGTTGTACGAGACCACGAGCATGAAGTCCTCGTGCGCCTCGATCTCCTGGCCCTTTTTCTCGATGGTGAGCTGGCGCCGGTGGTCGGTCAGCGAATGGATCACGACCGTCGAGTCCGTGCGCGCCTCGACGATTTCGTCGAGATAGCAGATCGCGCCGGCCTTCACCGCGCGCGTCAGCGGCCCGTCCTGCCAGACGGTCTCCGAGCCCTCGAGCAGGAAGCGGCCGACGAGGTCCGAGCTGGTCAGGTCCTCGTGGCAGGACACCGTGACGAGCGGGCGCTTCAGCTGGAAGGCCATGAACTCGAGAAAGCGCGTCTTGCCGCACCCGGTCGGCCCCTTCAGCATCACCGGCAGGCGCTTCCGGTAGGCCGCCTCGAATACCGCGATTTCGTTGCCCTGCGGCTCGTAGTAGGGCGCGACGTCGCCGGGTTGCGGCGACTGGACGATATCGCGCTCGACGCCGCGCAAGCGATTGACTGCTGTCTTCATCAATACCCCGATCGGTGGGACGCCTTCCGCCCATCCCTTCCCCCTTCATCGACGGAAAAAGGGCACGGGCGAGGCGAGGCGCCTGAAAAATCCTTCAATATCGGAAGCTTATATCCACGCACGCGCATGGGCAAGCAATGCCCACGCCGGCAGCCATATTATGAAATGAGGGCAAAGCAACGAATCACAAGGCGACGCGCGTGGCGCCGGCGGCCTCCGGGCTCTGCGGCGCTTCCGCGCGCGCCCGCCGTCACTTTCCGCCGGTTACTCGACGACTTTGCCGAGCAGGCTCACGACGTCGGTGCGGTTGCGCAGCATCTGCTCGGGGAAGACGATGTCGATCGCGTCCATCGGGCAGATCGACTGGCACAGCCCGCAGTACCAGCATTCGTCGGGATAGGCGACCACCGGCAGTTTTTCCTTGTTGCCCGCCTCGTGGTGAATGAGGTCGCCCGGGCAGATCCAGTCGCACAGGTCGCAGCGCACGCATTTCTGCGCGTCGATCACGATCGGGTTGTGGGATGGGGCGTCAGTCATTTGAGGGTGGGATGAGGATTGAGGATTGAGGATTGAGGATTGTGGATTGAGGATTGTGGATTGAGGGATGAAAGCTAACCCGCTCTGGTTCTTCCCTAATCCGTCGGTTGTCCTGCTCTTTGAAATGTTTTCCTGGCGGTCTTGGCGGCTTGGCGGTTAATTGGTTTTGTGCTTACGCCGTGGCGCGTGCGAAGGCGTCGGAGAGCGGGCGCGCCGTGTCGAGCGTGCGCACCGACGGCTCCCCCTTCCCGCGCTCGACCAGCACGAACTTGCGCCAATGCGCCTCGTCGGTCGCCGGGTAGTCGAGGCGCCGGTGCGACGAGCCGGTGCGCGTTTCCTGGCGCGCGAGCGAGGCGGCCGCCATGATCTCCGCGTTTTGCCGGATGTTCCCGGCCTCGTGCACGCGCATGAGCCCGTGCAGGTCGTCCGCCCGCATGCCCGGCTCCTCGCGCGCCAGCGCGCGCAGCGCCTCCAGCGCGAGTCGCAGCCCCTTCCCGGTGCGCCGCACGCCGACGTAATCCGTGACGATGCGGCGGGTATCGTCCTCGAACGCCTTCCAGGTGCGCCCGTCGCGCGAGGCGAGGTGCGCTGCCGACGCGGCGCGCACGCGCTCGATCGCCCGCGCGTCGATCGCCGGCAGCGCGCCGCGGGTCGCGCGCGCGCGCCGCACGACGCCCTCGCCCGCGATGTGCCCCAGCACGGCGGCGCCGGCGATCCCGCCGCTCACCGTCGCGCAGTCGCCCGCGGCGAACAGTCCCTCCACCGACGTCTCCCCGTCCACGTCCACGGCGAGGCCGCTGCCGCGGAAATAGACGCCGCTGCGCCGGATCGAGAGCTCCGCGATCGAGACCTCCACCAGCTCCTCGCGGAAGTTGACCCCTTTCTGCCGGTAGAACGCCGGCAGCGTATAGCGGTCCACCTGCAGCGTGTACTCCATGCGGTCGAGCATCTCCTGCGGCAGGTGCCGGCAGTCGAGGTAGACCGGGCCGTTGCCGAGCAGGTACTCATTGATCGCCGCGTCCGCGATCACGGCGCGCCGGGCGTTCTCGCCCTTCTGGTCGTACTTGAACATGAAGCGCTCGCCGTGGCGGTTGACGAAATGCGCGCCGAGGCTCACCAGCGCGTTCAGGCCCTGGCAGGAGAATCCCTTGGGCGTGAGCGTCGTCTCCACCGACTCCATGTTGGCGAGCATCGCGCCCGCGTGGTAGCCCATCGCCTGCGCGTCGCCCGTGTTGTACGGGAAATGCCACGAATCGAACGCGAGCCCGGAAGCGTTGAGCGACAGGCGGTTCACGTCGCCCGCCGCGAGCACCACGGCCTTCGCGCGGATCGCGTGCCACTCGCCGGTGCGGAAGTCGAAGGCGATGGCGCCGTAGGCCCGGTTGTCGGTCACGAGCAGCTGCACGACCATGGTGCGCATCAACACCGTCGCCTTGCCCTTCCTCACGCGCTCGCCGATCTGCTTCTTGAAATCGGTGCCGTCGAAGTTGATGTGGTAGGTGCCGGGCAGGCCGAACGAGCGCAGCCGGTAGTAATCCCCCGTCTTGCGGTCGCGGAAGTCGACGCCGAACGATTCGAGCTTGCGGAAGATCCGCGGCATCTCGCGGATCACGCGCGCGGCCACCGCCATGTCCACGATGTAATCGGTGAGTTCCGGCACGTGGCGGATCAGGAAATCGGGCGTGTCCCATTCGGGGCCGGTGTCCATCACCGTGAGGTAGTGGTCCACGCCGCAGCCGATGCTGCCGCAGTGGTCGAGCACCTTGCCCTTCTCGCAGATCACGACCTTGAGCCCCGCCTCCAGCGCCGGGATCGCGGCCATGGTGCCCGCAACCCCGCCGCCGACGACCAGGAGATCGGTGTCGTGCGTGGTCCAGGTTCCGCTCACTATCCGCGCTCCACCGCGACCGGCATTACTGGATCTCCTTCACCGCCGCCTTGAGGATGGGCGCCAGGCCGGCGCTTGCCCGGGTGATTTCCGCTATCACCTTCTGCTGGCGCGCGCCGTCCATCGGCGCGACCGGCCGGTTGCCCTTCTTCGTTTCCGCGATCAGGCCCGGGTCGGTCAGCGCCGCGGTCACCGCCGCGCGGAAGTCCGCGACCGCCTGCGGGTTCATCCCCGGGGGACCGATGTAGCTGCGATGCGTCTCCAGGATGTTCGCCATCGCGCGCACCGTCTCCCGCTTCGCGGCCGGCGCGACGTCGACGACCAGCGGAATGGCGGGGAAATCGGGCGATTTCATGTTCGTGACCATCAGGACCGGATGCTTGTCGCCGGCCAGGATCGGCGCGCGCGATTCGCTCCAGCCGGTGATGTGCCCGTCCCCGTCGCCCTTGATGACCGCGAGTGCCGTGTCCGCGTTGCCTTCGTAGCCGGTGACGGCCTTCACCTTGAAGCCGAGCGCGTCACCCAGCACCGCCATCGTGTAGAAGTCCTCGTCCGTGCCCTGCGAGGGATAGACGAACGGGCGCTTCAGCTTTCGCACGTCCTGGATCGAGCGGATCGCCGACTTGCCGCCGACGGAAAGCACCCGCGGCTCGCTGGTCGCGCGCCCGAGGAACACGAACTTCGACGTGTCGAAGGTCGCCCCGCGGCTCCCCGCGAGCGGCGCGAGAATCAGCGTCGAGACGTTGCCGAAGAAGATGTGAAGGCCGTCGGGCTTCGCGCGCCAGATGTAGTTGGCGGCCTTGAGGCCGCCGCCGCCCGGCATGTTGACGATCCGCACCTCGCGCGCGCCGAGGTGCTTCTGCAGGTAGGGCTGGATCAGCCGCGCGTAGCGGGTATGCCCGCCCGACGGCCCGCCGGCCACGTTGATAATGACGACCTTGTCCTTGTAGTACCCCGTCGCCTGGCCGCGCGCGAGGCCGGGCAGCCCCGCGACGGCGGGCGAAAACAGCCCGGCCAGCACTATCCTTCTTCTCGTCGTTTTCATGCTCGTCTCCTCTCCTCAGTAACGGCGCTAGTGAAATCGCTCGATCAGCGGCGCCAGCAGGCCGTGGTAGGGCTGGATTTCCAGCACCACGAAGAACAGCCCGTAGGTCGCCGCCGTGAAGACCGCAGTGTAGATCAACCCCGCCGGGACGGAGTAATGCCGCGTCAGCAGGAAGTAGCCCCCGGTGAAAAGAAACACGGCGGGAATCGGGCCCAGGGCCAGCTCCAGCACGAGCAGCGCCGCGACGATGCCGAAAGCGCCCAATTCCTGGCGAAACGCCGTTCCCCGGTCCGCCCCCTTTCCCTCCTTCCCGGATTCGGGCACGGCAGCCGCCAGGCTTCGTTCCTGTATCGAGATCAGGTCCATCTGCAGCTCGTCGGTCGAGCGGAGGTTCTGCCACACGGCCTGGATCGCCGCCAGGATCAGCCCGAAGACCGCGAGCGGCAGCGGGATCATCCGCGCGCGCGGGCCGAAATCCTGGCACAGCACGATGACCAGGACGAACACGGCAGCCAGCACCGCGATGACCACGTTTTCCTGGGCGCGCCGGCTCATAGAACGGCGCCTGTTCCCGCATCACCGCCGATACGCGCCCTCTTCCGCCTCCGCACGTGGCGGATGAACGGCAGCGCCGCCGTGATGAGCACGAATGCCAGCATCGCCAGCGCGATCGGCCGCTGCATCAGGAAGTCCGCGCCGTAGAGCGTGAGCGAGATGTGGAGGTTGCGCTCGATCATGACCGCCAGCACCATGCCGATCACGAAATTGGCGCGCGAGTAGCGGTACTTGTCCATCAGGTAGCCGAGCAGGCCGAACACGAACGCCACCACGACGTCCTCGATGCGGCTGCGCGTCGCGTAGGCTCCGACGAAGCACACCGACAGGACGATCGGCACCATCAGGTTGGCGTGCAGGGTCGGCAGTCGCGCGAGCGCCGGGCAGATGGCGAGCCCGATGACCGTCACCACGATGTTGGCGATGACGACGATCCACACCATGCTGAACACGAGGTCGAGGTTCTTGGTGAGCATCTCCGGTCCCGGCACGACGCCGAGCCCGATGAACGCAACCAGGAGCAGCGCCATGCTCTCGCCGCCCGGGATGCCGAAGGCGAGCGTGGGCATCAGCCCGCCGCCCTCGTTCGCCCCCATCGTCGCGTCCGGCGCGATCACGCCCTCGACCGCGCCCTTCCCGAACCGCTCGGGGGTCTTGGACGTCTGCGCGGCCTGCGCGTAGGCCGCAAGCCCCGCCACGCTCGCGCCGACGCCCGGCAGCACGCCGATCCACAGCCCGAGCAGGCTCGAGCGCACCACCAGCCACCAGTGCCGCAGCGCGTCGCGGATGCCCTGCCACACGGTGCTGTCCTCCCTGACCTGCGCGCGGTCCACGATCGGCGTGCCCTTGATCGCGAGCTTCATCATCTCGGAGACCGCGAAGAGCCCGATCATGGCCACCGGGAAGGAGATGCCGTCCAGCAGGAACTCCGACCCGAAAGTAAAGCGCGGCGTGGCGGTGACGACGTCGGTGCCGATGAACGCGACCAGCACGCCCAGCACGCTCGCGATCAGGCCCTTCATGAGCGAGCCCTCGCTGAAGGTCGCGATGACGGTCAGGCCCCACAGCGCCATCATCAGGTACTCGCTCGGCCCCAGCGCGAGGATGACGGGGCGGATCAGGGGGATGCACAGCGCGAGAAACACCGCGCCGATGATGCCGCCCATCAGCGCGCCCGTGGCGGACGCGGCGAGCGCGCGCGTCGCCTGACCCTGCTTGGTCATCGGGTAGCCGTCGAAGCACAACGCCAGGCCCTTGGCCGAGCCCGGCACGCTGAAAAGGATGCTCGTCACCGAGTCGCCCCAGATCGTCGCGATGTGCGCGCCCAGCAGCAGCGCCAGCGTCGCGGCGGTTTCGAAGCCGTAGGTGAACGGCAGCAGCAGCGCCATCGCCACCACGCCGCCGAGCCCGGGAAGGATGCCAATGACGAGGCCATAGACGACCCCGATGAACATGAACAGGATGGCCTGCGGCGTGAGGAGCGCGGCGAGGCCGCTCGTGATGGCTTCAAGCATCTCGATTGCCGCCGGGCCCCGCCCGCCGCGGCGCCTCGTCCTTCATGGCCTACTTCGTGGCGGGCGCCGCCTTGGACGCGCCGAAATCCACCTTGGGCGGCTGGCTGATCGCATTTTCGTTCTCGACCGTGAACTGCGGCTTCTCCTTGAAGCCGAAGAGCATCGCGGTGAGGTTGGAGGGAAACTGGCGCACGACAATGTTGTACTGCTGCACCGCCCGGATGTAGCGGTTGCGCGCGACCGTGATCCGGTTCTCCGTGCCCTCGAGCTGCGCCTGCAGGTCGCGGAAATTCTGGTTCGACTTGAGATCGGGGTAGCGCTCCACCACCAGCAGCAGCCGCGACAGGGCGGAGGACAGCTCGCCCTGCGCCTGCTGGAATCGGGCAAAGGCCTGCGGGTCGTTGATCAGCTCGGGCGTCGCCTGCATCGTGCCGACCTTGGCGCGCGCGTTGGTGACGCCCAGCAGCACCTGCTGCTCCTGCGCGGCGAAGCCCTTCACCGTCTCGACCAAGTTGGGAATGAGGTCCGCGCGCCGCTGGTACTGGTTGACCACTTCCGCCCAGGCGGCCTTGATACTCTCATCGGTGCTTTGCAGCGTGTTGTAGCCGCATCCCGACAGAAAAACAGTGGTGATCGCCAGCCCCGCTGCCAGTAGTCGTCTTATCATGTCTGCATTTCGCCGATGCGTGAATAGTGAATAGACCGAGGCCCAAGTATACGTCTGGTCGAATCTGTCCATTCACCATTCACTCTTCACGCCTTTGGCTTTAGCGTCCGCAAAACCGCTTCCGCCGCCCGCACGCCCCAATAAACGGCTTCCTCGAAAAGCGACATGCCGGAAAGATCGCTGTGGGCGAAGTGCACCCGGCCCCATGGCGCGGCGAACGCCTGCCGGGCGCCGCCCCATATGAACCCGCGAACGGGCCGCACCATCGCGTGGCCCCAGCGGTAGACGTCGAGCCGGGTCGTGAGCCCGAGCAGGTCCGGGTGGGGCCGCTCGAGGTCAGCGAGGACCCGCCCCGCCCACTCGTCGCGCCCGGTGGCAAGCAACCGCTCGCGCGCCGCCGCCGGCTGCGAATCCGACAGCGGCAGGTAGTACGTGAGCACCGTCGGCCCCGGCGCGGTGCGCAGCGCCTGGTGTGTCGCAACCACGTAGCCGAGGCCCGCGCCGCCGTAGATCACGTTGTCCCAGGACAGGGGCGCGCCCGCTCCTTCCGCGGGCACGGACTTGAGGACGAGGTTCGCCACCAGCCACGGGGCATACTCGAAGGCGCGCGCCGCGGAAACCAGGTTTCCCGGCGCGCCCTCCAGCAGGTGGGGCACGAGGAACGCCGGGGCCGCGTAGATCACCTGCTTCGCGTGGATGCGCACGCTGCCCCCCTCGTCGGGCCGGAAGTAATCCACCGTCGCCCCATGCTTGTCGTTGCTGATGCGAAACACGACGGCATGGGTGGCGATCTGCGCGCCGAGCCGCGCTTCGAGCTGCCGTACTACCCAGCCGTTGCCTTCCGGCCACGTCAGGACCGACCCGCTCTCGGCGTTCTCCGCCTCGGCGTCGTGGCTGGCGTAGTAGTGCACCCCGGCCCACGCCGACGCTTGCGCATAATCCGTGCCGAAATCGTCGCGGCAGGCATAGTTCACGTACCAGTGAAGGGGCGGCGAATCCAGCCCGTTGCGGAGCAGGAACTCGCGCATGGTCATGCGGTCGAGCGCCATCAGCTCCGCATCGGGCGCGCTCTCGGCGACGGGAATCGCAAAGGCCTTGCGCCCGTTGCGGTGACGCCGCGCCTTGTAAGCCTCCATCACGTCGAAGAAACGGCGGTACTGCCGCCGGTCCTCCGCGGTCGCGCCGATCTCCGGCAGCAGCCCGTCCTGCCACTGCCCGTCGCGGTAGAGCCGCTCCTGGGGATCGTGGCACAGGTAGCGCTCTTCGTAGCGCGGGCGCGCCGAACGCGGATTGCCCACGATCGCACCCAGGTCCGCCAGCAGCTCGCGCGCCTGTACCGCCTCGCGCGTCAGCAGCGAAACGTAGTGGGCGCCCCATGGATGGCGCGACACCGCGTTGGTCCCGTAGCGGGCGTTGCCGCCCGGCGCGCCTTCCAGCTCGAGCACGCGGACGTCGTCCAGCCCCGACTTGCGCAATCGCCAGGCCGCCGCGAGTCCGGCGACGCCGCCGCCGATGATCACGACGGGCACGCGCCGGACCGCGCCGGGCTCGGGAAAGCCGCGGCCGCGCAACCGGTGCCCGGCGATGTGCGCGGCGCCGAGCAGGTCGCCCGGCGGCAGGCGGCGCGGCGCGTCGCCGCACCCCGCCACCCACGCGGCGGCCATTGTGGCCATGAACTCGCGACGCCTCATGCCTGCTTCTCACGCAGATAACGACAGCCACAGAGATCACAGAGAACACAGAGAGGGCACAACTGGCGCGTTGTGTTCCGCATTTTCTCTGTGAACTCCGTGTTCCCTGTGTCCGGCGTTCTCACTCGATCACACGCCGCCACTCGCGCTCGAAATAGCGCACCAGCACCTGGTTGTTCAGCCGGTTCACTTCCGCCGGCACGCGCGCCATGTCTTTCGGGAAGTCGAACATCGCCTTCGTCACCGAGGGCGTCAGGAAGCGGTGCTCGAGGTCGTAGCGCTCGGGCGGCGCGAACGGCCGCCGCCCGGCGATGATGAAACCCCACTCGCCGAACGACGGCACCAGCGCGTGGTAGGGCGTCGCGCGCAGCTCTGCGCTCTCGATGGTCGTGACGACGCACCAGAACGATTGCCTCGCGTACAGCGGCGACGTGGACTGGATGACGGCCAGCCCGTCCGGCGCCAGGCGGCGCGCCAGCAGCCGGTAGAACACGCTGGTGTAGAGCTTGCCGAGGCTGTAGTTCGACGGGTCGGGAAAATCCACGACGATGAAATCGAACACGTCGGTGGCGCGCTCCAGCCATTGCAGCGCGTCGGTGTTGACGACCTTTACGCGCGGCGAGAGCAGCGCGTCGCGGTTCAGCGCGCGCAGCACCGGAGAGGTGGAGAAGAGCCGCGTCACTTCCGGGTCGAGGTCCACCAGCACGACGGCCTCGATACCCGGATAGCGCAGCACCTCGCGCGCCGCGAGCCCGTCGCCGCCGCCGAGAATCAGCACGCGCTTCGCGCGCGCGAGCGTCTGCAGCGCCGGGTGCACCATCGCCTCGTGGTAACGGTACTCGTCGCGCGAGCTGAACTGCAGGTTGTGGTTGAGATAGAAGCGGAGGTCGTCGCGCCAGCGGGTCAGCACGATGCGCTGGTAGGGGCTCGTGCGCGCGTAGACGATGTCCTCCGCGTAGAGCTGCTGCTCCGCGAACTGGGTGAGCCGCTCGGCGTAGGCGAAGCCGCCGGCGAGCAGCGCGAGCACCACCGCGCACTGCGCCTTGAGCCAGCCGGGATCGTGCAGCTCCCTGCGGAACAGCCACAGCGCCCACACCGCGACCCCCGCGTTGAGGATGCCGAACATGAGGCCGCTGCGAACCAGCCCGATATGCGGGGCGAGCAGCAGGGGAAACGCGAGCGAGACCGCCAGCGCGCCGAGGTAGTCGAAAGTCAGCACCTGGGCGACCAGGTCCCGGAACGGGATGTGCTGGCGCAGGATGCGCATCACCAGCGGGATCTCGAGCCCCACCAGCACGCCGACCAGCAGCACCATCGCGTAGAGCGAGAGGCGGAACGGCCCCTCCAGCCACGCGAACACGAGGAACAGCCCGAGCGCGGAGAAGCCGCCCAGCACCGCGACCAGCAGCTCGATCTGCACGAAACGGAGCACGAGCCCCCGCTCGACGTAGCGGGAGAGGAAGGAGCCCACCCCCATCGCGAACAGGTAGACGCCGATGACGGTGGAGAACTGGGTGACCGAGTCCCCGATCAGGTAACTCGACAGAGCCGCGGCGATCAGCTCGTAGGCGAGCCCGCAGGACGCGATGACGAATACGGATGCGAGAAGCGCGTGCGTCATCTCCTGCAGTCGATCAGCCGTGGATCGCCGCGGCGACGATCAGCGCGATGCCCAGGCACATCGCGCCGACCACGACGGCGAGCGCGACGTTCTTCTCCTCCACCAGCTCCTTCCACAGGTTGTAGGGCGTCAGCTTGTCGATGACGAGGAACGCGATCCAGAAGATCGCGACTCCCACGACCGTGTACACCAGCGAGTTGACGAAGACGTTCCAGTTGAAGCTCAGCATGGGCCGCTCCTTTCCGTTTTCCGGTCGTTATTTATTTGTGAACCGCGCCCTGCTGCCCGGGCACGGGCTTGGTCTCCGACGTGGCGAACACGCTCAGCCCCGAGTACTGGGCGTAGGTGAAGACGCCGAGCGCCATCAGGCCCATCGCGACGTAGGTTCGAAACATGGCTTTTCCCTCCCCCGGACCAGTCTAGCAGTCGTCATAATCGCTGTCGTCGGCCTCTGCCGCGTAGTCGCTCTCGGCCCAGCGGGCCGACTCGAACGCCGACTTGCGGAAGAAGGTGAGCAGCGGGATCACGAACAGCGCCGCCGCGAGTATCCAGAAATTCGACCACGCCGGCACGTCTCGGATGACCTCGACCCGGTGGTACAGCGAGGGGAGGCGGCCGCGCGGGCGCTCCGCCTCGATGCTGAGGTAGTAGCGGCCCGCCGGGATGCTCGTGAAGATCGCCTCGTCCGCGCGGTTGCCCTCGGACCAGCCGGAACCGGCGTAGTAGCTGAGCTCCCGGCCGAGGCGGTACACCTTTCCTCGCTCCTTCTCGATCAGCGTGACGGTGAGGAAAACCCAGTTGTTCTGGAGGTTGGTGTGATTGCGCACCACCAGGTTGGACGGCCGCCCGCCGACGACGAACTCTTCCGACCGGACGGTCGCCTCCGCGCGCGGCGGCAGCACGAACTCCTTGTCATAAATCTTGTTCCCGCCGCCGAAATAGAACAGCAGGTGGATGACGAAAGCCGCGGCCGTCAGCTGGGCGAACGCCTTCCAGTAGCGCCCGTGGGTCATGGGGGCCGGCTGGTTGGCGAATACTCCCTGCGGCCCGGGCAGAGGCGACTTCAGCTTGAATGCGGTCGCGATCGTCTCCGGCTGGGTGTACTCCGAGACGGACCACACGATCTCGTTTTCGCCGCTTTCCGCCGACACCAGCAACGGCGGATTGATGTAGTCCGCGACCTCGTTCGTGTCGCCGGCCTTCACCTGCCAGTAGAACTCGCCGACCACGTACTCGACTTCCGCGTTCGCCGACTGGAAATGCTTGTAGGCCTGCCCGAGATAGATGGCCGTGCGATGGCCGCTCCACGTCTGGGACAGCGTCGGCGGGTTGCGGGTCGGCTTCGCGAAGTTCCAGTGGCCGCGATATTCGGTGAGCCAGCGGAAGCCCTCCACCGGATGGAACAGCAAGTACTCGCCCCAGCGGTACGCCTCGCCGTCGACCACGATCTTGCGCACCAGGTAGCCGATGACCTCGTAATCGGCGCCGTGCAGGCGTCCCTTCGCCCCCAGGACGATCTTCTGCACAATCTGCGGCCCGCTGGAAAGCTTCTGGATGATCTTGTAGGCCTTGTCGCTCGCGTCGAGCACGGATCCGCAGCTGCCGCACGCGACCGTCTCGATCCCGCGGCCGTGCAGGCTCAGGACAGCGCCACAGCCAGTGCACTTGATCGCCTCCGCGGCCACGGCGATCGTCGCGGCGTCCCGCGTGTGGGTGAGCTTCAGCGTCGCGGGATCGACCTGCTCGCCGATGAAGACGAAGGGCGGCGTCTCGCTGTAGTCGATGGTCGCGAAGTAGGCGCCGCCGTACAGGTCCGCGGTCTGCACGTCGTAGCCCGCGCCGACCTTGAACGGCAGCTCGCCCTCGCCCGCCACGCAGCGCGCCCGGTCGAGGCCGGCGACCGTGAAGCGGTGGCCGTCGAGAACGACCTCGGCTCCGACCTTGAGCTCGCCGAACGGCGGAATGCGCTCCTTGACCGCCCGGAGCTGCGTCATGAACGTGCGGCCATAGCCCTCGCCGAGCCAGCCGGTGCGCTGGGAGTCGTACAGCAGGTGCCACTCGTTCCAGTAGCCCCGGCCGTGCTGCAGCTGGATGCGTCCGATGACCGCGAAGTGGACGCCCTTGTAGACCCCCTGCGTGCCGAGGCGGACGAGCGAGGCGTCCTCCGCCAGCTCCGCCATCTTGCCGAGGTTCTCGATATCGGCGCCGCGCCGCAGCAGGGTGCTGCGGCAGAACTCGCACACGGCGAGCACGGACGCTGCCGCGCGGAACACGACCTGCGCGCCGCAGGACGGACAGTTAGCGGTCCTCACGGAGGCGTCCCCGGCTCGCCGCGGTCAATCCACCGGGGTCAGAGCTTCTTGAGCAGATCGGCCTTCTTGGCCTCGTACTCCTGCTGCGTGATCGCGCCCTTCTGCGCGAGATCGTGGAGCCGCTCGATGGTCTTCATCACGTCGTCGCTTGACGGCGCCGCGCTTGCGGCCGGCGCGGCCGCGCCGCCCATGGACTGGGCCAGCGCACCCGCCATCTGCTGGCCGATCGCGAGCCCCGCCCCCGCGCCGGCGCCGATGCCCGCGAGGCCGCCCTCGTTCGCGGCCGCCGTGGGTATCGCCTGCGCGACCTGGTACTGCGTGAGCTTTGACAGGTCGCCGACCATCCCCATGCCGATGCGCTGGTCGAGGATCGTCTGCAGCTCCTCGGGAAGGGAGAGGTTCTGCACGACGAAACCGTCGAGTTCCAGCCCGAAGCGCGTGAACGCGTCGGCCAGCTTGGCCTTGAGCAGCTTGCCGAACTCGTCCTGGTTCGCCGCCATGTCGAGAAACGGGATGCCGCTCTCGGCGAAGAGATCGGTCATGGACCCCACCACCGTCGCGCGCAGCTGGCCGTCGAGCTCCTCGGTGGTGTAGCGCTCGCGCGTGCCGCTCACGTTCTTGTGGAACTCCTTCGGGTCGACGATGCGGTACGAGTAGATGCCGAACGCCCGCAGCCGCACCGCGCCGAATTCCTTGTCCCGGAACGTGATCGCGTTGGGCGTGCCCCACTTGCGGTCCACCTGGAGCCGCGTGCTGAAGAAGTAGACGTCCGACTTGAAGGGCGACTCGAACAGCTTGTCCCAGTTCTTGAGGTTGGTAAGAACCGGTATCGTCTGCGTCGTGAGCTTGTAGCGGCCCGGGCCGAAAACATCGGCGAAGCGGCCTTCGTCGATAAACGCGGCCATCTGGGACTCGCGCACGGTGAGCTGGGCGCCGTACTGGATTTCCATGTCCTGCATCGGGTAGCGGTAGGCGAGCACGCCCTCCCCGTCTTCCGTCCAGTGGATGACGTCGATGAACTGCTTCTTGATGAAATCCATGAGCGCCATCGGATTTCCTTTCCCTGTGAGATCGAAGGTCGTTCTTCCGTCCCGCTCCCCGGCGGGGCCGCCGGTGCCTGCTGCATGCCGGCGCGCCGCTTCATTATAGGAGCATGACCCTGCGCTCGCCACTGCCGCCCGGCGCGGGGAAACCGGGCTAGAATGGCCGTTCAGGGGGGGGTATGAACGGGCACCTCGGTCATCACGTGCTCATCGATTGCTACGGCTGCCGCAGCGCCCTGCTTGCCGATCTTTCCGCGCTGCGCGGCGCGCTCGAGCGCGCCGCGGCGGCATTCGGGCTCACCGTGATCGCGGAGGAATTCCATCAGTACCTGCCGCAGGGGGTCAGCGGCGTGCTGATCCTCGCGGAATCGCACCTTGCCGTGCATACGTGGCCCGAGCGCGATTTTGCGGCCGTGGATCTTTTTACCTGCGGCACCTGCCCGGAAGCGACTCAGCTCGCCGATTTCATGAAGGCGGCATTCGGCGCGGAACGCGTCGAATTCAGGACGCTCGAACGCGGCGCGCTTGTCGCCGCCCAGGCCTGAGGAGGCGCGTCAACCCTCGCCCGCGCCGGCGCCCCCTGCCATGGTCCGGACGGCGAAGCGCAGGTCCACCCACGCCTTGGCCTTGTCCGGGAGCGTGCGCAGGAGGTAGGCCGGGTGGTAGGTGACGATCAGCGGAATGCCGCGATAGCGGTGGACTTTCCCGCGCAGGCTCGCGATGCTCGCGTCGGTCGCGAGCAGGTTCGACACCGCGACCCTGCCGAGCGCCACGATGAGCTTGGGCCGGATCAACTCGATCTGGCGGTGCAGGTACGGCTCGCAGGCCAGCGCCTCGGCCGGCTCCGGATTGCGGTTGCCGGGCGGGCGGCACTTGACGACGTTCGCGATGTAAACGTTCTGCCCGCGCTTGAGTTGAATCGCGGCGAGCATGTTGTCGAGGAGCTTTCCGGCCTGCCCGACGAACGGTTCCCCTTGCGCGTCTTCCTCCGCGCCCGGCCCCTCTCCGACGAACAGCCAGTCCGCGTTCTCGTCGCCGACGCCGAAAACGGACTGGTTGCGCTTCTGGTGGAGCGGACAGTCGGTGCAGCCCGCCACCCGCGCCTTGAGCTCCGGCCACCCCATGCGCATGATCATGGCGCGACGGTTTCCGGCACCTTCGGCGCGTGACTCGTGACTCGTGACTCGTGACTCGGAATCCGCGCCCGGAAGCTGCTCGACAGGCTGCGTCTCGCCCGCAGACGCGCTGCTGCGCAGGCGCCAGACTGGCGTCAGCCCCATTTCTTCCAGAATCAGTTCGCGGCGGGGTTTCAAGGCAGATGAGGATCGAGTAACGAGTCACCAGTCACAAGTCACGCTCTTCGAGCTTGCGCTCGAGGACCACGGCGTCCTCGCGCCCCTCGCTTGCCGGATAGTAGTCGCGCCGCGTCCCGATTTCGGCGAAGCCGGCGGCCGCGTACAAGGCGCGCGCCGCGTGGTTGGAAGGACGCACTTCCAGAAAGATCCTGCCCGCGCCGCAGTCCCGCGCGAGCTTCAGCACGAATCGCAGCAGCTCGCGCCCGATGCCGCGGCGCTGCCATTCCGCGGCGACGCTGAGATTGAGCAGGTGCGCTTCTCCGGCAGCGATCATGACGACCGTGTATCCCGCCACCGCGCCGCCGAACTCCACGATCCAGCAGTGATAGCCCGCCGCGATCGAGTCCGAGAAATTGCCGTGGGTCCAGGGAAAGGCATAGATCGCCCGCTCCACGGCAACGACCGCGTCCAGGTCCGCCGCGCCCATCCGGAGGTACCGGAGCTGCGCCTCCAAAACCGCGCTCATCGCTCGTCCATCCTCAAGGCCACCTTGTCGCGCAAATAGACCGGCACCGCTTTCTCCGCCGCCATCGCCCTTCCTGCCTCGAACTCGCGCGCGGCGAGCTTCGCGATGTCGCGCGCGTGCGGAATGATGTCCGGCATGATAGCCGACAGGCTGCCCGCGTATCGCCGTTCCAGCGCGTCGCGATAGGCGCTGAAGCCGCTACCGCAACCGGTCCATGATTTCCCGGGCAGCGGCGGCGCCTCGCCGGGGCGGCAGAGCGCGGGAGCGCGCACCGTCCGCCAGGCGTCGTCCTCCCGCTGGTACGCGGCGCAATACACCTCGTTCATGCGCGCATCGAGGCAGCACACCGCGCGCTCGGCGCCGGAGGCCTCGGCCATGGCCAGCAGCGTGCCGACGCCCACCACGCCGAGGCCCGCTCCAAACGCAAGGCCCTGCGTGACGCCGCAGGCAATTCGCAGCCCCGTGAACGACCCCGGCCCCTGTCCGAAGGCGACGCCATCGAGGTCCGTCACCCGCAGGCCGTGCCGGGCGAGCAGCGCATCGGCCATCGGCAGCAGCAGCTCGGAATGGCGCTGGCCCGCGCGCGTGTCGTTCGCGTCAACGGCGCCATCGCGCCACAGCGCAACGGAGCAGTACTCGGTCGAGGTTTCGAGCGCCAGGATTTTCATGTCGGTGACCGGATTCTAGCCCGGCGGTCGGGCGGGCGTATAATTTCGCCCTTCCTTCATGAATCGTGAGTGGTGAGTGGTGAGCGGTGAGTCGACCCCGACCGGCTCCGCGCCCCGCTCCGCGGAAGTTCGCATACCTCCATTAACCACTCACTACCCACCACTAACGCCTTATCCAGGCCATGCGTGAATACAAAATAGCCGCCATTCCCGGCGACGGCATCGGCGTCGAAGTGATCGCCGCCGGGCTCAAGGTGCTCGACGTGCTCGCCGCGCGCGACAAGCGCTTCCGGCTCCGGGTCGAGCACTTTCCCTGGAGCAGCGCGTTCTACAAGAAGCACGGCCATTACATACCGGAGGGCGGACTCGAGCGCCTCAAGGCGTTCGACACCATTTTCTTCGGGGCGGTCGGCGCGCCCGACGTGCCGGACCATATCTCGCTCTGGGGGCTGCGGCTGCCGATCTGTCAGGGATTCGACCAGTACGCGAACGTGCGCCCCGCGCGCGTGCTGCCCGGCATCGAGAGCCCGTTGCGCAACGGCCAGACCATCGACTGGGTGATCGTCCGCGAGAATTCCGAAGGGGAGTACTCGGGCAGCGGCGGGCGGGCGCACCGCGGACTGCCCGAGGAAGTGGCGACCGAGACCTCGGTTTTCACGCGCGCGGGCGTCGCCCGCATCCACCGTTTTGCGTTCCAGCTCGCGCGCAGCCGGCCCCGCAGGCACCTGACGCTCGTCACGAAGTCGAACGCCCAGCGCCACGGGATGGTCATGTGGGACGAGATTTTCTTCGAGGTCGCCAGGGATTTCCCCGAGGTCGAGACGCAGCGCGTGCTGGTCGACGCCATGACGACGGTCATGGTGCTCAAGCCGCAGTCGATCGACACGGTCGTCGCCACCAATCTCCACGCCGACGTGCTGTCGGACCTTGCCGCGGCGCTTTCGGGCAGCCTCGGCATCGCCCCGACCGCGAACTTGAATCCGGAGCGCCGCTTTCCCTCGATGTTCGAGCCGATACACGGCTCGGCCTTCGACATCACCGGCAAGGGCGTCGCCAACCCGGTCGCGACGTTCTGGACCGCCTCGATGATGCTCGAGCACCTGGGGGAGCGGGAAGCCGCCCAGCGCCTCATGCGCGCGGTCGAAAGCGTGACCGGCAGGCGTATCCACACGCCGGATCTGGGCGGCGAGGCCACCACGGAAATCGTCACCGCCGCGGTCTGCGATGCGCTTTAACCCCTTTCCGGAGCACGGAAAACGCGAGGGCTGTTCCTGCGTTGTCGGCGCCGCTGATACAATAGCCGCCACGTTCGCGCCATCCACCGGGGGAAACGCGTGAAACAAGTTCTCGAATTCGTCAGTTCGTTCGTCACGATTGCGCTGGTGCTTGCGGGCATCGGCGGCGCCGCCTACCACATGTTCAAGGAGGGCGGCTGGCTGGGGATTGCGCTCGGCAAGATCTGGGACGTCAACATCCGGTACCCGCTGGTCGCGATCCCCGTCACGATCGGGGTCGTCTTCATCGGCAAGATGTGGTTCGACTACAACCGCGCCAAGGGCTATACCAGCAGGCTGCCCGACATACTCGTTTACATCATCATGGCGGCGGGCGTCTACTTCCTCTGGGACTTCGCCATGTCCGCGTTCTGATTCCGGGCGGTCGCGTCACGACTCCGCGCGCACGACCTCCCGCGCGATCAGATCCCGTATCGCTTCCTCGCTGTAGCCCAGGCCCGCAAGCACCTCGCGCGTGTGCTCGCCCACGCGCGGCAGGCCGCGGCGGCTGCCGAAGCGCGCGCCGCTCATTTCGATCGGCAGGACCGGCACCTTGGTTCGCACGCCGTTCGGCAGGGTCACCGGCGTCATGCCGCCGGACGCGTTGAGATGCGGATCCTCGAACAGGTCCTCCGGCTTCGCGATCGGCGCGAACGGCAGCCCCAATGATTCGCAGCGGTCCATCAACTCCTGCTTGGTCATCCGCCCGAAGATTTCCGTGACGAGCGGCAGGATGCGCGGGCGCGCCTCGACGCGCTGCGGGTTGGTCTTGAGCGCGGGATCGGCGAGCAGGTCCGAGAGCCCGAACGAATCGCAGAACACTTTCCACTGGGTGTCGGTGACCACGCCGACGAACACGAGGTCTCCGTCTCGGGTCCGGAAGTTGTCGTAGAGCGCCCAAGCTCGCACGCGATCCGGCATGGGGGACACGGGCTTCCCGGTCGCGAGCCCCTCCATCATGTGCTGCGCCATGAGGAACGCGTTGTTCTCGAAAAGCGCGCTCTGGACGTACTGGCCCGAGCCTGTGCGCGCCCGCTGGTGCAGTGCCGCGAGTATCGCGATCGCGCCGAACATGCCGCCCATGACGTCGTTGACCGAGGCGCCGGCGCGCAGCGGACCGTAGCGCCCGCCCGTCATGTAGGCGAGCCCGCCCATCATCTGCACCACCTCGTCGAGCCCGGTGCGATGATCGTAGGGGCCCGGCAGGAAGCCCTTCAGCGAACAGTAGATGAGCGCCGGCTTCAGCTGGCGCATCGCTTCCTGGCCGAAGCCGAGCTTGTCCATCGCGCCGGGCCGGAAGTTTTCGGTAACCACGTCCGCGCTGGCGACGAGCTTGAGCACCACCTCGCGCCCCTGCGGGGACTTGAGATCGACCGCGACGCTTTTCTTGTTGCGGTTGTAGGTCGGGAAAAATCCGGCGCCGGAAGCGACGAGCTTGCGGGTGTGATCGCCGTCCAGCGGCTCGACCTTGATCACTTCGGCGCCGAGGTCCGCGAGCACGAGGCCGCACGCCGGCCCCATGACGACGTGGCAGAACTCGATGACGCGCACGCCCTCCAGGGGCAACGCCGGCGCGCTCATGCGGCCATCGCTTCCCGTATCCCCTTCAGCGCGAGGCAATAGCCGTAGATGCCGAAACCCGTGATCACGCCGCGGCAGGCGGTGGCGACGTCGGACACCCGGCCCCGCCGCGCCGGATTGGAGAAATGCAGCTCGAACACGTCGAGCTGCGCCTTGCCGCGCATGTTCATCCCGGCCCTGTGAATCACCAGCACCTTCGACATGCCATGCTCCTTCCTGGAGGGTGACCGGCCGCACACCGGCTTCAGGCTTGATGATACATTCTTGCGGGACATCCAAGCGACCACCGACATCCGCGAAAAGGAGCAGATGGACGCGGCATGGAAGGCGTGGGTCGATCCGGACGCGAAGCCTGTGCGCGCCTGCGTCGAGGCGCGGCTCGCCACGCCCGACACGCGGGTGGAAATCATGGTCACGGCCACGAAGTAGCTCGTGGATCGTGGGTCGTGGATGGTGGGTCGAGACCT
>Ga0326597_10004451_pt1 | contig 19723 bp, 21 predicted proteins | sample RVTome_12_FD_203789 | JGI IMG/M metagenome (GOLD analysis project Ga0326597, IMG submission 203789) | Soil microbial communities from uranium-contaminated site in the Upper Colorado River Basin, Wyoming, United States - RVT100D185 | ecosystem: Environmental > Terrestrial > Soil > Contaminated >... | reverse complement strand
GACGCTGGCAGCAGGAAGATACCGGACCCGATCATGTTCCCGACGACCAGGGCGGTCACCATCGCGAGGCCGAGCTTTTTGTTCGACATAATCACCCGTTCACGTGGCCGATACGCTATCACTACGTCGCCTTCTCCGGTAACGGATCAACAGAGCCCTCGCGAGGAGGTACCCCGAGACTCCCGCCGCCGCCGCCAGCACCAGATTCCCCACGAAAAACGGCAGGAGGAGGTGGTCGATGTCGCCGATCAGTTCCCGGAGGAATGCCGCGGAGAACAGCTTCCCACGCGAGAACGCGGGAAGGGAACCTTGGGTTCCAAGGATGCGGAATCCCAGAGCGGTCCCGAGGGTCGCGGCGGGAGCGACGGTCCAGGGAGTGTTGGTGAAGACCCCGGCGAAAATAGCGAGCCGGTTCATCTTGAATAGAAGAATCACCAAAAGGGCGAGACCGAAATGGATGCCGAGAAACGGCGAGAAGCCGAGGAAGACTCCGATACCGTAGGCCAGCGCCGTGCGCTCCGGAGGCTCCTTCAAGCGCAGGAGCTTCCACAGGTGGAGTCGAATGCGGCGGGTCAAAGACTCTCTCCCGTCGTCGCCCTCCCGAAGTGGTCCCAGCCCGAGGCGGAGAGCGGACGGGTGACCCCGTCCCGGCCCACGAGCTCAACGCACTCCTCCGACGTCGTCTCGCCGATCCGGGTGAGGAAGAGATCGATCCGCTCGCGGTACCGGGCGAGCTTCTCTTCGCTCCCGGAAGTGAACAGAAGCTCGTAGTCCTCACCCCCGCTTACGGCCGAGAGCGTAGGATCGCGCTTCCAGACACGCTCCCAGGCGAGAAGACCCGGGGACAGAGGAAGCGCGGACTCCTGGATGCGGGCGCCTACGCCGCTCGCTCGGCAAAGGCGATGGAGATCGAGGGCGAGGCCGTCGGAAACGTCGATGCAGGCGGTGGCGAGGCGCCTCCGGTTCAGCTCCCGCCCGAGCGCCAGCCGAGGCTCGGGATCGATCTGGGCGCGAATGCAAGCCTCGGCGAGGGCGATGGGGCCTCCCCGAAGTCTCAGGGGCACGATGAGCCCTCCCCCGGGCGCGAGAACCGCCCCATGCTCCAGGAGTCTAAGCCCGGTGATCGCGGCGCCGATCTTTCCCGAGAGGTAAACTCCGTCGCCCGGCCGGGCGCCCGAGCGTCGTAGCGCCCGTTTTCGCACCGTCGCTCCGATCACCGTCACGTCCACGAAGATTCCGCCAGGCGACGACGCTAGGTTTCCTCCCATGAGGCTCATGCCCAGCTCCCGCGCTCGCTCGTCAGCGCCTTCGACGACCTGCCACAGCGACTCGACCTCGCTCTCGGGCGGCACGGCGAGCGAAAGCAGGACCCCGAGCGGCTCCCCCCCCATCGCAGCGATATCGCTCGCGTTGACCGCCACGGCTTTACGTCCAAGGAACTTCGGCGGCATCCATCGGCGGGCGAAGTGCACGCCCTCGACGAGCGAGTCGGTGGTGAGGAGGAGCCGTTCGCCCGCGGGCGGTTCGAGTATCGCGGCATCGTCCCCGATGCCGAGGACGACGTTCTTGCCTTTCGGAGGGAAGCGTTTTCCGAGCTCTCGAAGGAAGGCGTCCTCGCCCAGCTCCGAGAGTTTCATCCCGTGCTCAGGGCCGCGCTCCGCTCGATCTCGTGGCCCCGCCGTGCCGTGTGAGGGATTCTATTTGAACCACTCGTCAAGGCCGGGGCCGCGCCCCGGCGTTCGTCGCGAACTCACTCCAGGGGAGCCATGCTCGGAAGCGCCGGGTTGAACCCCGTTCAAATAGATGTTGGTTCAATAAAACGACCTCATCACGCACACGGCAGGGCAAGCTCGAACCCAGGTGCCCGTTCCGTCTCAGGGGAGCGCCGGCGAGGTCTGGGTCGGCTCGCGGAGCGACTCTTCGAGGGCCGAGAGAAGCTCGCGCGCCGTCGCCTCGACAAGCACCTCACGCGAGCGATGCCGTTTTTCGAGTTTGAAGAATTCGTCGGCGATATTGAGCGCCGCCAGAACCGCCACCCTGAGCGGTTCGGACGCGCCGGTCGACTCGGAAAGGGTCCTCATCTTGGTGTCCACGTAGCGCGCGAGATCCTCGACGTACGTGCCGTCTTCCTCGGCTCTCAGGCTGTAGCTCTGTCCGAAGATCGTGACCGATACCAGGCTGTTTTCGGACTTGCCGCTATCGCTTTTCGGGCCTCGCTTCCGCGTGTCGCTCATAACCCGGCCATTTTACGCTCCCGTCGAGCCCGGTCAAAGTCAATCAAACATCGATTCTCTCGATCCGCTCCAGCAAGTTTTGGACCTTGGCGCGGATGATCTTGCGCTCGTCCCGCAGGAGCTGGAGTTCCTCGTGAAGGCCCGCGGAGGCGGCGACCGGCGCCGATGGCGACGGGCCGGCGGGCGCTGACGGGAGCGCGCCGAGCTTTCGGTGAAGTTCGGCGATTTCGGCGGTGAGGGAGTAGTTCGCTTCGCGAAGCTCGGCGATGAGCTTCGTCGTGCGCTCGACCCGGTCTTTCAGCTCCGCGAGACGGCTCGAGGCATCGTCGGCGCTCGCCTTTTTCTCACCCACCGCTTCGACTCGGGCGCACAGATCGAAAGTCCTCAGGTCGCGGAGAGCGCCTGGCGGGCGACCGTCACCAGCTCCGAGAACGCCTTCTCGTCGTGGATGGCGAGCTCCGCGAGCTGCTTGCGGTTCAGATCCACTTTGGCCCTGCTGAGTCCGGCCATGAACGTGCTGTAGGACATCTCGTGGGTGCGCGCCGCCGCTCCGATGCGAACGATCCAAAGGCTGCGGAAGTCGCGCTTCCTGGCCCGGCGATCGCGGTATGCGGATACCAGGGCCTTATCGACCGCCTGCTTGGCGGAGCGATAGAGCTTGCTTTTGGTGGCGCGGAAACCCTTCGCCAGCTTCAGCACCTTGCGGCGCCGGTCGCGGCGGTTGGTACCTCTCTTTACTCTAGGCATCTCTCGAGATTCTCCCAGGCCGCTTCTTCCAGAGGTCTCCTCGTCAGGAGTACGGAAGCAGCGGCAAAATGAAAGAAGCGTCGGCTTTGGACACCAGGGCCGATTTCCGGAGCCTCCGCTTTCGATGTCTTGTCTTCTTCGTGGCAATGTGTTTGGCGTAGGCGTGGCTTCGCTTCAGCTTTCCCGTGGCGGTCTTTCGGAAGCGCTTCGCCGCTCCCCGGTGGGTCTTCAGTTTCTTTTTCAATGGTTACTCCAATATTAGGGCTCGCTCGCCTGTTCATCAGCGCGCCGGGGCCCCACCCCCAGCGCCTCTCGCTCGGGACTCGCTTCCGCTCGCCTTCGCTCGGGCTGAGGGCTCCGGCTCGCCCGTCGTGCTATTCCAATCCCTCGATGTCATCGCCGTTCGTTCTCGCCGCGACCTGGGGAGCGCCGCCTCCGTCCCGGGAGGATTTCAGCTTCTCCACGATGGACTTCTTCGGCGACACGATCTGATACATCTGGTTGCCTTCCATTCCCGAACGGTTCTCGATGAGCGCGATCTCCTTGAGCTCCCTCGCCAATCGATCGAGGATCCGGACACCCAGCTCGCCGTGAGAGCGCTCCCTTCCGCGAAACATGATGGTGGTCTTTACCTTGTTTCCCTCCATCAGGAAGCGTTCCACGTGGTTCTTCTTGAAGTTGTAGTCGTGCTCATCGATCTTGACCCGAAACTTGATTTCCTTGACCTGGATCTGTTTCTGGTGCTTCTTCGCCTCGTGCGCGCGCTTGTTTTTCTGGTAGAGGTATTTGCCGTAGTTCATGATCCGGCAAACCGGCGGGTTCGCCTTGGCGACGATCTCCACCAGATCGAGCTCTCGTTCTCGGGCCATCCTGAGCGCATCTTCGGGCCTCACGATGCCCACCTGCTCGCCCTTCTCGTCGATGAGACGTATTTCTCGCGCGCGGATCCGTTCGTTCACTCGGGTCGATCTATCGATGTGGCACCTCCTCGATTACATGCCGCAAGTGCCGTTCCAACTTGATTCGCCTAGAAAGGCGTCGCCTTGGGCAGGCTGTCGCTGTCTATCGAAGATCCTGGCGTTCGGCGAAGATGGTTGCAACGGCACAAGACGAAACTCATCTACCGGGTATTATGCCTTTGGGGGACGCCGAATTGCTACTCGGCAAGGGATTTCTCGCGAACCAGTCGGTCGAGGAGTGAAGCGAGCTCCTCGATTGCGGACGGACCGAGGTCGCCCTTCTTCCGATTGCGCACCGCGACCGTTCCCGAGTCCATCTCCTTGTCGCCCACTATCAGCATGAACGGGATCTTGCGGAGCTGCGCCTCCCGGATCTTGTAGCCCACCTTTTCGCTGCGCTCGTCGACGCCGACGCGGAAGCCTCGCCCGCGGAGGGCGGCGGCGACTCCCGCGGCGTAAGCGTGGTGTCTCTCGGTGATCGGGAGGACCAGCGCCTGCAGCGGAGACAGCCACACCGGGAAAGCGCCGCCGGTATGCTCGATGAGGACGGCCATGAAGCGCTCGAGAGAGCCCAGGATGGCGCGATGCAGGACCACCGGGCGCTTCCTCGTCCCGTCCTCGGCGGCGTAATAGAGGTCGAACCTCTCCGCCTGGAAGAAGTCGAGCTGGATCGTCGCGCACTGATGGGTGCGCCCGATGGCGTCCTCGACCTGGAAGTCGATCTTGGGCCCGTAAAAGGCGCCGGCGCCGGGGTTGACTTTGTAGCGGCTCGACGTCCGCTCGAGGGCGGAAACCAGAGACGATTCGGCCTGCTGCCACTGGTCGCCGGTTCCAATCGAGCTCGGAGGTTTCGTGGACAGCTCGATGCGAAAGCCCTCGAAGCCGAAATCCCCGTAGACCTCGCCCGCGAGTTGGATCAGCTCCGAGACCTCGGATTCGATCTGCGCCGGGGTACAATAGATGTGGGCGTCGTCCTGGATGAAGGAGCGAACGCGGGTAAGTCCCGAGAGCACCCCCGAGCGCTCGTAGCGGTGGCAGTGTCCGAACTCCGAGAGCCGCAGCGGAAGCTCGCGGTACGAGCGCAGCGACGACTCGTAGACCATCGCCGCGCCGGGGCAGTTCATCGGCTTGATGCCGAACTCCACCTCGTCGGACTCGACGAAATACATGTTCTCCCGGTAGTGGTCCAGGTGCCCGCTCCGACGCCACACCTCGGTATTCATGATTAGCGGCGTTTTGATCTCCTGGTATCCGCGCCGGTCGAGCTTCTCCCGCATGTAGTCGACGAGCCCGTTGACGACCCTGAGGCCGTTCGGAAGCCAGAACACCTGGCCCGGGGCCTCCTGGCGGATGAGGAACAGATCGAGCTCCCGCCCGAGCTTTCGGTGGTCGCGCTTCTTCGCCTCCTCGAGGCGGGTCAAGTGCTCGGCAAGGCTCTTCTGATCGTAGAACGTGGTCGCGTAGATCCTCTGCATCGGGGCGTTCGACTCGTCGCCCTTCCAGTAGGCGGAGGAGCTCCCCAGTACTTTGATGGCCTTGATGACACCGCTCGCGGGCACGTGCGGGCCCTCGCAGAAATCGTAGAACTTGCCCAGCCGATAACAAGAGACGACGTCGCCGCCCTTCTCGTCGACGAGCTCCTGTTTGAACGGCTGGCCGAGCTCTCGAAATCGCGCGACCGCGTCGCCCTTGAAAACCTCCTCGCGCTCGAACGGGATGTTCTTCGAGGCGAGCTCCTTCATCTTCTCCTCGACCTTCTCGAGGTCCTCGGGAGTGAACGGGCTCGAGACCGCGAAGTCGTAGAAGAACCCGTCCTCGATGGGCGGGCCGACGCCATACTTCGCTTCCGGAAAAAGCTCGGTGACCGCAGCCGCCATCAAGTGCGCCGAGCTGTGGCGGAAGATCTCGAGCGTCTCCTCGTCGCGGGGCGTGAGGATCCGGACCGAAGCGTTGTCTGCTATCCCGCGCGAGAGGTCGAATGGCTCGCCGTTTACCACCGCAGCGATCGCCTGGCGCGCGAGACCAGGACCGATGTCCTCGGCGATCTTCCGCGGCGTGACCCCCGCAGGATACTCTCGCGAGCTCCCGTCCGGGAGCGTGATCGTCACGTTTTCTGTGCTCATTCTCCCCAAAAAAAATTGAGTCCGCGAGAATCCGCCGGGCGATCCTTCGCGGACGATTCCGGAGTTGGTAGGCGCGGGCGGATTTGAACCGCCGACTTCTACCGTGTCAAGGTAGCGCTCTCCCCCTGAGCTACGCGCCTGCCGACTCCAAGCCGCTCGAATAGTAGCAGCGCCTTTCCCCCGTGTCAAGACAACAAACACAAATTTCACAGAGAGATACGGTCATGAGGAGGACCGAGGCCCTGTTTCTCGTCATTGACGGAAAGAGATCCGAGAGACATAATGTTCAAAACCCGGCGAATCCCCCTCGACACGATGGCAACGACTCCGCGGCGCCCCGCCTCCCCGACGGCCGAATCGAGCTCCATCCCGAACCTCATCTCGATCCTGAAGCAGGAAGGGCTTCTGGGCCCCGACGAGGAGGAACAGCTCGTCCGGCTGATGAAGGTGCAACAGGTCTCCGAGGAGGCGGCGATACGCCGGCTGGGAAAACATGGAGAGGACGAGATCACCCAGGCGGTGGCGCGCCACGCGAACCTCCCGTATCTCAAGATCAACCCCCTGGATCTCGACCTCGACGTCGTCACCAGCGCCCTTCCGGCGCCCTTTGCCCGCAGGCACACGATGTGCGCCGTCTCGAAGCACGGGAATACCGTGACTCTCGCCATCGCCAACCCCTTCAACCGGTCCCCCCTCCGCGATCTCCAGCAGTTCGGCGGGCTCGAGGTGAAGCTCGTGGTCGCGTCTCGATCCGACATCGAGATGGTGAACAAGGGCTTCTACGATCTCAAGAGCTCGCTCAAGGCCGCGGAAACCCAGCTCACCGAAGGACGGGTCTCGGCGATCGACGTCGGAAACCAGGAGTTCCTCTCGGGTCCTGGGGTCGAGATGGACCCGACGATGCAGCCCGTCGTCACCGCCCTCGACAACATGTTGACCCACGCCTTCGACCAGCGGGCCTCGGACATCCACATGGAGCCGAAGCGCAACATCGCGCTCGTGCGGCTTCGCATCGACGGAGTGCTCCACGACGTCCACGTGATCCCCAAGATCGTCTATCAGGCGGTGGTGAGCCGGGTGAAGATGCTCTCCGGCCTCAACATCGCCGAGAAGAGGCGGCCACAGGACGGCCGCATCAAGAGGAGCGAAGGCGGCAAGGAGATCGAGATTCGCGTTTCCACCATGCCCACGGTGTTCGGAGAGAAGGCGGTGCTGCGCATCTTCGACCCGGACATCCTCTTGAAGTCGATCGCCGAGCTCGGCTTCTCCGAAAGCGAGCTCCCGCGCTTCACGCCGTTTCTCGAGCATCGAGAGGGAATCATCCTCGTCACCGGCCCGACGGGAAGCGGGAAGACCACGACGCTGTACTCCCTTCTCAAGCATCTTTCCGGGCCCGAGGTGAACATCGTCACCATCGAGGATCCGGTGGAGCTGGTGTACGACGACTTCAACCAAGTCCAGATCCGTCCGGAGATCGACGTCACCTTCGCCAACTCCATCCGCACCGTTCTGCGCCAAGACCCCGACATCATCATGGTGGGCGAGATCCGCGACACCGAGACCGCGGAGATGGCGATCCAGGCGGCCTTGACCGGACACCTCGTCTTCTCGACCCTCCATACCAACGACGCCCCTTCAGCCATCACCCGACTCCTCGACCTCGAGTGTCCGCCCTTTCTCATCACCTCCACCCTCCTCGGGGTCCTGGCCCAGCGGCTGGTTCGGAGCATCTGCTTGAAGTGCGTCGAGGACTACCGGCCGACCGAAGAAGACGCGATGGCGCTGAACGCGCCCTTCGAGAAGATTCGCGAGCACACCTTTCGCCAGGGCAAGGGCTGCATCCATTGCCGCCAGACGGGCTATCACGGGCGGACAGGAATCTACGAGATCATGCCCCTCTCGCGGAAGATCCGGAAGATGGTCATCGCCAAGACCGAGTCGCCGGAGATCGTGCGGACGGCGAGAGAGGAAGGCATGCGCACCCTCCGGGAGTCCGCGATTCTGAAGCTCGTGAGCGGTCTCACCACGGTTGCGGAAGTCATCCGGGTGACCGGCCGCGGCTAGCAAACAAGAAAAAACGCAAAGAAGCAAGGGCGCAAAGAAGAATTTCATTTTCTTTCTTCTTTGCGTCTTTGCGCCTTTGCGTTCTCTTCTTTTATGCCTTGAATTCAGGCACTTCCTTCTTCGAAGTGCACCGCTTCGAAGCGCCGGACCACTGTCACGCCGTCGCGCCACGCATCGAGGGGAAGCCCGGCCTTCCGGCAGGTCTCCGAGGCGAAGACCTCGCGATCCCAGCCTCGCTTGACCGCGACCTGAGGCAGTAAAAGGCCCCGGGCGCCTCCGCGCTCTATCAGAAGCCCGTCCCGACCGATGACGACTTCCGAGAGGTCGACGATCGCGATCGGCGGCGCGAGAACGGTGATGCTGATGGCGAGCCTCGGCACCTCCTCCTGGGTGACGCGGCCGAACCGGGGATCGTCGAGCGCGGCCGCTACGACGGCCCGTCGGGTCAGAGAGAGGATGTCCTCGACGCCATGAAAATAGCCGATGCATCCGCGGAGCTCGTCCTCGAGCTCGAGCGTGGCGAAAACCCCGCCGAGGGGAAGCGTCCGTTCGAAGGCCTCCTCGACCTCGGCCGCGGATGGGAGCCCGAAATGGACGTGGAGCTCGCGCCGGGCGGCGAGGAGGAGCTTTCGGCCCTCCTCCGCGGTGGGAAGACAGGTCGTCTCCTCGCGACGCTCGCTCATGCGGGACCGTAGAGCGCGGCCGACACGTATCCGACGACGGCATCGGTCTCCCCACTCACGTCGCCCGAGTCGCCGTAGGCGAGGATACGCGCGCCGGTGGCGCCGAGATCTCGGGCCGCGATCATCACCGAGACCATCGGCCCCCCGCCGCAGGCGTGCCCGCGCTCATCCTCGAGGAGGTACCCGAGCGCCGTTGGGTCGAACCGCTCGATACGGTCGAGAAGCTCGGAGTCGAGCTCCCGCGCTCTCTCACGGCTCTGGTAATGAGAGAGGTCGGAGCTGGCGACGAGGAGAACGGGATAGGCCGATCCCGAGACCGCGCGCACCATCGCGCTGGCGGCGGCCTCGATGTTCCGGGCGCTCTGGGTTCCCATCATGACGGGCAGGATGCGGGCTTCCGGAAGGAGGTGCTGGAGAAACGGAAGCTGCATCTCCAGGCAGTGTTCGGCTCGATGGACCTCCGGCATGGAACGCGCGCGGGGCGTGGCGCTTTCGAACGATCGCGCGAGAGCCGCGTCGATGGGCGCAAGCCCGAGCGGTGTGGCGAAGGCTCCCCGAGGATATGTGGCGAGGGCGTCGAAGGCGACGCGGTGCGAGGGGCCGAGAAGGACGACACTCTCGAACGCCGCCCGTGGCGCGAGCAGCCGGTATCCGGCTGCGGCTACCGGCCCGGAGTACTTCAGGCCGGCGTGAGGCGATATCAGCGCGACGAGCTTTCCGGGAAGCCCGGTCCTGGGAGCGCAGGCGAGGAGCTGAGAGACCATCGAGGCCAGATCCGAAGAATCGCCGGGGTACCAGGTTCCCGCGAAGGGAGACCGACGGACGTCCTCGCTCTCCACCGTCAGCCCTCCTCTCTCTCCGCAGGGCCGCTACGACGCCGCCGGACGAGGTGAAACACGATGGCGCCGAGGGCCACCACCAGCACCGCCACGAGCACGTTCCCGGCGTTCGCATGAAGGTAGCTGAGAGAATCGTCTCCATAACGCACCGCGAGCCACGCCTCGCCGAAATATCTCACGGTCCGACCCACCACCATGGCGGCGATGAACCGGGGAATCGAGAGTCCCAGGGCGCCCGAGGAGAGGACGAAGATCTTGAATGGGAACGGCGGCGGAAGGATCGAGGGCAGCAACACGGCGAAAGCTCCGTAGCGCCGAACGAGGTCGAATACCAAATGGATCCTGCCCTTCGGAAACCGCTTCTGGAGGAAGAAGAAGCCCTGCCGGCGGGCGAGCCCGTAGAGAAGGCTCGCGCCCGTGACCGATCCCAGCATCGTCATCAGAGCGTAGTAGAAGGCTTTTTCCGGGAACCGTGCCCCGAAGTAGATCAGGAGCGCGTCGTTGATCTCGGGAAGCGACAGAAGGGACGAATCGAAGAACGCGATAGCAAACAGGCCGAGCCCCGCCGTCCCGCTCGAAAGCCCGCGCACGAACGCGTCGAGGGTCTCGGCGAGGCTCTCCATCTTCTGCGGAGAGATCGAGACTTCAGTCGAGGGTCACGGGAACCCAGGTGAAGCTCGAACGTCCACCGACCACGCGCTCGACGCGAAGCAGGAGATCGCCGCCCGGCGGCACGTCAGAAAGGATCTTCTGCAGGTCGTCGACGGTGCGGATCGGCTGGCGATTCGCCTCGATCAGGATGTCGCCTCGGTTCAGCCCCGCGTCTTCCGCCGGCCCATCGGGGTCGATGTCGACGAGGACGACTCCCGCTTTGGAGGTGGCGCCGATCTCGCTCGCGAGCTGCGGCGTCAGGTTCTGGCCGCTGATGCCGAGCCGGCCCTTGTCGCCCTGGAGGTCCGGGGGCGGGGCGGCAAACGCCTCTTCGACGGTGCGCTTGCCGACGGTCACCTTCGTCGAGGCGATCTTGCCCTCGCGATAGTACTTCACGTCCACGGTGTCTCCCGGGTGAACATCCGCCACGAGGCGCACCAGATGGGTATTCGAGTCAACGGGGACGCCGTTCAGCTCGACGATAATGTCCCCGGCCTTGAGGCCCGCCTTCGCCGCGGGTGAATCCTCTCCGAGGATATCGGCGACCAGAGCGCCTTTTTTCCCCTCGAGCCCGAAGCTCCGCGCGAGCTCGGGGCTGAGCGGCTGGATCTGCACTCCGAGCCAGCCGCGGGTCACGCTGCCCGAGGAAACGAGCTGGTCGTAGACCTTGCGGGTCATGTTGGAAGGAATGGCGAAGCCAATCCCCATGCTGCCACCGGAGTTGGAGATGATGTTCGAGTTGATGCCGATGACCTGGCCCTTCATGTTGACGAGCGGCCCGCCGGAGTTTCCCGGGTTGATGGCGGCGTCGGTCTGCACGAAGTCGTCATAGGTGCCCTGCCCGATCACCCGCCCCTTGGCGCTCACGATCCCGGCGGTCACCGTATGGCCGAAGCCGAAGGGGTTGCCCATCGCCAGAACCCACTCGCCGACGACGAGCGCGTCCGAGTCGCCAAAATCGACGTGGGAAAAGCTTTCGTTCGGGTCGGTCTTGATCTTGAGGACCGCGAGGTCGGTCGCAGGGTCGGTCCCGACGACATCGGCCTTGAACCGGCGCTCGTCCGAGAACTGGATCTCGATCTCATCCGCGTTCTCGACGACGTGGTTGTTGGTGACCACGTAGCCTCGCCCGTCGATGATGACGCCGGAGCCGAGGCTACGGCGGTTTTGGTCCGGCTGTTCCCGGAAGAACCGCTCGAAGAACTCGTCGAACGGGCCGCCCGTCGGAGGATGGATCCTCTCGATCGTCCCGCCCGCCTTCTGCTCGGTGAAGACGTTCACCACCGCCGGCTTCAACGTCTCCGCAACCGAAGCGAACGCGCGGGACAGCGCATCGACGTTCGGAAGCTCGTTGTTGCGTTCGGGGGCTTTAGGGTTTTCGGTGCTCGTGGTGGCCGATGCCAACGACGAAGGCGGTGTCGGTGTCGCCGAGGGGACGGTGGCCGGCTGCCCTTGACTCGCCTGCCATCCCGAAGTGGTCGGCCCCACGGCGATGACCAGCGCCGCGAAGAGCGCGGCGATGCCGGCGGCGAAAGCCAGCGGGCGCAATGGCCCGGAATGCTTCGAGTGGCCCGAACGATTCGAGTTCATGCTCATTGATTTCTCCAACGCCGAGTTTCTTGACGGAATTACGACCTCATTATAGCAAGGCGCGCGAGTGCCTCAGAGGATTAACCCGAGCATTTGATCGTGGAGGATCGAGTTGGACGCGACGACCGCCCCTTTCCGGTAGTGGAACGCTCCCCCGGCCAGGTCGGTGACGCGCCCGCCCGCCTCCTCCACCGCGAGGGCTCCGGCGGCGGTATCCCATGGCCCGAGCTTTTCCTCCCAGAACCCGTCGAAGCGGCCGGCGGCGACGTGGCAGAGATCGAGCGCCGCCGAGCCGTCCCTGCGGATGGCGCGGGAGGCGCCCATGAAGCGGTTGAAGAGCCTCAGGTTCCCCGAGAGATCCTCTTTGAGGTCGTAGGGGAATCCGGTGACCAGGAGCGCCTGCCCGAGGCCCTTCGTGGCGGAAACTCTTAGCCTCCGACCGTTCAGGAACGCTCCTTTTCCCTTGGCCGCGGTGAAGAGCTCGTCCCGGACTGGGTCGTATACGACGCCGGCCACGACCTCGTCAGCTTCCTCACAAGCGATCGACACGGCGAAGACCGGGTAGCCGTGGGCGAAATTGGTCGTTCCGTCGAGCGGATCGATGATGAAGCGGAAGCCGGACGCTCCCTTTTCCTCACCCGACTCCTCGGCAAGAATCGCGGCGCCCGGAAACCGCTTCTTGAGGATAGAGACGACCTCTTTCTCCGAGGCGAGGTCGGCCTCCGTGACCAGGTTCAGCTCACCCTTGTAGAAGATGCGAAAGTCGCCGCCGAAGTAGCCCTTCAGGACGTCCCCCCCGGCGAGGGCTGCTTCGACCGCCACCGCGAGCGGTTTCATCGGGGCCGGGGGCTCAATTGGCCGACTGCGCGCCGTTCACGCGCTTCATCATCGTTACCCGCGTTCCACGGTTCGGCTCGAAACGGTAGCTCACCTCGTCCATGAAGTTCTTCATGAAGAAGATGCCTCGTCCGCTCGCGCGCAGGAGGTTCTCTTCCGCCAGCGGATCGGGGACCTTCTCGGGATTGAAGCCCTCTCCCTCGTCCTCGACCACCACCGTGAACTCCGGCGCGTTGTACTCGAAACAGACGATCACCCTCTTGCTGGGATCGAGCTTGTTTCCGTGTCGCACGGCGTTCGTCACCGACTCGCGGATGGCGACGCTCATCCAGTGAGCGGAGTCGGCGTCGAAACCCACCTGGGTAGACAGAGACTCGAAGACGACCTGGACCAGATCGACCATTTCAAAACTGCTCTGGATGTCGATCTGCACGCTTCCCGGTTTGGCCCGTCTCGTCTCCAATCGAGGCTCCAACGTCGTAGGCTACAAGAATCGAGAGCCCAACACAAGATCGGCCGACGAAGCACCTCGGGCTCGCCCACCCGAGCGAGCCCCGTTCTGCGCTTCCTTCCGGGGCATCGCAGCCTTGGGCTTCCGAACTGCGGAGAACGGGGCGAGCGTGCTACCATTCCCTGAATGAAATCCGAGCTGCGCGCGCGCCTGCGCGGCCGCTTCGAGCCGCCGGGCGACAAGTCTATCGGCCACCGTCTCGCACTCCTGTCGGCGCTCGCCTCGGGCCGCTCGCGGCTCGAGGGGTTCCCACCGGGTCAGGACTGCGCCTCCACTCTCGGCGTCCTTGGCGGGCTTTCGGTTGCGATCTCCTGGAACGGGGACGCGGTCGAGATCGAGGGACGTGGGCTTTCCGGACTCGAGCGCCCGAAGGCCGTGCTCGACGCCGGGAACTCGGGCTCGACGGCGCGCATGGTTTGCGGCATCCTCGCCGCCCAGCCTTTCGAGAGCCGTCTGGTCGGAGACGAGAGTCTTTCCCGGCGTCCGTTCGACCGGGTGGTCGTCCCGTTGACCCGGATGGGCGCCGCGATCGAGACCACGGGGGGCTTCCTCCCGCTCACCATCTCGGGCGGCCGCAGGCTTCGGGGCATCGACTACGAGCTTCCGATCGCAAGCGCTCAGGTGAAGACCGCGGTGCTCTTCGCGGGTCTCCTCGCCGACGGCATCACCCGGGTGAGAGAGTCCGTCCCGTCGCGGAACCACACGGAGCTGGCGCTTCTCGCGTTCGGCGCGGAACCAGTGGTTCGCCCCGGAGAGATCGAGATTCGAGGCGGGTCTTCACTATCGCCGGGCAAATTCAGAATTCCCGGGGATTTCTCATCGGCTGCCTTCTTTATCGGCGCGGCGGCGTTTCTCGGGGGCTCGGAGCTCGTGGTCGAGAACGTGGGCCTGAATCCGACGCGCGCCGCGTTCCTCGAAGCCCTGAAAGCGATGGGCGCGGACATCGAGGTCGAGACCGCGTCGAGCCCGGGCGAGCCTCAGGGGAGGGTCGTGGTCCGCGGGCGGGAGCTCCAGGGCGTCGCGATTCCGCTGGAGAAGGTCCCGTCGCTCATCGACGAGCTTCCGATCCTGGCGGTGGTCGCCGCTTTCGCCTCCGGCACCACCCGGGTCGAGGGGGCCTCGGAGCTTCGAGTCAAGGAAAGCGACCGGCTTTCGGCCATCGTCCAGGGCCTTCGCGCCCTCGGCGCCGACGTCAGCGAGTCTGCGGACGGGTTCGAGGTTCGGGGCGGACGGGCGCTCCGGCCCGCGCGTCTCCGGAGCCTCGGAGACCACCGAATGGTGATGGCCTGGGCCGTAGCCGCGCTCGGAATCGACGGCGAGTGCGGAATCGACCACATCGACCAGGTGAAGATCTCGTACCCCGGCTTCTGGCAGACGCTGGATCGATTGGTGTGCTGATCGTGACCGCTGCACTCGCGACCGAGCGCTTTTTCCTCGTGGGCTTCATGGGAACGGGAAAGACGACGCTCGGGCGCCAGGTGGCGGAGCGGATGGGGCTGCTATTCGTCGATCTCGACGAGCGCATCGAGCGGTCGAGCGGAATGAGCGTGCCCGAAGTATTCGCGCTCGAAGGAGAGGAAGGGTTTCGGCGCCGCGAATCCCAGGCGCTGGTCGAGCTCATCGAAAGACCGGAGCAGGTCGTAGTCGCAACCGGGGGCGGCGCTTTCAGCGTGGAGAGCAATCGGCGCCTGATGAAATCGGCGGGGGTGGTCGTCTGGCTCGACGTCCCCATCGACGAGATCCTGGCCCGAATCGAGCGCGGATCCAGGCCCTTGTGGAAAACCCCCGAGGAGGTCCGGACTCTACACGAGCGCCGGCGGGGAGCCTACCAGGAGGCGCACCACAGACTCGCTCTCGACGGCGCCGGGCCGAGCGAGGCGGTCGACCGCCTCCACCGTTTGCTCCTCGGCTGTCGAAGGGTTTCATGAAGTATCTGATCCTCAGCGATATCCATTCGAATCTGGAGGCGCTCAACGCCGTCCTTCGCCGGGTGCGCAGGAAGCGCTTCGACCGCGTCGTGATTCTCGGCGATCTCGTGGGCTACGGGGCCGACCCCAATCCCACGGTCGAGAAGGTCCGGAGGCTCAAGCGAGCGGTCATCATTCGCGGCAACCACGACAAGGTCTGCAGCGGCCTCGAGCAAGGCGAGATGTTCAACAAGATAGCCCTCGAGTCCGCGCGCTGGACCGAGCGAAAGCTCCTCCCGCGCCACCGCAAATGGCTCCGCGCCCTTCCCAAGGGGCCGATCCGCGTCGACGATATGTTCTCCATCTCCCACGGCACTCCCCTGGACGAGGATGCCTACATCTTCGGGGAGATCGAAGCCCTGAACATGTTCCCGTACTTCGCGACCCCCATCTGCTTTTTCGGCCATAGCCACTTTCCCGTCGTCTTTGGGCTCGATGAGCAAGCGCTCACGACCTACATCCCCACCCGGGAGGGAAAGAACGGCGGAAGCTACAAAGTGAAGCTGCGCGGGGGCACGCGCTACCTGATCAATCCCGGCTCCATCGGTCAGCCGCGGGACGGGGACAACCGTGCGAGCTTCGGAATCCTCGACGCCGCGCGGATGACGATGACCATCTATCGAGTGGCTTACGCTTACGAGAAGACTCAGGCGAAGATTCGCGCCGCCGGCCTCCCCGCTCCCTTGGCAGACAGGCTCGCACTCGGCAGGTAAAGCAGCGGGGCCCGGAGGGCCCCATCCTCCCCGAGCGAGGAGCGAGGGGAGCGAGCCGAGCAGGAGCCATCAGCCCGAGCGGAGGGCGAGCCGAGCGAGTCCCGGAGCGAGAAGCGCTGGGGGTGGGGCCCCAGCGCATTGATTGAAGAGCGAGGCGAGCACTGAATAATGAAACCCTCGAGTGCCAGCAGCATGCGGGGACCAGCACCCGAGGGCTTCGTGTCCGGCGGGACTTACTTGTTTGTGGGGGAAATCATTCGTTGACGGCGCGGTTGATCGCTCGGCGCAGGCCGTGCTCTCCTTCGCCACGTCCTTCGTCCGAAGGCGTGGTGCCGAACCGCAGAACGAAGCGCCCTCCCGTAGACAGCGAGAGACTGTCGATGAGCCTGCGCGTCAAATCCTGCCATCGCCAGCTGCGCTTCCGGCCCATGAGACCTCGGAGAGATCTCCGAAGCTCCGGGTCGGCGGCGGAGTACGAGACTTCGCCTTCGGCGGCACGGATTCCGATGTGGAAGCGGATTCTTCCTACGCGCTCCGAACCGCGGTAGATGCCGATGCCGAACTCCTGCGTATCGAGCAATGCCATCGCCATTTTCGCTGACTCCTTTTTTAGAAGAGCCCGGGCATTTCGGATTCTTCTTCAGAGTTAGTGTTTGTGGTTATGGCCCGGGGGAAAGCAAGATCCATGCCCTGGCGCCTATCGGAAAGCGCTACAGAATCATGGGGTAGACTTTCGAAGACCCCTATTTATCGTGGTGGTTGCGTGTGCCCCGCGAGTATGCATTGAAAAGCGAAAGACACATTTCAGGCTGAACGTTGGGAATCCCCCACGTTCTCCCGCAGGCTTCTCCCCTCTTGGAAGCCAACCTCAGGGAGGGGAAAGACTAAGGGGCTTGGAAGATGGAGCGGGCCTTCTCCCACACGTCATCGACCCCACTGTCGTGCTCCGCCACCAGTACCAAGGGACCTCTCGGAGCCCAGACTCGCGGATCCGTCGGGCCGAAAAGCGCGATGACCGGCGCGTTCACCGCGGCCGCGAGGTGGGTGACTCCGGAGTCGTTGCCGACGAATCCCCGGGACAAGGAAAGAAGGGATGCCAGCACCATCAGGGGGAGGTCACGCGCGACCGGCGCCTGGACGCTCCCCGCGACCGCCGCGATTACCTCCCGATCGGCCTCGCCCTCGATCCAGAGAAGGGGCTGACGCTCCTGCCGGAGCCTTCGAGCCAGATCCCGGAAGTTATCCGGGGGCCAGTTCTTCCGGGAGCTGCCACTCGAGGGATGGATGGCGATGAAGTCGCGCTCGCGAAGCCCGTTCTGCCGCAAAAAGTCGAACGCCGCAATCCGGCTCTCCGCGTCGAGATCGACCTCGGGCGGAGGCGCCGAGCCGACTACGCCCAAAGGAGCGAGAGAACGGTACAGGTGGTCGCTCGCGTGAACAGAAGCCGGAGGATGTGGGGGCGCCGAGAGGAGCGGAATCCCGAGCCTCGAGAGCTTTTCCTTCAGGCCCACGAGGAGCGGCAGGTTGGACCAGGCCACGACGAGCCCGAATCTCAAGAGGAACGACACTAGATCGGAATCGTCCGCGGATTCCTGGAACAGCGGGCGGAACCGGGCCCGATCGATCGAATGCACCCCCGTGGCGAGCCGCGGCCCCAGCGCCAGCCTGACCGCAGGCCCGGTGCCTCCGAGCTCGACGTCACCCGAAGGGCCCGCGAAGCGCCGGAGTACGCCGATTGCGGGGAGTGCGAGGATCGTGTCGCCGAGGGCCCCCACGCGAACGACGAGGATGCGTCGGCCCGAGATCGATGGTAGACTACCGGCAGCGCCGAGCATCCGTTCAAAATCCAGGAGATGTTCCGATGAAGTGGACGCGAGTTCTTGCCCTGACCCTCTCGGCCCTTCTAGCGATCGCCTGCCTCGCCCCTTCGATAGAAGCCCAAGAGGACGCCCAGGCTTCCATGGACCAAGCCAAGAGGCATTATCGCAATCGCGACTACCGGGCCGCCACCTCCGAGCTCACGAGAACCCTAGAGCTCGATCCAACGCGGGCGGACGCCCTTTACCTTCTCGGCTACAGCCACTTGATGCTCCGGCAGTATCCAGAATCGGTGGAAGCGTTCGGCCGCGCCTTCGAGATCGATCCGACATTCGACCCCCGGACGATCTACCAGACGCGGGCCGAAGACCCGACGTAGCTCTCGCTCACTTCCGCGCTACCAGCTCGTACTGCTCCTCGTACATATTGGAGTCCGCGCGGACGTCCACTTCGTGCTTGACCATGAACTTGAGCTCCTCGATGACCGGAGCTTCCTTTCCCTTGAGCGCGCGGGCGACTTCCGGATGAACCCGCACCGTCAGCCCCTTGGGGAATTCGTTCAGGCTCTTTCGCACCTGGTCCACGATCTCGAAAGCGACGGTCGTCGGTGACTTCACCCAAGAGCTCCCCTGGCAATGGGGGCAGGGGCGGCAGAGCACGCGCTCGAGTGAGCGCTTCACCCGCTTGCGCGTGAGGACCACGAGGCCGAATTCGTTGATCTGGACGCTCTTCGTCGGCGAGCGGTCTTTCCTCAACGCCTGCTCGAGAGCCGCGAACACCTTCTGCTGGTTGCGCCTCTCCTCCATGTCGATGAAGTCGATGACGATGATTCCCCCGAGGTCCCGAAGACGAATTTGGTGGACGATCTCCTCCACCGCCTCGAGGTTGATCCGGGTGATGGTGTCCTCGAGGCGCCGGTCGCCGGTGTAGCGGCCGGTGTTGATGTCGATCGCGACCAGCGCCTCGGTCTGGTTGATCACGATGTAGCCCCCGGACTTCAGCCAGACCTTGCTTCGAAGCGCCTTGTCGATCTCCGCCTGGACCCCGTACTCCTCGAAGATGGGATAGTTCCTCGAGTAGTACTTCACCCGGTGGAGCATCTGGGGTTGGATCTGCCGGACGTAATTCAAGACCTGGTCGAAGAGCTCCTCGGAGCTGATGCGGATGGCGGAGTACTCCGGAGACAGCACGTCGCGGATGTACTTGAACACCAGGCCCAGGTCACGGTGGATGAGAGCGGGGGCCTTCATCTGCTCCGATCGGTGTCCAATTTCCTGCCACTTCTGCTCGAGGTAGCGGAGGTCGGCCACGATGGCCTCTTCGTCCTTCCCCGAAGCCGCGGTGCGAACGATGTATCCTCCCCCGCGCTGGCGGGACGTCTGGATTAGCTTCCGCAGCTGCCCGCGCTCTTCCGCGGACTCGATCTTGCGGGAGACGCCGATGTGGTCCACCGTCGGCATGAAGACCAGGAGCCGTCCCGGGAGGCTCACGTAGGAAGTAATCCGGGCGCCCTTGGTCCCCAGGGGCTCCTTCACCACCTGCACCAGAACCTCCTGCCCTTGCTTGAGGAGCTGGTCGATCGACTGGGGCGGTCCGGCGGCGGCGCGGATCTCCCGTTCTGTCTGGACGATCTTCTCCTCCTCCTCGGTGAGGAAGTCCTCGTCCTCGAGGACGTCGGACACGTAAAGGAACGCGTCGCGCTCGAGACCGATGTCGACGAACGCCGACTGCATTCCCGGGAGAACCCGATTGACCCGCCCCTTGTAGATATTTCCCACAACGCCCCGGCTGCGCTCGCGCTCGAACGCGACCTCGGACACGACGCCGTTCTCCAGGATGGCCAGCCTCGTCTGAAGCGGGCTGTGACTCACGATCATTTCCTTCGACATGTTTCGCCTCGGCGGGCAGGACGGGCCTCGGCGAGCAGGAGGAGGGAGTTAGAGCTCGAGGGATTCGGACGGGCTGGACGATTCTTTCGGCGGCGCCA
>Ga0326597_10004450_pt1 | contig 19723 bp, 20 predicted proteins | sample RVTome_12_FD_203789 | JGI IMG/M metagenome (GOLD analysis project Ga0326597, IMG submission 203789) | Soil microbial communities from uranium-contaminated site in the Upper Colorado River Basin, Wyoming, United States - RVT100D185 | ecosystem: Environmental > Terrestrial > Soil > Contaminated >... | reverse complement strand
GCATCGATTGGGAGGCGAGTTTCAGCTCCGAGTGACTCAGAGCACCGACCAGATCAGTCGGATGGCGGCTGCTCCGAGGACAACCAGGACGATCATGCGGAACGTCTCCTTTGACATCCGGTCGCCGAGTCTCATCGCCGGCCGCATCGCGATCAGTGCCGGGACGGTGGCTATCGCCGCCGCCATCAGTCGCTCCTGGTCGTAGCCGCCGAAGGCGGCAAGCGAGGCGATCTGGACGATGCCCAGGATCTCGAAGGGGATGGTGACGGCCAGCACGAATGCGGCTCGGTCCAGGTTCAATGTGTGGACGTAGGTCCCTATCACCGGGCCTGAGGCCCCGGTGCCTCCCTGGAGAATGCCCCCGAGCAGCCCGGTCGGGGCCGAGAGCCTCCGCGCCCAGAGGTCGCTCAGCTTGAAGTCCCGGTTCATCAGCGACCAGGCGATGTAGGCGAGCACGAACCCGGCCAGAACCAGCGTCATCACACGGCTGTCGAAGTTGAGCAGGGCCCATGCTCCCAACACCGTCCCGATGGCGCCGGCGGTGAGCAGCGGCCACAGGAACCAGGCGACCTCACGGACCGACCTCCGGGTGTCCCAGAGCAGCCAGGTGTTGGCGATCACGGTGGGGATGGCGACGACGGTCACCGCGAACTCGATACCGGTGGTCCCGGCGACGATGGGGACGATGAGCAGAGGTGCGCCGATCCCGGTGATCCCCTTGAGGAAGAACCCGATCAGCACTGCCGCGACCAGGAAGATGATCTGTGTTGGCTCCATGCGATACCGGGTGGTGAGGCCTACAGCCCGACCTGGTCCCACCAGTAGCGGATCATGAGGGCGGCCTCATGGCCGGCGTCGTCCTGCCAGTAGTGACCGGCGTGCCGGAGCTCGTAGCTGGTCCGATTGGACAGGATCGACTCCCAGCGCCGTTTCTCCGTCCCCCGGAAGGCAGGGTCCTGGTCGGCCCAGAACAGCAGGGCCGGCTTGTCGGCGATCTCGCCGAGACGGCTCTCGATCGAGGCGAGGAATTCGGCGGACCCGGTGAGCTCCCGGGGGAACACTCGCACCGGGAGCCTGGACTCCTGGTCGGGGAACGGTCCGCGCCACATCGCCATCTCCCGTCCGCTCGGGGCGCGGCGGCGCATCGCCCGGCGTACGAACACATTGACGAAGACATTGGCCCGGTCGACGAGGAACTCACCGGTCCGACCTTCTCCGAGGGCGGCGGCGAAACGCTGGGTGGCGGCGTCGGTCCGGGGCCAGGCCCAGGTGTTGCCGAGGATCAGCGCTTTCACCCGGTCCTTGCGGTCGAGGGCGGCGGCGAGACCGATCGGCCCGCCCCAGTCCTGCATCACCGGGGTGAACTCCTGGAGGTCGAGGGAGTCGATGAACTTTCCGACCACCTCGGCGTGCTCGGCCGGGGTGTACCCGTAGCCTGCAGCAGCCTTGGACAAGCCGAACCCGGGATAGTCGAGGGCGATGCAACGAAAGCGATCGGAGAGGAAGGGCACCATCCGCCTGTAGAGGAAGGACCAGGTGGGGTTGCCGTGCAACATGAGCAGGGTCGGTCCATCGCCCTCGTCCAGATAGTGCACCTGGGCGCCGTCGACGTCGTGCCAGTGACTCGCAAAGGGATATTGGTCCTCTAAGAACCAGTCGGGTCGGTCCACGGAGGGAACGGTAGTGCTCCGGCGTGACTCCCCTGGTCGGGGCCCGGTTCGAGCACTCTCAAGGGATTCGGTATAAGAGCCGATACCCAACACATGCAGGGGAAACGGCGTTGGCTCGTGTTGGTGTTGGTGTTGGTGGTGGTGTCGATGACGACGATGGCCACATCCGCCGTGGCCGATTCCGGCACCGAAGACGAGTTTCTCGCCAAGATCAACGCCACCCGCTCGGCTCACGGCCTCGAACCACTTGAGATCGAGGGTGGTCTTCAGTCACACGCCCGCACTCACACTCGGCAGATGATGGATGCCGCCCAGCTCTTCCATTCCAGCTCGGGCGAGCTCGGCGCCGCCGGCGGGCAAGGTTGGGAGAGGATCGGCGAAAACGTCGGCCGTGGCCAGAGCCCGACTTCACTCCACAACGCCTTCATGGAGTCGTCCGGGCACCGGGACAACATTCTCGGCGACTACAACTACATCGGGATCGGAACCGGGAGCAGGGACGGGTACCTGTACGTGACCGTGGTCTTCATGAAGAACGACTCGGTCCTGAACCCGACCACCTTCGACTCACCCGAGACCACCGGGTCGGACCCCTGCCCCGAGGGTGCCGTCTGTGACACGATTGCGTTTCAGGATGCCGGTGGACGGTTCGAGCTCTGGGGCGAGCTTGCCGAGACCCGCCAGGTCTCGGCCTTCTTCTACGGGAACCCGGGAGATGTGGCCTTCGCCGGGGATTGGGACTGTGACGGGGTCGAGACACTTGGTCTCTACCGACGCTCCGACGGCTATGCGTACCTGAGCAATTCGAACGCCGGAGGCCTTGCCGAGATAACGTATTACTTCGGGAATCCCGGTGACTTCCCCATCGCGGGCGACTTCGACGGCGACGGCTGTGACACCGTCTCGATCTATCGCCCCTCGGAGGCCCGCTTCTACATCATCGACAGCCTCGGTGGGGCGGAACGGGGCCTCGGGACCGCAGAGCACTCGTTCATCTTCGGCGTGGAAGGGGACAAGCCGTTCGTGGGTGACTTCGACGGTGATGGGATCGACACCGTCGGATTGCACCGGGAGGAGACGGGTTTCGTCTATTTCCGGAATTCTCACACCACCGGGCTGGCCGACGGCCAGTTCACGTTTGGTGACTCCGGCGACATCCTCGTAGCCGGCGACTGGGATGGTGACGGCGATGACACGGTCGGGGTCTACCGGCCGTCGAACGGGATGTTCTATGCCAAGAACTCGAACACGGGAGGTTCCGCCGACGCGATCGTGTTCGCGGGGGCCTACTCGGGAGTGGTCACCCTTCGGCCCTGACAACCCGGTGATCTAGGCGCCGGAGGGAAAGATGTTGCTCCGGGCCAGCCATGACCCTCCCGCCAACGTGGGCCCTGGCCACGATGTGAGCGTGGGTGGGCGGAGGCCCCGCAGAGCCTCTGCCGCACCCACGGATCAGCTGGACCGCTGGGCTCCTCTCATCGAGCCGATGACAACGGCCAGCCCCAGGACCACCAGGGCGATCGGACCGACGAACCGGAGGTCTCCGATCTGCAGGGCCCAGACCTCGAGCGCCTCCAGGATGAAGGCGACACCGATGCCCAGGTAGACCACACCGGCGAACAATGTGCCTCTGTGGATTCTCATCTGTCCACCTCGATGTTCCCCGCCGCCACGTCGAGATCGAGTGTCAGCGTCACCGTGGCGGATTCGAATCCGTCACTGGTGTAAGTATCGGTCACGGAGAGGCCCTCGTTGACCTCGCCGAACAGATCGACCTGTCCGGCGCCGGCCGAGGCACTGATGTCGACGGCGAGATCCTGTGGCAGCATGATCGTTAGCTCCCCGGCTCCCACCGTTGCCTCGATCTCAGCCGACTCTGTCATGTCGAGATCACTCAAATCCAGGCTCAGCTCACCGAGCCCAACGTCGTATCTCGCGGCGAGGTCGGCCTGATCGGTGACCCGGATGCTCCGCTCACCGATCCCCCCGTGGAATGCGTCCGGCGGCGCCGCGGCAACGGCCAGGACAGCCAGGGAGACGAATACCCCGGCTACCACCAGCCCCGGATGGGGTCCGTCGAAGGCGCCGACGATCAACGCCAGGCCGATCACGGCCAGCACCGCGGGCAGCACGATGGCGACACGCAGGTCGACCACATCGGTGGCGTCGAGCAGCCAGAGACCGCCGACCACCACCAGCAAGGCGCCCGTGACCACCGCCCCGTAAGGGCGCTTCGGGCCGCGGACCGCCTCGGTCCCCGGCCTCTCGAGTGTGTCAGCTGTGCTCACGACGACTCCCGAGGTAGAGCATCCCGGCGCCCGCGGCGATGACGGCCAGAGGCCACATCACCCGGTCGAACCAGGGCACGAGGGTGTTGACCAGAAGCATCAGCCCGATACCGACCAGGGCGATACCGGCGATCATCGGCCCTTGTGAAGCGACGACGTCCGAACGTCCGACCAGAACTTCACCCGGTCCGGCCTCCGGGATGATGAGCCACGAGATCAGGTAGATCAGGATGCCGGCGCCACCCGCCGCGGTGACCACTACGAAGGCAAGCCTGAACCACACCGGATCCGTGTTGAAATAGCGGCCCAACCCACCGCACACACCAGCGATCATTCGATCTTCGGTGCTCCGGCGCAACCGCGTCTGCGGCATGTCACCGCCGACGGCCGGCGGGCCCGTTTCCAGCTGCGTCATACGCAACCTCCTTCAGCGCAACGATGCCGCGAGCCGGCCGGTGCGTCCAGGGTCGAAAGTCACCCGATGCGGGGATTCGCCTCTCTCAGGCAGGGACGAGGGCTACGTCGAGGTCCAGGGCGGCTGGGTCGAAGGGGCTCATCTGGCCCCGCTGTGACGGGTGCCCTACAGCGCCGGGAGGACTAGTTGATACGTGTCCACTCCGGAACGGTCTTCGGCCTCTATCCGGCCGCAAGCACCTATCGTTCAATGGTGATGACGAGCTGATGGGAGGCTGTCGTGGGTTATTCGGGTCGTCTGGACGTGGGCGGGTGGCGTCTCTCCGATGAGTCTCATCAGGGGGCGGGGACGGGAGGCTTCTTCATCCTCAACCTGGTCGCTGTGGCTGTGGTCGGTCTTCTTTGGGTTGGGTTCGCGCTCGCCGCTTGGCTGGCCCCGGGGATGCTCGCCGAAACATGGGATTGGGTCGATGCTCTCCCCGTGGGCAGCGAGATCGTGGCCTGGGTCGTCGGGCTGCCCTGGATGATCGGTCTCGCCGTGTGGCAGGGATCCTGGCCAGACCTCGTCAAGCTCGGCCTGGTGGCCGGTTTGGCCCTGGCCAGTGTTTGGACCTTCTATCCCCACCGGATCGCCTGAGTTGGAGCCCTATCGGGCAGGATGCTCGAAGGGGTCGATCTCCACTGTCGGTTCGATGGTGAGGCGGGGCAGGAAGTATTGGACCAGGGGCCCGATGCCCAAAGCGAAGAGCAGGGTTCCGATCCCCAGGGTCCCGCCCAGGATCCAGCCTGCGGTGAGGACCGTGATCTCGATCACGGCGCGGGTAAGCCTGATCGATGGCCCTCTCCGGGCAATGCCGGTCATCAACCCGTCCCTGGGACCGGGGCCGAGGCTGGCCCCGATGTAGAGGCCGGAGGCGATCCCGATGAGGACCACGCCGCCGATCAACATCACCCAGGCGACACCGGGCGAATTCGCTTCTGGCAGCACGATCGCGGTGACATCGATGACGACACCGATGATCACCGCGTTGAGCAGTGTTCCCAGGCCGTATGGCTCGCGCAGGGGGAGCCAGAGCACCAGGACACCAACCGAGACGATGATCGACCAGACGCCCACGGTCAGACCGAATCGACGGGCCAGACCCTGGTGGAGGACATCCCAGGGTGGCACTCCGAGATCCGATTGCAGCATCAACCCGATCCCGATGCCGAAGAAGACCAACCCCACGATCAGACGAACCAGGCGCCGGGAGAGCCGCTCTCCACGCACAGGGATCAGGTATCTGCTCATCTCACGGCTCTCACTTCGACTCGGGGGCGTTGGGCAAGGTAGACACCAACCGAGACGGCGACCATTCCGACGATGTCGAGGGCGCCGGGAGTCTCGTCTAGGAAGAGCCAGGCGAGCAGGCCGATCTGGATCAGCATGGTGTTGTTGATGGCGGCCGACTCGGTGGCGGAGAGCTGCTGCAGACTCCGATTCCACAGGGTGAAGGCCCATGCGGTGTTGACCACCGCCAGCCAGAGAATGATGAGCCAAGCCCGGGCCGAGATCGACGGCCTGCCCTCGAGGGCCAGCCCGGCGATCATGAGAGCGACGGCCCCCGAGCTCATGCTCACCACCGTCACCACCATCGGGGCCAGGACCTGGTCCCGGTTCATTGCCCTCCCCATCAGGGCGCCCAACGCGTTCGCCACCAACCCCACGACGGAGGCGAGCAACCCGACCAGGGTGAAGCCGAGATCTCCAGAGAAGTAGGCGGCGGCTCCGAGCACGATCAGCAACGCTCCCGCCAGCTGGCGGGCCGTCGGTCTCTCGGCGAGAGCGAGCGTGGAGGCACCGGCGACGAGCAGCGGGGTCAGGGAGAGGACCAGGCTGGAGGTGGCTGCCGGCTGCGAGTCGATGGCCACGAATTGGGCGCCCTGGGCCACGGCCACGAACACCATCCCGAGCAGGACGAGGTGCCCCCATCTGGCCCGTCCCATGCCGGACAGGGTGGCTCGGGCCCTCGGCGAAGCCAGGACCAGCCCGATGAGAATGAGCGAGGCGAGCAGATAGCGGATACCGGCGAAGGTCAGCGGTTCGAGCTGCTCGTCGTCCAGACCCCGGCGGATCAGGACCCATGACGAGGACCAGAGCACGGTCACGAAGAGGGCGGTGAGGATGGCGCCGGTGTGATCTCGGCTGGTGGGGTGGGACAAGAGTCTCTCCTTGATCGGCACGCGTCGAATACGTGCCGACTTGTCCCCTCGAGGCTTTTCTCCAGTGAGGTGCGAGCCCTTCCGGGCCTTCTGTGACGCTCGGACCAGCACCGACGTAGTCGGCCGGAACCCTAGACACCCTTGGGTCGGCACCCCCGAGGTTAGCCGGGGAAGTACCGGGGCCACCGGTCGGTCGGAGAGGATACAATCGTTTGCAGTCCAGAGTCAGCGTCTCGAGGTCAGGTCATCATGGGTCATCCGCCCGATATCAGTGGGTTCAGCCAGGTGGGGCATTCCGGGTTGGGGGGATACGGGGACGGTATGCAGGTGATGCGACAGGGCGACGCCCTCTTGGTCGGTCACTTCGGCCCCTCGGGGATGGGAACCTCCATCCTCGACGTCTCCGACCCGGCGGAGCCGGGGCTCGTGGGCCAGATGCCGGCCCCGGAAGGGGCCCACACCCACAAGGTCCAGATCGCCGACGACCTACTCCTGGTCAATCACGAGGCATTCCGTGGTGGCCGGCCGGAGCGAGTCGGGATGGCCGTATTCGACCTGTCCGACCCCTTCGACCCTGTGGAGATCGGGTTTTGGGATTCGGGCGGTACCGGGGTTCACCGGATCGTCTACGAGGGCGGGCGCTACGCGTACGTCTCGGCCACCCCACCCGGCTTCTCCACCCGGATCTGGGTGGTGATCGACGTGGCCGATCCAGAAAGACCGGTGGAACGGGCCCGATGGTGGTGGCCGGGGATGGGAGATGACGAGACACGCTCCTGGCCCGAGACCGAGTCACGATCGGTGCACCACGCCATGGTCAGCGGTAACCGTGCCTACCTGGGCCTCTGGGACTCGGGGATGGTGATCCTCGACATCGAGGATCTCGAGGACATCGGAGTCGTCTCCCATCTCAACTGGGAAGAGGGAGGGAGCACCCACACCTGCCTTCCCTTAGCGGGCCGCAGCCTGGTCGCGGTCACCGATGAGGCGATCACCGAGGGGTGCGACGGCCCGGCCCACATGGTTCGCCTGGTCGACATCTCCGACGAGAGCTCACCGGAGGTGGCGTCGATCTGCCCGGTGCCGGATGGGGATTTTTGCGATCGCGGTCTGCGCTTCGGCGCACACTGCCTCCACGAGAACCGCCCGGGCAGCTACCGCAGCAACGAGCTGATCTTCGTCACCTACTTCAACGCCGGACTCCGGGTCTACGACGTGGCCGATGCGGGGAGCCCGCGTGACATCGCCCATTGGATCCCGGAGTGCCCGGCGGGACAGGAGGCGGCACAGGTCAACGACGTCTGGGTGGGCGAGGACCATATGGTCTACGTCACCGACCGTGTCAACGGCGGGGTGTACATACTGGCCCCGGAGCCGGAGTTGTCGGCCCGGATGAGGGAGGCCTCGATATGACCGGAAAGGAAGGATGAGGATGGTCGAGCTCGGATTCGCCCCTTCGGAGGACCCTTTCGTCGTCCAGCACGGCGGCTTCTATCGCCGCTGGCTCTCCATGATCGATGACATCGAGGAGTTGAAAGACACGGTCGCCCGGCTGGAGGGGACGTCCCAGGACCACTGGGTGCCGGTGTGGCGCGGGGTGGGGTCGAAACATGAGGTGGAGGGCGACCGGTTGGAGGCCGAAGGCGACCACGACTCGGCCCGGCGCTCCTATCTCAAGGCCAAGACCTATTACTCCATCGGGCGCTTCCCCGGTGCGATCACGCCGGTCAAGGCGGAGATCAGCGATGACTGCAACCGGGCCTATCACAAGGCCTCGGCCCATCTCGACCCACCGATCCAGGTGGTCGGGGTACCCCACGACGGGAAGGAGATCACCTCGCACTACCGGGCACCGGCGACCTCCGGCCCGGATCATCCCGTCCCCGCGGTACTGGTCATGTGCGGCGCCGACATGTTCAAAGAAGACCGGGGATGGGCGGCGGACATGGCCCTCGACAACGGGATGGCCGCCCTGGTCATGGATGCCCCGGGCACGGGAGAGAACCCGTTCCCCTGGGCGCCCGAGTCGGTGTCGGCCTGGGAGGCGGCGCTCGATTGGCTCGCCGACCGGCCCGAGATCGACGGGGAGCGGATCGGCGCTTTCGGGATCTCGCGGGGCGGTTACTCGGTGATGCAGCTCGCCGGCGTGGCGCCGGAGAAGGTCAAGGCGGTGTCGGCCAACGCCGGGCACCCCTTCGGGTACCGGATGAGCGACGCCGAGCTCGACGAGTTCATCGACAACGCCAACAAGCGGGCCAGCTGGGTGTTCGGTGAGCCGGGCGGGCCCACGGTCTTGGAGACCACCTCGCGGGAGAAGGAGGAGGAGAAGTTCGCCCGTTGGGCGCTCTCGGAGATGGGGATCCTCGACAACATCACCATGCCGGTGCTGATGGTCAACGGGAAACTCGACCATCTGGCCCCGATCGGGAACATCTATTTCATGCTCGAGCACGGCCCGGTCACCGGCAAGGAGGCCAGGGTCTATGCCGACGCCGGCCACTGCGCCTTCAAGTACTTCGACGACTGGGCGCCGGCCACTTTCGCCTGGCTGGCCGACAAGCTGAGTCGCTGAGCGGTTGGAAACAGGAGGTCAGCGTCTCATCCCCTCGAGGATGCGGCTGACGTTGCCTTCGACGATGAGACCACGCTGCTGGTCGGTCAACCCGGGTATCCCCTCGACCGTGGCGACCGGATCGTGGTCGCCCATCTCGAAGGGGTAGTCGGTGCCCATGAGGACCCGATCCGCACCCACTCGCTCCACCAGGAACGCCAGTGCCCGGGGGTCGTGGAGGACTGTGTCGTAGTAGAGACGGCGGGCCAGTTCGGTCGGCGCCGTGGAGATGTGCTTGGCCGAGAGATGTGGCACTGCGTCGAATCCTCGTTGCATCCGACCCAACTGGTAGGGCACGAAGCCGCCACCGTGGACCGTGCACACCACCAGCCCCGGGTAACGCTCCAGCACACCACTGAAGAGGAGATGGGCCACCGCGATGGAGCTCTCGGCGGGTCGTCCCACCAGGTTGTCGAGGAAGTTGCGAGAGAGATCCACGCCGGCCAGCGGGTTGCAGGGGTGAATGACAACGAGACAGCGCAACGCCTCGGCCGCCTCCCAGAAGGGGTCGAGGCCGGCCTGATCGAGGTCGGTCTGATCGACGGTGGTGGCGATCTGGGCCCCCGCCATGCCCAGGTCCTCGACGGCGTGCCGCAGTTCTTCGGCGGCATGGCGCGGGCTCTGCAGGGGAATGGTCCCGAGCGCGAGGAAGCGGTCGGGATGGGTGGCCGCCTCGGCAGTCAGGATCTCGTTGAAGCGCCGCGAGTAGGCGGCGCCCTGCTCGCCGTCGAGGGCGTAGGCGGTCAGATCGACCCAACTCGAGAGGAACTGGACGTCGACCCCGGCGCCGTCCATCGCAGCCACCCGGGCCTCCATGTCACCGAGGACGGGGCGAAAGGGGGGCAGGTGAACCCGGCCGGCGATCACAGCCGACTCCCCCTTGTCTCCCTCCACTATCTCGATGCCGAAGCGGTTGCCATCCTCGCGCAGGAGCCGGAGCAGCTCGTCGGGAATGCAATGGGCGTGGACGTCGTAAGTAGCCGTGTTGTCTCCTCTACCGGTCTGTCACCCGAGAGTCACTGTCGTCCTGTCCGGGACAGCAACCACCGCGCTGGATGGCGGTCTGGTGCAAGGCTCGCTCTGTAGCATAGGTTCCCCTCCACGGCCTCGCGGCCGAAGGAGAGCCGGTCCCGGATGCACCCGGCCCCCACCACCGAGGAGGCGAGCACGACGAGAGAGCACACCCACATCTCGCTGTTCGGTTCGACCGAGTGCACCTGCACACCTCAGGAGGCCGAAGCCCTGGCTGTGGTAACCGCATACCGCCGGGCCAAGGTGTCGGACCGCAAGCCATTCCTCGCCCCCGGCTTCGTACGTCACCGGGCGGGCTTCACCCATATCGGTGAGCTCTGGGGCCATGAAGGGCCCGGAGGCATGGACGACGAGTCGATACGGGACCGCGAGAACAGGCTCCTCGAGCTGACTGCCAAAGACGACAAGGTCTGGGGCATCTTCAGGGTGGTCGGCACCCACACCGGCTCCATCTACGGGATCCCGGCGACGGGTCGTCCCGTGGATGTGGTGGAGGTCGCCTTGTGGCGGGTGGCGGACGGTCTGATCGCCGAAGCCTGGTATTTCGGTGACGAGTTGGGCCTGCTCCGTCAGCTGGGAGCCAACCCACCCGACCTGTCGGAGGGCTGACGCACCGGCATCCGCTTCGATCCTGGCGATGGTCAGCTTCGCCCGGTGTAGAGGATGCAGGAGCTGAGGTGCCCGCCCCCGAGATCCTCGAGGGTCACCTCATCGACGGTGGTGAAGCGGATCGAGACTTTGCGGTCGTCCACCGAGACCCCCTCCAATGCCGCGGCCATGGCGGTGGGCACCGCGTTGCCGGCCAGTGCCGTGGCCACCGACCTCGCCGAGACCTCGTCAGCGAAGAACAATGTGGCGTCGAAGTCGGAGCGTCGCTCGACGTCGGTGAGGGTGTCGGGAAAAGCCGCGGACAGGTTAGGGGGGACGACCCCCCTCAAACCCCCGGCCACGTCGCTCAACCACGACACTGCATCATCGACTTCCCATCCGCAGAGGGGAACCGCGACCGGGCACCGGGTGTGGAACCGGCAGCCCTGGGGCGGGTTGGCCGGGTCGGGAACTGTTCCCTCCAGGCCTTTCATCTCGACGTCGGGATCGGCGCTCAGGTCGGGGTTGGCGGCGAGCAGAGCCTGTGTGTATGGATGGCGTGGGCTCTCGAACAGCTCCTCGGCCGTCCCTTGCTCGACCAACCGCCCCAGGTACATCACGCCGATGCGGTCGCTCATCAGACGCACCACCCCGAGATCGTGGCTGATGAACAGATAGGTCAGCCCGCGCTGTCGTTGCAGATCATGGAGAAGATTGAGGATCTGAGCCTGCACCGAGACATCGAGGGCGCTGGTGGGCTCGTCGAGGACGATGAAGTCCGGGTCGAGGGCGAGCGCCCTGGCGATGGAGATGCGCTGACGCTGGCCGCCCGAGAACTGATGGGGGTACCGGTACAGATGCTGTCGGCCCATGCCGACGCTCTCCAACAGTGACACAACTCGCTCGGTGAGGTCCGTACCCGACGCCTCCTTGTAGACCCGCAGGGGACGGCCGACTATGTCCTTGACCAGATGACGGGGGTTGAGCGAGCTGAAGGCGTCCTGGAAGACCACCTGGCAGTTGCGCCGGTAGATGCGGCGGGCACTGGCACTCATCAGGTCGAGGCGGTGCTCGTGGTCGATCCGGGTGAGGAGATCTCGCTGTACCGGGGTCCGGCGGTCCTCGGGGACGGCCAGCACGCCGTCGAGAGCGGTTTGGTCCTCGTCCGACAGGCGGAAGTAGATCCCTCCTGCCGTCGGTTGACTGAGCCCACTGACACACCGACCGAGGGTCGTCTTGCCACACCCACTCTCTCCGACCAGGCCCAGCGTCTCGCCGCGTCGGACATCGAGGGAGATGCCGTCGACGGCCCTCACCTGGCCAACCACCCGTTGCAGGGCGCCCTCCTTGATGGGAAAGTGCTTCTCCACGCTGCGCAATGTCATCACCGGGCTTCCGGCGACGATGCCTGCGTTGCCGGCGGTCTCGGGGGAGAGGGTCGTCATCGGGGCGTCCGCTCGACAAGGGGAAGGGCAGTGTCGGGCACCCCCAGCTCTCCAGCCGAGGCATATGCCAGACACGCCACCCGATGGCTGTCGTCGAACTCGAGGAGCTCGGGGTCGACCTGGCCGCATAGGGCGACGGCAGAGCCACACCGGGTGTGGAAATGGCATGACGGGGGCGGGTCGACCAACTCCGGGACGTTGCCCTCGATTGCCACCAGCTCGCCCCGTTTCTGCGACGCCGAAGGGACGGCGGCCATCAACCCCCGGGTATATGGGTGGAGGGGGCGGCTGAAGACGGTGTCGGTGTCGCCGGTCTCAACGATCCGCCCGGCGTACATCACCGCTACCCGGTCGCACATCCGGCGCACCAAGGACAGGTCGTGGCTGATATAGAGCACGGAGGTCCCGTGACGTTGTTGAAGATCGGCGATCAGCTCGAGGATGCGAGCCTGGATGGTGACATCGAGGGCGGTGGTGGGCTCGTCGGCGATCAATAGGTCGGGATTGCAGGCCAGAGCCTGGGCGATCATCACCCGCTGTTTCATCCCCCCGGACAACTCGTGCGGGTAGCGGTCCATGATCTTGCGCGGGTTGGCTATCTGCGTCTCGGCCAAGGCCCCGGCGACCAACTCGTCGACCCGACGGCGCAGACTCGCCGCCTGGCTTCGCCACGGGGGAAGCCTGAGAACGATTCGTTCCGGGCCGGTTGTGACCTGGCGGGATGCCCGGCGCACCATCCTCGGCACGCGTTGGCGATGATCACCGATCAGGTCTTCGGAGCGATGCTGAAAGAACACCTCGGCCACCTGATCCCCGATCGACATCGCCGGGTTCAATGCTTTTCCGGGGTCTTGGAAGATCATGGCGATGCGATCGCCCCGGATATCGAGCATCTCCCGGTCGGGGATACTGAGCAGATCCACCGGGCCGGCTCCGGTTCGACGGGCGTCCCTCGACCAGAAGTCGATCCTGCCCCCGGCGTAGATGCCGGGGGGAGTCCTCACCAGACGTAGGAAGGAGCGTGCGGTCACGGTCTTTCCGCAGCCGGTTTCCCCGACCAAACCCAACGTCTCCCCGTCCCGCACGTCGAAAGAGACCCCGTCTACGGCGTGGACCACTCCGGCCTTGACGTTGAAGTGGACCCGGAGGTCTTGCACCGAGACGACGAGGGTGGCGGTGGCTCGGGAGGGAGGGGAGGCGGCGGGTGCCGTCATCGCCCTTCTGTCCTCGGGTCGAGCACGTCGCGGAGCCCGTCCCCGACCAGGTTGAAAGCAAGTGCCCAGAGAAACACCATCAGCCCGGGGAATGTCGACGCCCACCACCTGCCGGCCGAAATCCCGGCTTGCCCGTCGCTGACCAGCACCCCCCACTCGGCCAGCCCGGCCTCGGCCAGGCCGATGAAACTGAGGGTGGCGGCGGTGAGGACGATGCCACCCATGTCCATCGTCGCCTGCACCATGACCGGCGTGATCGAGTTGGGCAGAACGTCCTTTCGATAGATGCTGAATCTGGAGTCGCCCGTCACCCGGGCGGCGTCGACGTAGTCGTTCTGCTTGATGTGGATGATCTGGCCCCTGATGATCCTGGCGTACTTGACCCAGAACACCACGGCCAGGGCGAAGATGATGTTGCTGAACGACGGTCCCAAGACGGCGGCGATGGCCAGGGCGAAGATCAGCTCGGGGATGGCGAGGAACACGTCGACGAGCCGCATCAGGATCTCGTCGAGTTTGCCCCCGATGAACCCGGCCAGACTGCCCACGATGATGCCCACCGTCACCGTGATGCTCACCACGATGACCGAGAGCTGTAACGAGGTGCGAGCGCCCCAAAGCACACCGTAGAAGACATCGCCGCCGGTCGAGGTGGTGCCCAAGGGATGCCCTGGCGTGCCCGGTGGCACATCGCGCATCGTCCAGTCCCGCGGCATCTGATAGGGATCGGGCGCGTTGGGTGTGGTCAGGAGCGGGGCCAGGAAGGCCATGGCCAGCAGCGCCACGATGATGACCAGTCCCGCGACGGTCGTCGGATTGCGGAGAACCTGTCGGGCGACCTCGGCGAAGCGTCGGGCGCGAACCGCCAATGGGCCGTGGGTGGGGAGGGGGAGCCGACTCGGGGCGGACAGTTCGACCACGGCTCAGGCCCCGAGGACGACGCGGCGGTCGAGATAGGCGTACATCACATCGACGATCAGGTTGACTGCGAGGAACAGGATGCTGGTGAAGAGGACATAGGCCATGATGGTGGCTTGGTCACCTCTGAGCACCGCGTCGGCCATCCATCTCCCCAGTCCCGGCCAACGAAAGATGATCTCCACCACCACCGTCCCCTGGAGGAGGAACCCGAAGCCCAGCCCGATCACGGTGACGGTGGGGATGAGGGCGTTGCGACGAGCGTGCCGGCGCAGCACCAGCCTCTCGGGAAGGCCTTTGGCCCGGGCGGCGTCGACATAATCCTCGTTGAGCTCCTCAACCAATGATGAGCGCATCATCCTGGCGATGATGGCCGTGGCCCCGAAGCCCAGGGTGATTGCGGGAAGGGCCATGTAGCGAAGAGCGTCGAGAAAGGCCGAGGGGCTGCCGGCCAGGAGAGCGTCGATCGTGTAGAGCCCGGTGGGGTGGGCGATGGTGGCGAAGATGATCGGGTCCGATCTGCCGATGGAGACCCACCCGAGATTGACCCAGAAGAGGATGAGCAACAGGATGGCGAACCAGAAGATGGGCATGCTGGCTCCGCTTATCGAGAAGACACGAGTCAGGTGATCGGGCAGGCGGTCACGTCGTGCCCCACCGAAGGTGCCCAGCCCGACCCCCATGGTTATGGCGACGATGGCGGCGAAAGTGGCCAATTCGAGGGTGGCGCCGACCCGGTCGAGCAGGGCCTCGGTCACCGGTTGGGCCGAAACCGCCGACCAACCCATATCACCGGTGAGGACCCCCCCGGCCCAGGCCAGATACTGCACGGGCAGCGGATCGTTCAGACCGTAACGCTCCTCGATCTCGGCCACCTCGGCCGGGGTCATCTCGTGCTCGAGATAGATGGCGATGGGGTTTCCTCCCACCCGCGACAAGGTGAACACGATGATCGACGTCCCCACCACGATGAGGGGGAGGATCATGAGCCGCCGGAGGATGTATTCCCGTATCTGCATCAGGCCCCGTGAGGAACATACAGGAGCGGGCGAGACAGCCCGCCCGCTCCTGAGCGGTGGTCTGGGCTACTTGTCGAAGTAGGCGAACTTGAGGCTGGGCCGGGGCCACAGCGGGTTCATGTCGAAGTTCTGGATCCAGGTCCGGTGGGCCATCAGCGCCCGCTCGTTCCCCGGGATGAGCCAAACCGGGTCTTCGTAGAGAAGGGTGGCCAGCTCCTGGTAGATCTCGACCCGGCGATCGCTGTCGAGCTCCACTGCCGCCTCGTCGACCAGCGAGGCGATCAGGTCGGGATCGGCGTAGGCATCGCGGAAGCCGTGCACCGCTCCCCAGTCCCCGTCGGGGTGGATGTAGGCGGAGAAGAGGGCCGCCGGGTCGGCGAAGGGGTCGGCGTTCTTGACCCACGCCGCGTACGGGAAAGGATCCTCGGCATGGGCACTGTCGAACTGACCCTCCACCACCGCCAGCACCTGAACATTGAAGGCGGGGTTGAGCTCGGCCATCGAGTCGGCAAGCACCAACCCGGCCACCTCGAAGATGCCGCCTTCCTCCACCAGCACCGTCATGGTGAAGCCTTCGTCCCAGTAACCGGCTTCGGTGAAGGCGGCCTCCGCCGCCTCGAGGTCCCTCTCGAAGACCGGCAGCGACTCGTCGTAACCGAGCATGCCCTGGGGGAGGTAGTGGGGGACGACCCCACCCAGCCCACCCAGGCCACCGTCGATGAACGCCTGATAGTCGAAGGCCAGGTTGAAGCCGCGTCTCACGTTGACATCGTGGAAGAAATCGGGCGGGATGGTGTCCTCGGGCGGCAACAGGTCCGCCTGGATGTTCATGTTCATCCCCATGTGGACCGGCTCCAACAGGAAGTCGCCCGAAAAGATCGTGACACCCTCGGCGCCCTCCAGGAGGTCGATGAAGGTGGGGTCGGTCTCTATGGAGTCGTAGTCCCCTGCCTGAAGACCGAGCGCCCGCACGTCGGTGTCGGCCACCTGATCGATGCGGACATCGAGGGCGGCGGGCTCGCCCCAGTAGCCGTCGAACACCTCCAACTGGATGTTCTCGGCGCGGTTCCACGCGCTGAACGTGTAGGGGCCGGTTCCGACCATGTTGCCGGTCATGAAGTCGTTGACGGCGCCTGCCTCGACGCCACCGTTGGCTTCGACGGCCTCCTGGCTGACGATAGAGGCCACTGCCGCGGTGACCACCGAGTTGAGGAAGGCGGCGTTGCGCTCGTTGAGGGTGACGACGAAGTTGTTCCCGTCGACCTCGGTCGAGGCCACCAGGTCGGAGAGGACGCTGCTGTTGCCTTCGGGGAGCGCCATGGTGAGGGCGCGGTCCCAGGAGAACTTGACGACGTCGGCCGTCAACTCGCTGCCGTCATGGAAGACGACTCCCTCTCGGATGGGGAAGGTATAGGTGAGCCCGTCCTCGGAGATAAGGCCATTCTCGACGGTTGGGACCTCGCTGGAGAGCCCGGGGATGAGGTCGGGGCCACCAGGGCCGATCTCCACCAGACGCTCATAGACCTGGGCGATGACCGTCTCACCCGCCTCACCGGCCGCGGCCTGCGCCGGGTCGAGGCTGAGCGGCTCGTCATCTGCAGCGTGCACATACAGGCCCGGGTTGCTCACTTCCCCAGAGGGCTCCTCCGGGGTGGTGTCCTCTGGAGTCGTCGTCGCACCGGGTGCGGTAGTGGCGGGAGTGGTGTCGTCGGCGCCGGTGGTCTCCGTGGTGGTGTCGCCTGTGCAGGCAGCGGCAAGCACCGCCAAGACGACAAGAACCACCCAGATCCTCCTCCGAACATGCCTTTCGTCGTCGGCTCGCATCGTCTCCTCCATCTGCCGGGTTAACAGCAATCGTTTGCTGTACTGTCGTGCACAATATATGGTGGGACTGGTCCGACGCAACCCATCCCGCCCTGGAGCCGAAGCGCCTTGCGGGCAGGTTGCATCATCTCTCGCTTTTTTCCGAAGGAGATCTCCGTGGCCCGTTTCGCGGTAAAGACCCCTACCCACCACATCACCTGGGACCGGATGCTCCAGATCTGGCGGGCCGCCGATGAGATCGACCTGTACGAGTCGGCCTGGAACTTCGATCACTTCTATCCCATCCGCGGCGACAGCGACGGGCCTTGTCTGGAGGCCTGGGTCACCCTCTCCGCCCTGGCCCAGGCCACCGACCGGATACGCATCGGGTCAATGGTGACCGGGATGCACTTTCGTCATCCGGCGGTGACCGCTGCGATGGCCTCCACCCTCGACATCGTGTCGTCGGGGCGATTCCAATTGGGTCTGGGGGCGGGCTGGTACGAGCTGGAGGCAGATGCCTACGGGATGGACCTGGGCACGGTTGACCAGCGCATGACCCGTTTCGAGGAGGGCACCGAGGTGATCCACCGTCTGCTCACCCAGGAGCACACCGACTTCGACGGCCGGTTCTTCACCTTGCGCAACGCCCGCAACGAGCCCAAGCCGCTGCAACTCCCCCGTCCCCCGATAGTGATCGGGGGTCGAGGAGAGAAGCGCACGCTGAGACTGGTCGCCCGGTACGCCTCCATGTGGGATGCGATGTTCGTCGCTGACGACGTCAGCGAGTGGAGGCGTCTCAAGCAGGTGTTGTTGGGTCATTGCGAGGAAGAGGGGCGCGACCCGGCCGATATCTCGTGTTCCGGCCACCTGCGTGTTGATCCCGATCCCGACCCTGATGAGGTCGCCGCCCGGGCGGCGCATCTGTTCGAAGAAGGGCTCGATGTGGTGATCCTCGCCTTCACCTCCGCTCACGACGCCAGCGCCGTCGAGAAACTGGCTCAAGCGCTGACCGCAGTGACCTGAACGGCTTCGCGGCTTGCCCCGACCAGCCGATCAGGCGCTCAATGCCGCGGCCACCGCCCCCGGGTCTCCAGGGTCTGTGGGCGGCACGAAGGTCACCAACACGTGGTCAGCCCCCGATTCCCGGTAGGCGGCCACCCGGTCCGCGGTGGCGGCGGGATCCCCCGGGTACCTGAATTGGACGGAGACCTCGATATCTCCTCTCTCCCGTCCCGTCTCGACACACGCCTCATCGAGCCGGCGCAGACTCGAGGCGAACAGCTCCAGATCCGAGGTGAAGTCGGGGAAGTTCCACTGGTCGGCCCAGCGGGCGGCGAGAGGGATGGTTCGTTTCGGCCCGGCGCCACCGATCACGAACGGGGGCCGGGGGCGTTGGATGGGCTTGGGCTCGAACCTGGCCTCGGTGATCGTCCGATGCCTTCCCGCGAAGCTGAAGACCTCCTCGGTCATGAGGCCATGGACGATGGCGAAGGTCTCCTCGAGGAGCTCGAAGCGCTGAGGGAGGGGAGGCAGGTCGATGCCGAAGGCCTCGTGCTCGCGCACGTGCCAACCCGTTCCCACCCCGAGCTCCAACCTGCCCTGTGACATGTGGTCCAACGTGACCGCCTGCTTGGCCAAAAGGACCGGGTGGCGGAAGGTGTTGGCAGTCACCATGGTCCCGAATCTGATGCGCTCGGTCACTGCGGCCAGGCCCCCGAACAGCGTCCACGCCTCCATCATCGGGTGGGTCTCGTCCGCTCGTGGCGGGTAGAGGTGATCGTTGAGCCAGACCACATCCCAGAATCCGTCCCGATCGGCCTCGATCCAGACCTGGCGCAGCTCGTCCCACGATGTGTCCTGGGCCCAGAACTTGAACGAGTGTCGGAAGGGGCGCCGGCTCTCGCCCGAGGTCATCGCCGGAGGTACCGGTCGAGATAGCCGACGACCCGGTCGATGGCATCTCGTTGCGTCTCGTCGACCAGGTAGGCGCCGTCGTCTCCGCGGATCGGGTAGATGTAGCCGTGCATCGGGTGGTCATAGGACACCCACTCCACCTCCTTGCCCGCCTCCTTCATCAGCTCGAAGGTGAGCCGGAAGATGCCCTGAAGCTCGTCGGTCTCGCGGCCCATCACGAGGATCGGGGTGTCGATCCCGCGTATCCGCTCCGAGGCGACGGCGTGGTCGATCCGGTCCCTGACCTTGGCCACGTCGGTCATGATCATCGACTCGATGTTGCGGAGCCGGGTCTCCTCGTTGACGAAGGCAGTCTCGTCGGGAGTGAGGGCGAGGAACTCGTGGGCGGCGGGCTCGGCGGCGATCGCCACCGCCGCCCCGTGGTATTCGGAGGCGATCTTGAGCACCATCTCGCCCCCGTGGCTCATCCCGATCAGCCCGACCCGGTCCGGGTCGACGAAGGGGAGCGTCTTGATCTGCTCGATGATGGCGATCTCGTCCTCGTACTCGAGCGGAGACCGGTTGAACAGCTCCCGACCCTGCCTCATGTCACGGACCAGGGG
>Ga0326597_10004449_pt1 | contig 19725 bp, 15 predicted proteins | sample RVTome_12_FD_203789 | JGI IMG/M metagenome (GOLD analysis project Ga0326597, IMG submission 203789) | Soil microbial communities from uranium-contaminated site in the Upper Colorado River Basin, Wyoming, United States - RVT100D185 | ecosystem: Environmental > Terrestrial > Soil > Contaminated >... | reverse complement strand
GCGCTGTTATCATTCCCGCAGCACCCATCCGAAGGAGGGCCGACTTGAAGCCAGTACGAACCGCGCTCTTCGCGCCCGGCGGCAAGGAGCGCGTGATGGCAAAGGCGCTTGAGAGCGGCGCCCAGGCGGTGATCCTGGATCTCGAGGATTCGGTGCCGATCGCGGCCAAGGCGGAGGCGCGTGCGCTGGTGGCGAGGGCGATTGACGGCGCGGCCGCGCTGCCCGCCGCTTCACGCCCCATGGTTACGGTGCGCACCAACGGCGCCGCCACCGGCTTGCTCGCCGACGATCTCGCAGCGGTAGTGCGCAGGGGGCTCGACGCGATCTTCCTGCCCAAGGTGGAGTCCGTCGAGCAGATGACGGCCACTGCGTCCTCGCTCGACCGCCTGGAGGCCGCGCAGGGCCTCCCCGCAGGATCCGTGCGCATCATTCCCATGTACGAGAGCGCACTTGGCGTGCTGCGCTGCTACGAGATCGCGCGCTCCACCCCGCGCGTCGCCGCCACCTGCATCGGCAGCGCGCGCGACGGCGATCTCCAGACCGATCTCGGCTGCGGCTGGTCGATCGAAGGCACCGAGCTCTTCTACGCGCGCTCCAAGATCCTGCTCGAGAGTCGCGCCGCCGGCGTCTACGCGCTCGACGGCGTCTTCAGCGACCTCAACGACGAGGCGGGCTTCATCCAGGATTGCACCCTCTCGGCGCGCCTGGGCTACGTCGGGCGCACCGTGATACACCCCAAGCAGATCTCGCCCGCGCGGCGGGCATACGCGGTGTCCGAGGCGGACGCCACCTACTATCGGCGCGTGGTGAGCGAGTTCGAGGCGGTGGAGAAGTCCGGCGCCTCCGCCGCGATCACCGTGGATGGCAAGCTCGTCGATTACGCCATGTATGAGCGGGCGAAGCGCGTGCTGGAGTTGGCGCGCCTCGACGGGAATTGACGGTGGATTTCTCCTTCACGCCCGAACAGGAGAGCCTGCGCGGACACGTGCAGGAGCTGCTTCGCGCGGTCTGCCCGCCGGAGTACGCCGAGCGCTGCGACCGCGAGGCGCGCCCGCCGCGCGAAGCGTACGAGGCGCTCGCGAAGCACGGCTGGCTCGGCCTCACCATCCCCTCCGAGTACGGCGGCAGCGGCGGCTCGACGATCGATCTCGCGATCCTGCTGGAGGAGGCGGGCCGGCACTTCGAGGAGCTCGGAGTATGGGTGTTCCGCACGCTCACCTACGGCGGCTACGCCGTGCTGCAGCACGGCAGCCCCGAGCAGAAGCGGACTTTGCTGCCCCGCGTCGCGCGCGGAGAACTCTCGTTCTGCCTCGGGCTGACGGAACCGCAAGCCGGCTCGGACGCCGCCGCGCTCGCCACGCGCGCGACGCGGGACGGCGACGGCTACGTCATCAACGGGCAGAAGATGTTCACCTCAGGCATGGATATCAGCGACTATTGCCTGCTCGCCACCCGCACTGCCACAGGAGAAAAGAAGCAGCACGGCATCACCAATTTCCTGGTGGACACGCGGCTGCCCGGCATCGAGGTGCGCAAGATCGAGACGCTCGGCCAGCGCGCGATCGGCACCACCCAGGTGTTCTATACGGACGTCCGGGTGCCGCTCTCGGCCGTGCTCGGAGAGGTCGATCGCGGCTGGGAGGCGGTGGATGCCTATCTCTGGTACGAGCGCCTGTGCCTTTCCGCCGCGCGCACCGGGGCGGCATCCGCGGCCTTCGACTACGCACTCGACTACGCCAAGACCCGCAAGCAGTTCGGCCGCGCGATCGGGGAATTCCAGGCGATCTCGCACAAGCTCGCCGACATGAAGGTGATGCTCGACCTCTCGCGCATGCTGGTCTATCGCTTCGCGTGGCTGCTCGCGCAGGGGAAAGCCACGCGGCACGACGCGGCCGTCGTGAAGCTCTACACGGCCGAATCGTACAAGGTGATCTCCGACCTGGGGCTGCAGATCCTCGGCGGCTACGGCTACTGCATGGAATACCCGATGCAGCGCTTCTTCCGCGATTCGCGGCTCGCGGTGATCGGCGCCGGCACTTCCGAGATCCAGCGCAACATCATCGCGCGCGGCCTGGGGCTCTAGCTGAAACCAAGGTAGCCACAGAGGACACAGAGGGCACAGAGAAAATGCAAAGACTTGAACTCCTCTTGGCGTTCTCTGTGATCTCTGTGGCTAATTAGGGGTTCCTGCCAGTGTCCTACCCGTTGCAGGGCGTGCGCGTGCTGGAGCTCGGCCAGATCATCGCCGGCACCTACGGCAACCAGGTGCTCTCGGATCTGGGCGCCGAGGTGATCAAGGTGGAGGCGCCCGAGGGGGACCTCGGCCGCATTCCCTCGGTCGCGCCGTACCGGGGCCTGAGCGCGCTGTTTCTCACGTTCAACCGCAACAAGAAGAGCGTCGTGATCAACCTCAAGACCGAGCCGGGCCGCGAGCTTTTCTACGGCCTGGTAAAGGTTTCCGACGTGGTGGTGGACAATTTCCGCCCCGGCGTGCTCGAGCGGCTGCGGGTGGATTACGAAACCTTGAGCCGCATCAACCCGCGCATCATCCAGTGCTCGGTCACCGGTTTCGGCGCCGCCGGCGCCTACAAGGATTATCCCGCGCTCGATCTCATCATCCAGGCCATCAGCGGCCACATGGCGATCACCGGCGAGCCGGGACGGCCGCCGGTGCGCGTGGGCATCCCGCTCGCCGACATGAGCGGCGGCATCTACTCGTGCAAGGGCATCCTCGCGGCGCTCTACGCACGGGAGCGCAGCGGGCGCGGCCAGCGCGTGGAAGTCTCGATGTTCGACGCGATGCTGAACCTGCTGAGCTATATCGCCACCCTGTGGCTGACCGGCGGCGTGCTCCCCAAGCCGCCGGGCTCGGCGCACGAGTATACGGTGCCGTGGCAGGCGTTCGAAACGAAGGACGGCCACATCGTCGTCGCCACGCGCCAGGAGGGGTTCTGGAAGAAGCTCTGCGGCGTGCTGGCTGAGCCCGGTCTCGCCGAAGATCCGCGGTTCGCCACCAACGCCGGCCGCATCGCCAACCGCGAGGCGCTGGTCCCTCGCCTCGAAAGCATTTTCCGCGCCCGCACGGTCGCCGACTGGCTCGAGCGCCTGCGCGCCGCCGAAGTACCGGCGGCGCCCGTCAACAACCTGGACGGCGCGTTCGCGGAGCCGCCGGTCGCCGAGCGCGAGATGATCGTCGAGTACGACCACCCGGACGTCGGCAAGGTGAGATTGCCCGGCAATCCGATCAAGATGTCGAGCATTCCGGCCACGCCTTCGCAGCCGGCGCCGCGGCTGGGCGAGCACACCGATGCCGTGCTGAGCGAGCTCTTGTCCCTGTCTGCGGAGAAAATTGCCGACCTGCGCCGCCAGGGCGCCATTAAATAATATCGAGAGCAAGCGCGATCCAGCAGCAGAGATCGAGGAACCATGTCCATGAGAGGCCTGTACTGGGAAGAGTGGGAGATCGGCGCGGTGTTCGAGAGCCCGGCGCGCACGGTGACCGAGGCCGACATCGTCGCGTTCGCGGGGTTGTCGGGCGACTACAATCCCCTGCACGTGAACGAGGAATACTGCAAGACGACGATTTTCGGCGGGCGCATCGCGCACGGGCCGCTCGTCTACGCCATCGCCGCCGGGCTGCTGTTTCAGCTCCACCTCTATGACGACACGCTGATCGCCTTCCTCGGCTTCGAGAACCTGAAGTTCACCAAGCCGGTCAAGCCGGGCGACACCATCCGCGCGCGGATCAAGGTGCTCGAAAAGCGCGAGAGCTCGAACGCCGACCGCGGCGTGATGAAGCGCCAGCTGCAGGTGCTCAACCAGCGCGGGGAAGTGGTGCAGGAAGGCATCCAGGCCTTCCTGCTCAAGCGCAAGCCGGCGTGAGCAGTCGGGCGTCGCCAAGCGCCACGGGCGCGCCCGTTGATTTTCCGCATCCGGGCCGGTAGGCTCGAACGAATCTGTCAGGGGGTATGCAATGGAGATCGGATTTATCGGCCTGGGCGCCATGGGTGCGGGCATCGTGCCCCGCCTGCTCGCCGCGGGACACACTGTCACCGGCTGGAACCGCACCCGGGAGAAAGCGGATCCCCTCATCACGGCCGGCATGCGCTGGGCGGACAGCCCGCGCGCAGTGGCGCGCCAGTCCGAAATCGTTTTCTCCATACTCACCGACGCCGCGGCGGTGAAGAGCATTGCGCTTGGCGAAAACGGCGTCGTCGCCGGCCTCAGGCCGGGTGGCGTCTTCGCGGACATGAGCACGATCGCCCCGGACGCGAGCCGGGACATCGCCGCCGGGGTCGCCCAGGCGGGATTCGCGATGCTGGATGCGCCGATCTCCGGCAGCCCGGTGACGCTGACGCAGGGCAAGGCCTCGATCATGGTGGGCGGCGACCGGGCTGTGTTCGAGCGCGTCAAGCCGGCACTGCTTGCCATCGGGCAGCGGGCGACGTACATCGGTGCGAACGGCCTCGCCGCGCAGATGAAACTGGCGATCAATCTGGTGCTGATGGTCGAAGTCATCGCCTTCGGCGAGGGCGTGGCGCTCGCGGAGAAGGGCGGCGTGCCGCGCGACATCGCGGTGGATGCAATGCTGAACAGCGTCGTCGCCTCCCCTGTGCTCGGCTACCGCGGTCCCTTCATACTGGACGGCAGGATGCCGGAGGTGCCGCTCGCCGACGTCAACCTGCAGCAGAAAGACATGACGCTGGTGCTCGAGCTCGCGCGCAAGACCGGCGTGCCGGTGCCGCTCGCGGCGGCGGCCAACGAGATGATGAACGCCTGCCGCGGAATGGGTCTCGACCGCCATGACTTCGTGATCGCTCACGAAGCCTATCGCCGACTGGGAGGAGTAACGAGATGAAACCCGATTCAAACACCGTGCTGAAGCCCTACCGCACCAATCTCAGGGACGTGCCGAAAGTCGGCGGGCTGAACGAGAAAGATGGCTGGGTCAACATGCAGGTGCAATTCCTGATCGGCCAGAAGACCTGCCGCTCGGACCAGCTGCTGGTGGGCTGGACGGTGCTGCCCCCGGGCGCTCAGCACGACCGGCATCGCCACTTCAATTGCGACGAGTTTTGGATTGTGGTCAAGGGCCACGGCGTGATGTACACCGAGGACGGCGAACAGCCTTCAGGTGAAGGGGACGTCGTGTTCACGCCGCGCGGGCACTGGCATGGCTTCAAGAACACCTCCAGCGAGGACGTGGTGCTGGTGTGGGGCTGGAGCGGCGCGGGTTCGCTGGAGGCGGCGGGTTACGAGTCCGTGGAAGGCGGGCGGACGCACTGAGCGTCGCCGCCCCGTCATGAGCGCGGCTTGGGATGATCCGCGTATCGCGCACGGCATGGCGGCCGAGCTCGGCCACTGGCGGCGGCGCCTGGCGGCCGGCGAGGAGCCGCTCGGATGGAAAGTCGGCTTCGGCGCGGCTGGGGCGATGGAAAAGCTTTCGATCAAGGCGCCGCTCGTCGGGTTTCTCACCGACCGCGCGCTGCTGCCTTCCGGCGCCGTGGTTTCACTGAGCGGCTGGACGAAACCCGCTGCTGAAGCCGAGATCGCAGTCCACATGGGCAGGGACCTGCCGGGCGGCGCCAGCCGCACCGCGACAAGTCGGGCCATTGCCGGCCTCGGACCCGCCATCGAGATCGCCGACGTGGATTTTCCGCCTGACGACGTGGAACGCATCCTCGCCGGCAACATCTACCAGCGCCATGTGATCCTCGGCCCGTGCGACACCTCGCGCGCCGGCTGTGTGGTGAAAGGGCTCACTTGCCGCATCGCGCGCGGCGGAAGCGAATCCGCGAAAATCACGGACCCGCAGGCGATGACCGGCGAGCTGGTCGGAATCGTTCGTCACGTCGCCGACCTGCTGGCGGCATGCGGAGAGCGGCTGCGCGCCGGACACGTGATCATCACCGGCTCGATCACCCCGCCCCTGTGGGTCGCACCCGGCGAAGAGCTCACCTTCGCCCTCGATCCGGTCGGCTCCATTTCCGTGCGCTTCGCCTGAAGAACAGAAATTAGACAGGATTTACAGGATTCACAAGATTTACAGGATTAGAACAAATCCAAGTTGAACAGGAGAATGCTTTGGATCTTCTTGATCCTGTTAATCCTGTTAATCCTGTCTATCTTTAGCTGCCGGGGATGGTGCCCGGCTTCATCGAACAGCAATAGTCGGCGATGTCGCCCGGCTTGCATTTCCAGACGCGATCCATGAACTTGCTCGAAAAGCAGTGCTGGAGCGCCTTGCGCAGCGGCCGCAGGCGGAACGGATAGCCGAACACGTAGGGGTGGATGGAGATATTGCACACGAGCGGGTGTTTCGCGCTCTGCTCGACCATCTCCTCGAACTGGTCCACCAGCATGTCGCAGAACTCGCGCCCCGAGTGCTGGCGGTGGATCACCTGCGGTGAATCGTTCAGTTCCGCCGGGTACGGCACCGAGAGCAGCGGGCCCGCGCGCGTACGCATCCAGATCGGCTGGTCGTCGTGCGGCCAGTCCATGAGGTAGGTGTAGCCCGCCTCCTTCAGGAGATCGGGGGTCCACGCATTCTCGTAGGTGCCGGCGCCCATCCAGCCCTTCGGCGGCTTGCCCTCGTGGCGGGCGAAGGTGTCGGTCACCTCCCCGATGACACGTGCCTCGTCCGTCTCCCAGCGGAAATCGTGCAGGTTTTCCGAATTGGTGCGCCCATGCGCGACGATCTCGTCGCCGCGGGCGCGAATGCGGTCCATGACCTGCGGCGCGTGCTCGTAGAGCAGGCTGTTGGCGTTGTGCGCGAGCGGCATCTGCAATTCCGCGGCGAGGTCGAACAGCCGCCAGATGCCGATGCGGTTGCCGTAGTCGCGCCACGAGTAATTGCGCTGCGTCTGCGGCTCGCCGGGCTTGGCGTTATCGTGCCCCCTGCCCTTGCCGAACGCGAAAACCTCGACGTTGGTGGTGATGCAGAACGCAAGCCGTTTGCCGCCCGGCCAGCTGTAGTCCTTGCGCTCGATGAGGGGCGAGTAGTCGTAGCGGCTGTGCCGCGGAACGAGGCTGGATGTCACTGTGGTCCTCCCGGCGTGTGCGATGCCCGGATGTTGAGCGGAGATCAAAGTTACCATAAACTCGCAGCGCCGCATGTTCGCCGCCGCTTCCGTTCCCGAACTGGTCCTCTCCACCGCCGGCGACCCCGCCATCCGGAGGCGGCCGGCGCTGTGGACCCGGGATCGCGCCCTCGACTACGCCGGCCTCGCGGCAGGCATCGCGCGCGCTTCCGGATTGCTGCTGGAGCGGGGACTCCAACGCGGAGAGCGCGTCGGCCTGCTGGCCGGCAGGACGGCCGACGCGGTGACCGGCTTTTTCGGCATCCTCGCGGCGGGCGGCGCCGCCTGCGTCCTCGATCCGCGGCTGTCGCCCGCGGATCTCGGGGTCCGGCTCCGGAGCGCGGAAATCGGCTGGCTGCTGGCGGACGCCGCGCACGAGACGCTCGCGAGCGCCGTCACTCCACCCAAACGGGTCCGGCTCGAGGATGCGGCAGGCGCAGCGCCCCGCACGATTGACGGCATTGGCCGGACGGACGACGCGCTGCTCGTGCTGACTTCGGGCAGCACGGGCGCGCCCAAAGCGGTGCTGCTCACCCACGAGAACCTGCTTTCCAACGCATACGGGGTCGCCGAGCGCACTGGCGTCACGCCGGACGACCGGCTGATCCACGTGCTGCCCCTTTATCACACCAACGGCACCAACAATCTGCTCATCGTGCCGTTCGCCTGCGGGGCCTCGGTCGTGATGCTGGAGCGATTCCAGGCCGACACGTTCTTCGACGAGATCGCCGCGCACCGGCCGACCTACGTCACCGGCGCTCCCACGCATTACTCGCGCCTGCTCGCCCACGCGCCGCGGCCCGGCGTGCTGGCATGCATGCGCTTCGCGCGCTGCGGGTCGGCACCGCTCACGGAAGAGCTTCACCGCAGGACCGAGGCGCACCTTGGCCTGCCGCTGGTCGTGTCCTACGGACTGTCCGAGGACACCTGCACCGCCGTCATGAACCCGCCCGCCGCGCGCAAGATTGGCACGGTGGGGCCGGCGCTCGCCGGGCAGCGCGTCGCCGTATTTGCACCGGGAACGGAACGCCCGTTGGCGGCGGGAACCGAGGGGGAGATCTGCATCGCCGGGCCGTCCGTCATGAAAGGTTATGCGCCACCCCGCGAGTACGCCGACGGACCGTGCCTGCGACACGGCTGGCTGCGCACGGGCGACCTCGGCCGGCTCGACGACGATGGTTACCTCAGCGTGACCGGAAGGCTCAAGGATCTCATCATCCGCGGCGGCGAGAATCTCTCGCCTGGGCGCATCGAGGAAGCGATCATGCGCTTCCCGGCGCTGCGCGCGTGTTGCGTCGTCGGCGCGCCGCATCCCGATCTCGGCGAGGTGCCCGTGGCGTTCGTGGTCGCGCGCGACGGGCGGGCGGTCGCGGAAACCGCGATTCAGGACCATGTCGCGGCGGAACTTCCGCGCACTTACGTGCCCGCGCGCATCATCGTGCTCGACGCGCTGCCGGAAAACGCAATTGGCAAGATCGACCGGCAGGCGCTTAAGCGAATCGCTTCGAAGGCGTGAATCGTGATTCGTGGGTCGCGATTCGACTCAAGAGCCGTGAGACTTGACTGGTAGCTCCCGCTGGTTACGACCACCCCGGCGATTCACGCCACCCCTCCTTGACCAAGGAGGGGAGTGTTTCTGCAATTCCCCTCCTGCCGGAGGGTGAGCCGGGGTGAGCGGGGAATTCGAAGGACGCACCTGCGAGCGTCCGAGCCCGCGAACGCCCGAAGCCATGCAGGGATTAGGGCCGGGGAAGAATGTGCCTGCGCACATTCGAGCCGGCGAACACCAGGCGCGATGCAGCGCGACTGGCCGGGCGGGGTGTCACGAAGTGATGGGGTGGTGGGAGACGAATCACGATTCACGATTCACGAATCACGCTTCAGTCTGCTTTGAGGCCCGCCTCCTTCACCACCGTCGCCCATTTGGCGAGCTCGACGCGCAGAAACCTGCCGAATTCCTCGGGCGTGCTGGCAACAATTTCGGCACCGATCCAGGCGAAACGCTCCGCCATTTCAGGAGCGCGCAAGGCGTTCCTGAAATGCCCGTTCAACGCAACGACCTTTTCATGAGCCGTCGCCCGCGGCACCAGCACGCCATACCAGCTCGTGAATTCGTAGCCCGGCAAACCGCTCTCCGCGATGGTCGGGACCCCCGCCAGAGCAGGCGACCGTTTGACCCCCGTCAAGCCCAGCGCACGTATCCTGCCGGCTTTCGCGTACGATGCCGCCGTCAGCACTTCGATGAAGCTGATATGAGTTTCGCCGCCGAGCATGGCGGCCAGCGCGAGGCCACCCCCCTTGTACGGCACGTGCACGATGTCGAGCCTGGCCAGGTACTTGAACAGCTCCGCGGCGACGTAAAGATTGGTGCCGCTGCCTGCCGACGCGTAGTTGAGCTCTCCCGGTCTCACGCGCGCGTAGGCGATCAACTCCTTGACTGACGACGCCGGTAGCGACGGGTGTACCACCAGCACGAATGGCGCCATCGCAACGAGCGAGACCGGCGCGAAGTCCCGCAGCACGTCATGGTTCAGATGGGTGAACAAGCTGGGGTTGACGACCAGCGGCAGGGTCGTTGCCAGCAAGGTGTGGCCGTCCGCGGTGGCGCGCGCAGCAAGATCGGTGCCGACATTGCCGGATGCGCCGGGACGGTTGTCCAGGATGACATTCTGCCCCGTCAGTTGCGCCAGCCGGCTGCTAAGAATACGCATCACGTCATCTGCGCTGCCGCCAGACGGGAACGGCACGATGACGCGCAGCGGGCGGCTCGGGAAGGACTGCAATTGTGCCGGCGATGGAGCGCTCGTGGCGGCGGAGGCCGCCATCGCGCAAAGCGCCAGGATTTTCCTTGCGGTCATGCTCTCCTCGGGTGCGGCGGAGCGCGCCGATTTCATGTTTTTTTGCGTGTTAGTATTAGAGCACAAACGCAGGCGCCTCATTGTCACGCGCCGCCCGGGAATTGCATGATTGATCATCCTTCTGCCCGCTCGCCCCGATGAATCCCAACCTTTCCATGCAAATGAAGGCCATCGAGATTGCGCGGCCCGGCGGGCCGGAAGTGCTGAGGCCTGTCGAGAGGCCGCTTCCCGTGCTGCAGTCCGGTGAAGTATTGATCAGGGTCGCGGCTGCCGGTGTCAACGGTCCGGACCTGATGCAGCGCAAGGGCCTTTACCCCCCGCCGGCCGGCGCCACGGACCTGCTCGGTCTGGAGGTGTCCGGCGAAATCGCGGCCGTGTCCGGATCGGCCGGGCGCTGGTCGATCGGCGACCAGGTCACCGCGCTCACGAACGGCGGCGGTTACGCCGAGTATTGCGCCGTCGACGCGCAGCACTGCCTGCCGCTCCCGAAGGGCGTTGGCCTGGTCGATGCCGGCGGCCTGCCGGAAACGTTCTTTACCGTGTGGAGCAACGTATTCATGGGCGCCGGCCTTGCGGCAGGGGAAACGTTTCTGGTCCATGGGGGCGCAGGCGGGATCGGCACCACGGCTATCCAGCTCGGCAAGGCCTTTGGCGCGAAGGTCATTGCCACCGACAGCCCGCAGGAGCGGTGCCGGATCTGCAGCGACCTCGGCGCCGACCGGGTGATCGACTACCGGCAGGAGGACTTCGTGGAGATCGTGCGCGAAGCCGGCGGCGCGAATGTCATCCTCGACATCGTCGGCGGGGGGAACATCGAGAAGAACTTCAAGGCCGCCAGCCACGACTGCCGCATCATCCAGCTGGCGTTTGCGCTGGGCTCCAAGGTCGAGCTCAACCTGATGCCGGTGATGCTGAAACGCTTGACATATACCGGCTCCACCCTGCGCACCCGGTCGCCTGCCTTCAAGGCGCGGATTGCGCGGGAGCTTGAAACCAAAGTCTGGCCGCTTATCGAAAGCGGCCGTATCCGCGTGGTAACGCGCCAGACCTTCCCGCTCGCGGAAGCAGGACGGGCGCACGCGCTGATGGAATCAGCGCAACACACCGGGAAGATCGTCCTGCTTGTGGGAGAGGCGTGATTCGTGATTGGTGATTTGTGATTCGAGCGAAACCGTAAGAGATACTACGATTCACGAATCACGATTCACGATTCACGCTTGTCTTAGATCAGCAGCTGCTGCGGCTGGCCGGACTCGTCGTCGCCCTCTATGGTCCTGGGAGGACGCCGGCGCAGCAAGGAGATATCCCCTTCGACGGCGATCGAGCGGGCGTGATTGATGTTCTTCTCCAGCTCGTCGAAGTAGAGGTTCTGGCCGCCGAAGTGCTCTTCGACGTAGTTGTAGCACCCGCCCAGATCCTGCCTGAGGCGCTTGGTTGCGCCCTGGTAGAAGCGCGGCGTCTTGAAAATCAGGTCGGCGGCCGAGGCGAACACAACCTCTTCGCTGCCGTCCCTGTGGCGCTTGCGGGCGATGCCGCCGCGCACGAACTCCGGGTAGAGCCGGTCGTAGCATTTCTCCAGGTAGCAGCGGTCCGCCATCTGCGCCAAGATGTCGGCGCTCCCCAGTAGATTGCCGAGCAGGCGGTACTCGGGGGCCGGCACCTTGATCTTTTCAACCGGGATTTCGTAGCCGGTGAAATGCACGATGCGGGTGGCGGCCAGCACGAGATCGGCCATGCCGATCTTCGGCAGGTATTCCTCGAGGAACTGCGCGCCGCGCGATACGTGCACGGTGGTGTATTCGGCACCGTTTGCGTGCTTGGTGTCCTTGCGGCGGCGGATGTAACCGCAATCGTGATAGAGCGCGGTGACGATGCCGAGACGGAACATGCGCTCGGAGATGGTACCGGCGCCGGTCGCGCGCACACACCCGTCCAGCAATCGCGCCATGCCCAACGTCACCTCCAGCACATGCTGGACGTCGTGGTAATCCGTGTCACATTCGTGGAAGCCGGGATACTCGCCCCGGTAGAGGCGCGCCAGGTCGGTGAACGCCTGCGCGAGATCACGTGGATTTTCCTGCTGGTAAAGTTCCCGGTAGATGCGGCAGACGGCGTCGGACACCACCTGCGGGTCGGTCGTATTGATGCGATTGGTGACGTCGTAATCGTTGCGTCGATTTGATTCAGCTGCCATGCCGCCTCCGAAGAACTACAAAAATTTCTTGATAGATTTAGGCAGGTATTAGACTATAATGAAATGGTTGGCGCAACGTTGGATAAGACGCGGAAACTAATCAGTTTTCCGGGCAACTGGGCAGTATTTCACGAGCCGCGGAAACCGGGACGAATATCGGCGGCGTACGGGCTCCGGTAACATCGCGTCGAACTGAGACCCGAACAATCGATCATGGCCATCGACCCGAAGACCATCTACTCCAAGACGCCCAAGGGCGTGCTGGAAATCAAGAACAAGACCTCCAAGTTGCCGCGCGACGCCGGGATGGTGTTCCTGGCTGTGGACGGCAAGTCGACCGCCGCCAATCTCCTCAGGAAGTCGGGCCTGGAGCAGAGAAAGCTGCATGAAATCCTTGAGAAGCTGACCGCCGACGGCTTCATTCGGATGGTCTCGGTGCTGGAAACCGCCAAACCGGCCGCGCCGGCTCCAGCGCCGGCAGGGCCCATCCCGGGGCCGGGGGCGGAAGACGATCTCGATTTCACCTCGCCCGCGGCGATGTCCAAGTTGAACGCCGAGGCCGTGACGCGCTCGAAGGCCGAGGCCGATGCCATGGCCCGCGCGCTGGCGGCGGCGCGCGCGGCCGCCGAAGCCAAGGTCCGCCAGGAAGCGGAAGCGCGCGCCCGGGCGCAGGCCGAAGCGAAGGCCCAGACGGAGTCCGAAGCCAAGCTCAGGGCCGAGGCGGCTGCGAAAGCGGCGGCGGAGGCGCGGGCCAAGGCCGAGGCCGAAGCCAAGGCGGCGGCCAACGCCATGGCCAAGGCGGAGGCCGAGGTGCGGGTCAAGGCGGCGATGGAAGCCAAGGCGCGGGCCGACGCCGAGGCCAAGGCGCGGGCCGACGCCGAGGTGCGCGCCAAGGCCGAAGCCGAGCGGAAGGGAGCCGCCGAGGCCAGGGCGAAAGAAGAAGCCGAGGCGCGGGCCCGGGCCGAGATCGATGCGCGCGCGCACGCCGAGGCTGAATCGAAAGCCAAAGCCGCGGTCGAGGCGCAGATGAAGGCGCTGAAGGACGCGCTGGCGCAGGCCGAGCAGCGGGCCAAGCATGAAGCCGAAGAGCGGGTTCGGATCGAGGCAGAAATCAAGGCGCGGCAGGACGCCGAGCGCAAGGCGCGCGAGGAAGCCGAGTCGCGCGCGAAGGCGGCCGAGGAAGCCGTAGCCAAGGCGCGCGCAATGGCCGAGGAGGCGGCGCGAGCCAAGGCAGCCGCCGAGACCAAGGCCGTCATCGAGGCGGTGGGCGGCGGCGGCGAAGCGGCCCGCGCGCACATGGAATCGGCGATGAAGGCGCTCGAGGAAGCAAAGGCCAACGCGCGGGCGGAAGCCCATGCGCGTGCCGATGCCGAGCGCCGGGCGCAGGTGGAGGCCGAAGCGCGCATGCGGGAGGAAAAAGAACGCAAGGCACGCGAGGAAAAAGAGCGCAAGGAACGGGAAGAAGCGGACGCGCGCACCAAGACGCAGCTGCGGGAGCTGCAGGAGCAGGCCCGCCGCGCCAAGGAAGAAGCCGAGGCAAAAGCGGGAATCGAGCGCAAGGCGCGCGAGGAGGCCGAAGCCAGGATCCTGGCCGAGCGCAAGGCGCACGAGGAAGCCGAGCGCAAGGCCGCCGCCGAGGCCAAGACGCGGGAAGAAGCGCTGGCCAAGGCACGGGTGGAAGCCGAGGCCAAGGCCCGTGCCGAGGTCGAGGCCATGATCCAGGCCGAGCGCAAGGCGCGCGTGGAAGCCGAGATCAGGGCACAGCAGGAGATCGCCGCCAAGACCGAGGCGGAAAAGAGGGCGCGGGCGGAAGCCGAGCGCCAGGCTGAAATCGCGCGCAAGGCCCGCGAAGAGGCCGAGCGCAAGTCGCGCGAGCTGGACAGGAGCGGCGACTACTCCCCGGAGGCGCGCAAGGCCCGCGCCGAGGTCGAGCTCATCGCACGCAAGGCCGAGGAGGCCGTGGCGCTGGCGCGCGCGCAGGCCGAGACCGAGCGCCAGGCCCGCGCCGCGGCCGAGGACCGCGCCAAGATGGAGGCCGTGGCGCGCGTCATGCAGGAGCAGCAGCTGCGCTCGGGGGCCGAGGACGAAATCAAGGCGCGCGTCCAGGCCGAGATCAAGGCCCGCGAGCACGCCGAAGTTGAGGCTGAAGCCCGCTACCGGCAGGAAGCGGCGGCGCGCGCCAAGGCAGCTGCCGAGGAGCGCAAGAAGCGGGAGGCCGACGTCCAGGCGGGCAAGCCGGTTCGCGCCGCCCGGCCAACCAATCGGGTGAGGACGATTGGGATCAGCGCCGGGGTGCTGCTCGCGGTCGCCATCGGGCTGCTGCACGTCGTGCCGCTCAACAACTACATCGGCGGCGCCCAGCAGGTCATGGCGCAGCGCCTCGGAGTCCCGGTGACGATAACCAATCTGCGCTATGCGCTGCTGCCCTTCCCGCGGCTGACACTGGAACGCGTGGGCATCGGCAAGTTGCAGGAGATCAAGATCGAACGTATCGTCGTCAGCGCCTGGCCGATGACGCTGTTCGGCGACACCTTGGATTTCGACGACGTCGAGATCGACACATTGAACACGGACCAGGAGGCGCTCTCCCTGATTCCGGGCTGGACGCGGCCGCAAGCCGGCGCCCGGCCGTTCAGCGTGCGACGCGTCCAGTTGAAGTCAGTCAAGCTGGCGGTGAAAGACCTCAACATCCCGCTGTTCAACGGCGATATCACCCTGAGCCGCGAAGGGGCCTTGCAGCGCGCAGTCCTGTCCGATGGCAAGGCCAGGATCGAACTCGCGCCCAAGGACAAGGCGCTGCGCGTCGGGCTGGAAGCGCACAACTGGCGCCTGCCGATCGGGCCTGCCGTGGATTTCGAAGATCTCGTTGTGGAAGCAGTGATGGACTCGCAGCAGGCGAGGATCACGGCCATCGACGGCAAGATCGGGCGCGCCATGATCAAGGGCAGCGCCCGGGCGAATTGGAGCGGCGGCATACGGGTCGAAGGTGATTTCACCGTCACCAATGGCGAGCTCGCCCAGCTGCTGTCAAGTTTCACCCGCGATTTTTCGGCAACCGGGACGCTCCACGCCAACGTGAGCTACGCACTGCAGGGCACAACGTTGCAGAATCTGTTCGCCGAGCCGAGGGTCGAGGCAACGTTCAACATCGAAAAAGGCGTGATCAACAACGTCGACATCGTGCGCGCGATCCAGATCCCGTCGCGGGACGGGGTGCGCGGCGGCAAGACCGGTTTCAACACGCTCGCCGGCTCGATGCGGCTCGCCAATCAGAGCTATTCCTACCACCAGCTCCAGCTCTCCTCAGGCCCCATGATTTCCTCCGGCAGCGTCGACATCGCGCCCAACGGCAATCTCTCCGGCCGCATCAGCACCCAGCTCGGATCGAAGAACGTGGTGGTGGCCCGCGGCAATCTCCTTGTTACCGGCAATTTGAAGACGCCGGTGCTCAAGTGATGAAGCGTGATTCGTCCCGTTCCAATGTCCGCATCAAAGGTGAGCGCGTGGATTGTCTACCGATTACTGGATGGAAATCATTGGAACGGGATTCGTGAATGGTCTCCCACCACCCCGGCGCTACGCGCCACCCCGCCCGTCCAGTCGCGCTGCATCGCGACTGTCGTTCGCCGGCTCGGAGACATGCTCCTCGAAACCCCGGCTCACCCTCCGGCAGGAGGGGATGTCGTGATTCGACCGATAAAAAAAAGCCCGCTCACGCGGGCTTTTTTTTGTTGCGGATCACCGTTAACCGTTCACCGTTCACCGCTCTTGAGCGCGGCGATGCGCTCGTCGAGCGGCGGATGCGACAGGAACAGGCGCTTGATCCCGCCGCCTACACCGCCCGAAATGCCGAATGCGGCAATCTGGTCGGGCAGCTGCGCCGGCTGACCGTAGTTCGCTTTCAGCCGCTCCAGGGCGGCGATCATCTTGTTGCGGCCGGCCAGCTCCGCGCCGCCCGCATCCGCGCGGAACTCGCGCTGGCGCGAGAACCACATCACGACCATCGTCGCGAGTATCCCGAGCACGAGCTGGGCGATGATCGCGGTGATCCAGAACGCCGGGCCGTGGCCGCGTTCCACCTTGAATACGATGCGGTCGACCAGGTGCCCGATCACGCGCGAGAGGAAGATGACGAAGGTATTGACTACGCCCTGGATTAGCGCCAGCGTCACCATGTCGCCGTTGGCGACGTGGCTCACCTCGTGGCCGATCACGGCTTCCGCTTCTTCCTCCGTCATTCCCTGCAGCAGGCCGGTGCTGACCGCGACCAGCGCATTGTTGCGGTTCCAGCCCGTGGCGAAGGCGTTGATCTCGGGCGCCTCGTATATCGCCACTTCCGGCATGCCGATGCCGGCCCGTCCCGCGTGCCGCTTCACGGTGTCGTAGAGCCTGCGCTCGGTCGCGTTCGAAGGCGTGTCGATCACGTGCGCGCCGACCATCCTTTTCGCGGTCCACTTCGAGATGAGCAGCGAAATCAGCGAGCCGCCGAAGCCGATGACCGCCGCCAGAATCAGCAGCGCGTTGTAATCGAGCCCCACGCCCTGCTCGTCCAGGATGCGCTCGACGCCGAGCAGGCGCAGCACGATCGACAGCACCAGCAGGATCGCGATATTGGTGACCAGGAACAGGAAAATCCGCTTCATGGACGCAGTTTCCTCCGCGTAACGGGTATCGTTCGTTAGATGGGGGCGGAAAGTCCAAGTTCAACCATCGGCCCGCCAACCGATGTTCATGAATTCTAATCGAACATAGCCACGGAATCACACGGAATGACACGGACAATAACCCTACCCCCTTAGAGTCCCCGTAAGCATTTAGAGCCCGTAACAAAATGACTGGCCCTACTTTACTCCCCTCCTTTTCAAGGAGGGGTGGATGCGAAGCAGACGGGGTGGTTACGTGGGAACTCCTCGCTCCCACCACCCCGCCCGCCAATCCCTCACCCCCGCCCCTCTCCCGAGCGGAGAGGGGAGGCTCGAGATTCCCTTCCCCTGCACGGGGGAAGGGCATGGGATGGGGGCTGGCGGGCACCCCTCCTCGGGCAGGAGGGGGATTCATTTTGTTACCAGCTCTTAAGAATTTCTGTGTGGTTCCGTGTGTTTCCGCAGCTAAAAATGTTTTCGAGATGGCTTCTTCGTCATGCCGCGTGTGCCACAGGCGGGGCGGTCTGCGGCCCGCCCGCGGCGGCGACCAGCGGCTCGATGGCATTGGCGTAGTAGGAGAGCAGCGCGGCCTCGGCGGGGTTGGCGCAATAGAGGCCGTCCTGCTCCGCCACGATGCGGCGCAACAACAGCATGCGCAGACCGACGCCGATGGCATAGTCGAGATCGCCGCGCGGGACGTAGATGTGGGCGCCAGTCTTCTCGAGCCGCAGGATGAGTTCGTAGGCCGCCGACTTGAGCTCGAGCTCGGACCAACCTCCGGCGTGGCTGCGGAGGAACACGGTTGCGACCAGCGATACCGGCAGCACGGGGACGATGCGCGCGATCGCATCCATGACCTGAGCGCCGACCCGCTCGACCTCGCGGTGCCGCTCCTCGTCGTCGAGCCGGCGGAAGTCGATGCCGTGCCGACTGACGTAATCGCGCATCGAGAGCGGCTTGCCGAAGTTCACGCAGGCGTAGCCGAAGCGGTGCCAGCGCCCGGTCAGCATCAGCCACAGGTTGCCGGCGACGAACGCGGCGGTCCGCGCGGTCGCGTAGAGCAGGCCGCGCCGCGGCGCGGCGGCGTCGAGCTTCAGCAGCAGCGTGCGGTCCTCGAGCACCCGGTCATAGTTGATGCCGACGGGAATGAACACGACATCGCGCTCTCCGTCGGGGTCGAATGCCTTCAGCATGTAGTCGAGCAGTCCCAGGCGGGGCGGGCGCAGCCTGCCGTCCACGGACAGCCCGCCCTCGGGGTACACCGCCTGCGGCACGCCCGCCTCCACCGCCATCTGCACGTAGCGCTGCAGGACCATGCGGTAGAGAGGGTCGCCCGAGTTGCGCCGCACGAAATACGCTCCCATCGAGCGGATCAGCTGCTGCAGCGGCCACACGCGCGCCCATTCGCCCACCGCGTAGGACAGCGCCACGCGCTCGGCGGCGAGAAACGCCACCAGCACGTAGTCCATGTTGCTGCGATGATTCATGACGAACACGACCGACGACTTCGGGTTGACCGCCGCGATCGCCTGCGTGTCCGTATAGCCGAGCCGCACGCGGTAGAGCATCTTGGCGAGCGTCTTGCCCAGCCAGTAGCCCGCGCCGAAGTAGAGGTAGGCGTTGAACGCCGGCACGATCTCGCGCGCGTGGCGGTCGACGCGCGCCGCCACCACTTCGCGCGGCAGCCCCTTCTCGCCGCATTCGCGCGCGATGGCGTCCTGCACCTTCGTGTCGTGGAACAGCCGGTCGATCAGCGCCTGGCGCCGCGTCAGCTTGAACTGCGGCAGCTCCACGTTGAGCCGCGTGTTGATCTCGCGGATGACGCGGTTCACCTTGCGGCGGAGATACCAGCGCACGCCCGGCACGAGCAGCCGCTCGAGCAGCGCCCACAGCGCAAGCAGCGCGAGAATGACGAACAGCCAGGTTGGCAACGTAACAGTGGAGGTCATGTCCAGGCAGTCAGCTGTCAGCTATCAGCTTGAACCTTGCAACCTGCCTTCGCTGATTGCCAAGAGCTGGCGGCTGATCGCTCAATTTGTTCGCTATCATAGGCAGCGACCCCTATGATGCGCAATCAACGCCGCCTGCTGCCCGCCGCAGGGGGAACCGCCGCGCGCGGCTGCTCAACGGCGCCGATCGAGGAGTGTGTTCGAAACACGGCGGTTCGCTGACCGGCAGGGGTCGGCCGCCAGCGCCCGGCTACCGTGAGCCGGTTGGAGGTCGCCGATGGTATGCTACTGTCCTAAACTCGCGAGCCCCCGAGCCCCGCCGCATGCCCCTGACGCGCATCTTCGATCCGGCACTGTCCGCGGAGGAATTACGCGGCTTCACGCGAACGGTGGCGGAGATCGAGTGGCTGCTGCTGATCCTGGTGCTGCTCTACCAGGTGTCGCTCCCCCTCGACCAGGAAGTCTCAGCCGCGCTCGCCATGGCCGTGTTCTTCTTCGCGGCGTTCGTGCTGTCCTTCCACTACGCCAACTTCTACCGCGAGGAGAGCCATTGGAAGATAACCATCGAGACCGCGGTGATGATTCTGTTCGTCACCTGGGTGCTGGCGTACACCGGGGGCGCCGACAGCCCGCTCCGCGACCTCTATATCCTCGTGATCATCGTCGCCGCGCTCACGCTGGGGAAGATCGTCACGCTTGCGGAGCTGGGTTTGATCGCGGGCTGCTACGTCTGGCTCGCGTACCCGCTGGAGCCGGGGGATCTCCTGTCGTTGCCGTACGGAACCAAGCTGCTCACCCAGATCGCGCCCATGCTGCTGGTCGCTTACATCACGTCAATGCTGTCGGCGGATCTCCGCCGCGCATACACCCACGTTAAGCATTTGTCCGAGACCGACGAGTTGACGGGAGTGCTCAACATGCGGGCTTTCGTCACGCTCGCGGAACGCGTGTCCTATCAGGCCGGACGTTACGCCCGCCCGTTCAGCGTGCTCATGATCGATT
>Ga0326597_10004448_pt1 | contig 19727 bp, 13 predicted proteins | sample RVTome_12_FD_203789 | JGI IMG/M metagenome (GOLD analysis project Ga0326597, IMG submission 203789) | Soil microbial communities from uranium-contaminated site in the Upper Colorado River Basin, Wyoming, United States - RVT100D185 | ecosystem: Environmental > Terrestrial > Soil > Contaminated >... | reverse complement strand
GTTAATGGTGAGGTCCGGGTCGGTTCTGAGCCGCACATGCCCTTCAACCAGCTTGCTTCATCGGCGGCAGGAATCGGGCACGTGAACCTTGTCGATGACTCGAATGTGCCGGTGTTCATCCGGGCAGGCAACTTGGTTGTGCCTTCGTTTGGAATGGAGCTGCTGAGGGTGTACTCAGGGGCGTCCCGAGAGGATGTTATCTACTCGGAGAATCGTGTCGTTATCAAAGGCAAGGAACAGCGCTTTGAGTTCGATACTGAAGATGAGGGTACCGTCAGGCTGGACTTTCCGGGGAGTGCGAGGTCCTTCAGAGCATACCCTTTTCTGGAAGTACTGAAGTCGTACGACGCACTACGGTCCAACCTTCACCGCCGAATTCCGGTTGAAACCCTGAAGGATAAGATTGTGCTGGTGGGGTTCATCGCTGAGGGACATGGAGCACCGGCAGTCAGAACACCTGTTGACCCGAGATTTCCGTCGCTTGCTCTTCATGGTACTTTCCTGGACAATGCCATGAATGGTCGGTTCCAATCGGAGGCGCCCCGGTGGTTGGTTTACATGTTGTGCTTGCTCGTTGGTGCTGCATGTTCCTTTGGAATAGTTGCCATCCCTTCGCCTTCAGGCAAGATTTTACCTGCTGGTGTCCTCGCGGGCTCTGCCATTCTTTCAATCGTATCTTTCACTTCTGCCGGACACGTTCTACCTCTCATTCCTCTCGCGCTGGCGAGTGTCGTGTCATCCATTGCTGGATTGTTCTACGAGCATCGATTCGTGCGGAGGCAGGTTGGGGCGTTGCAAGCCGAAAAGGAATCCATTTCAGCACAGCTCAGGGATCGGGAAGCGAAGGTTGCGGTGCTCGAACGTGAGCTGCTCGACTTTGAGGCAAAAAAGTCAGCCGACAGGACAAAGGAGTTGATGGAGGAGATTAGACGGTACAAGGCAGAGATACGTGCATTGACCTCAAAGGCCGACGACATGGAGGAATTTCACATCAGCGAAAAGGATGTGAAGGAAGAAAGCGATGTGTTTGAGGGGATTGTGTACGACAGGTCGGGAAAGATGAGGCCGATCATTGAGTTCATCTCGAAGATAGCACCCAGTGATGCGCCTGTGTTGATCCTTGGTGAGAGTGGTACAGGGAAGGAACTTGTTGCGCGCGCAATCCACAAGCGGAGCGGCCGTGCCGCCAGGCAGTTTCTCCCTGTCAATTGCGGGGCTCTTTCAGAAAGCCTGCTGGAAAGTGAGCTCTTCGGTCACGAGAAGGGGGCGTTTACGGGCGCCGTGAAGGATAAGCCGGGTCGCTTTGAGCTTGCCGATGGGGGGACGATTTTTCTTGACGAGATCGGCGAAGTGAGCGAGAGCTTCCAGCTCAAGCTTCTGCGCGTGTTGCAGGAAGGTGAGCTTGAGCGTGTCGGTGGCACAACGACGATCAAAGTCAACGTGCGTGTGGTTGCCGCAACCAACAGGGATCTGAAGGAATCGGTAAACGCACGGAAGTTCAGGGAAGACCTGTATTACCGCCTCAACGTACTTGCCGTTGAGCTCCCTCCGCTGCGGGAGCGTATGGAAGACATCCCGCTGCTTGTTGAGTACTTTCTTCGACGCGAGGGAGAGGGTCTGCGCGTTTCCCGCAACGTCATGGAGGCGTTCCGAAGCTATGGATGGCGCGGGAATGTTAGAGAAATGGAAAGTGCCATCAAGCGCGCCGCCTTGTTTGCAAAAGCCGACGGTCGAGCAATGGTGAACGTGAAGGACCTTACTGAGGAAATCTCCACCGCATTACGGAGTGCTGTTGCTGTTGAAGACCAGGTTCTTGAATCGATAAGGGAAAAGCGGTTTTCGCGCAGCGCGATCTCGGACACAGCTGAAGACCTTGGAGGACTGAACAGGGGTACTGTCGCAGAGTACCTGCGCGGCGAATGTCTCAAGGCCTTTGCAGAGAACAGTTTTGACCTCGAAAAAGCCGTCCTCCATATTTCACTCAGCTCGGATTCCGAAGTCAACGACCGGGTCCGGAAGAAGTTAGGTGAGTATTTGACCAACCTTTCAGAGGTTATCGACACGTCACAACCCTGGGAGGTCTCAAAGTCTTCCCTCAAACCTAAATCAAAGAACCTCCCGCAGCGCTACCATTCATATCTCGAAAAAGCAGCCGAAGCATACTTTCGGGGTATCTGGAAGCCGGACGGTTGACTCTCCGCCTGAGCATCCTCATTCCCGCACTTCCCACGCGGAATCCCGCAGTTCAAGCATCCTCCCAGCAGTCTGAACAGCTATCACGTTTACACTAACTCATTCAGATATAAGCAGGTTGACGTTTCGTACTGTCACGGGCCGTTCCCTGGCATGCCAATTGAGGGAGAGTGTCGGCATTATGAAATGTTATATCACCATAATTCACGCTCTAAAAACTCACATAAGGAGGTAACAATGACAAAGTCCCTCACTCTTCTCTGGTCAATGATAGCCCTGGCCGGTTTACTGGTCAGTGGATGTAATAAAGACCAGGTCATCGTTGACGATGACACTCCGCCGCCCGGCGTTACCAATGAACAGGACGCCATCAAGTACTACGCGGAGAACGATGAGTTTGTTCGGAATGACGAGCAGACGTTTACCGACGAGGATATTCAGCCGATGGGCAATGGTGCGTTCGGCATGATCGAGGCTGAGATCACGCCGCTTCGGTTCGGGCGCTTCGTTACCAGTGTGACCACAACCGTTACGGTTACTGTTCAACCCGGCGATAGCATCGCCATCGCGCATGTACACAAGGACATCTCTGGTGATTTCAAGATCCTGGCGATCAATGGCGCAGGCGATACGGTACTGATCGTGAAGGCCTTCGTTGACCAGTCCGACCGGAATGTCATTTTCAAGCGGGTTAACCGTGACGTAAGACGGTTCTGGCGGAACTGGGTGCCCGTTGCAACGTCCCTTGTGGAGGGCGGCACTAATCCCCAGCCGGCTGGCCATGAAATCAATCTTGTGAAGCTGCAGGTGTTCCTGCCCAACGGCGACACGATCACGGTGACAGATCCAACAAGCTTCTATCTCCGCTATCGTTGGCTCCGACTGTTCGGCGGTGGCGCGCATGACGTTCCTGAACTCGAAGCCAATCATCGTATCGTGCTCGAGGCAACAGTTGTGAGTGCATCGCCAGATACAGACCTTGTTGCTCTGCGGTATGGGCTTGGTCTGTTCAAGCGCCGATTCCGTATGCAGATGGTCTCCGAAGTCGACAATGGCAACGGCACATGGACACGCGTGTACTCTACCACTGGCGTGAATGCAACAGTGCCCCTGCACCGTGGCTTTTTCCACATGGGAGTGGACGCGGCGACAAGGACGACGTTGTTTGATGATGTTGCCCCCTACTCCGTGAGCTGGTGGGGCGTCCCCTACAGAGTATTCTGACATGATCCATGCATGAGCATGGCCTTCATCTCGACGAGTCGAGTCATCGACCTGGGGGATGGAGGCCTGCTTGTTGCAGGCTGTTGAATTTCAGAACAGATTTCGACTAATTGGACATGGACGTTTGCAGGCTGACATGAAAAGAATTCTGACAATACTATCGATCCTCACCCTGATACTCGGAGGATGCGAGCAACCGGACGAAGTCACGATCACGGCGGGCGATGAGTCCGATTTCGAGATTAGCTCGCTGGACAGAGGGGACACGGATGTTCCCGTTGGTTCAGTTGACTCTCTTGGTGTACTGCCTGAGGAGCAATTCAGATTTGCCGGCTCGCTCGTTGTATGCAACCTGAAGTTCGACACCGGGATCCAGGTGGAGGAAATTGCATTGTCGAGGGTGTTCTTCGCAGGGCCACCAATACATTTTCGGGGAAGGCTTGTGGGGTTCGTCGGAGTGTTCGTGGGACAGATTACTGCGAACCTGCAGCCCATGGTTCTCATCCCTCACCGGATTCGCGTGAGACAGTTCCAGGCCGATACGACATTTCAGGCCGGCTGGGAGTACGTTGCCGACGTTTCCTCAAACTATGTTCCAGATTCGATCTACACATGGAGAGGCGACAGTGCGGCGGTTGGAGTCTCTATTCAGACGCCCGGCGACCTGAGTGTCATCTCCCCGCGCGGTGGCTCTGTGTTCACTCGTGAAAGACCTATGGAGTTGAGCTGGACAGGCGATGATCGTGTCCACATCATTATCAGCGTGCACGAACGAGGGCTCGGCAGGCTGAAGCCGCTCTTGCGGGTCAGACCGAGAGACGGTCTGCACAGCATCGTACTGCCGCCCAAAGTCCTGCGCCTCCTTCCCCCAGGCAGGTTTTTTGCTTTCACTTTCATCCAGGCAAATCGCATGGAAGTGAACTACTCGTCGAGTGTCCTCCTTGTTCAGGCGGCATCTGTGTATAACAGCTACATTGAGATCCGTTAAGTCGAGATTGTTTCCGGAACATATGCCGAAGTGTCTGGTAGTCTATCTTTGTACAGCTATGGTTATGGCGGGATCAAAAGCACATACACAAACACTCTTCACTGCGCGTGCACTGGCGTTGGGTGCGTATTCTGCGTCCGTCAACGATCTCCGTGGATTCGATATCAACCCTGCCGGTCTGGTGGGAATTCGTGATTGGGACTTCAACACATCAACGTACGGGTCCATTTCGGGTGGGTTCAACGGTTTTGTATTTCAAGGGTTGAGTTTCGGCAAGCGGTTTCTCGAGAACGACGCCGTGGCGATACAGTATTCTCCCGGATCGCTGCTGGAGTTTGTTTTCCCGACTTCCGTGACCCTGGAGGGGTCGGCGACAACATCGGTCGACAGGCGGGTCGAGTATAGCGAACCATTCTCGATCGGCTACGGCCACAGGATCTCCGACCAACTGGCGGCTGGGGTTGCAGCAAGACTTCGCGCAGAAAAGGTGACCGAAACAGAATACGGACTCGTGTACCAGGACACCGTGAGTTATTTCGCTGCATCGGAAGCAGTGTCGGAGGCGTCGCTCTGGAGCTTCGATATTGCCATGAGGTGGCAGCCACACCCTCATACCGCGGTCTCACTGGTAGGCAGGAACCTCATTCGCGCAAACGAAACAAGGCTCCCTACGGAGTTTGCACACTTGAAGCTTCCAGAATCAGCCAGCGCAGAGATCGGCGTTTCCCACAGGATCGGCCGGGATGTTCGACTTGCTCTTGATGCCAGCACGAGAACGTCCGGGTCGGTTGGGATCGAGTTCAACGCGGGGTCAGGGGTCTCTCTGAGGACCGGCGCGTATGCGGGTAAGGCAGAATCGCCATTCGTCTATGCCATCGGTGCCGGCATTGGATGGACATTCAGATTTCTCGACGTCGAAGCTGGATACCTGGCTTTCTTGAACAAGGATAGAAGGGGTGGGTCAGTGTCAGGAGACCAGTTTGACCCGGGCTCAATTTCTCGTGTCGACTTGAACCCGTACACATCAGACCGGCTCTTGCTGTCGGCAAGGGCGATTTTTGGGAACGTACGCGAGAGTCTTGTTCGAATCCAATCGGTGGATATGTTTGGCAGCATCTACCCTGCTGCGTACGAGGCCCTGGCTTATCGTCCGATTGGAAAGGTGAAAGTCAGGAATGTCTCAGGGAAACCGGTACAAGCGAAGGCAAGTTTCTACATTCAGAACTTCATGGATGCCCCCACGGAATCAAAGTCGGTGTACATCCTTGCAGAGGGCGAGGAAGAAATTCCTCTGACGGCAATCCTCAACGAACAGGTAAAGAAGGTCTCGCAGCTGGCCATTCACGAAGGTGAAGTCTATGTGCATGCAACCCCCGCGGAAGACTATGATGACAAGGCTCGCGCACCGGTGCTCATCCACGGACGGAATGACTGGGATGGCAATGTGCACTTGTTGCGCTATTTTGTCACGCCAAATGATCCGGCAGTCTTGAGATATACGCGCGAAGCATTGTTGCAGGCTCGCGATTCGCTTGCCGGTATCCCCACTGAGATGCATGGTTTTCGTAAGGCGAGAATCCTCTTTGATTCCTTCGCGGGCAAGCTGGTGTATGTCGGCGATCCGAAGCAGAGCGCAGATTACGTGCAGTACCCCTCCGAGACTTTGTCCATCCGCGGTGGTGATTGCGACGACATGACCGTGTGCTTCTCGTCGTTGCTGAACAGTATCGGGATTTCCACCGCATTTGTGGATGTTGTTCCTCCGGGCAGACCCGAAGACGCACACATCTATCTTCTCTTCGATACTGGCGTGAGTCCGAAGTTTGGCAGCTCTATTGCCGCCAACCCGAAACGGTACGTGGTAAGGAGGAATAGCCTGGGAGAAGAGTCGATCTGGATACCGATCGAGACCACCGTGATCACGCGTGGCTTCGAAGAATCCTGGAATGCCGGCGCGCAGGCGTATTATGATGATGTGGAGGTTGGGCTTGGCCTGGTCAAAGGCTGGGTGAAGATTGTTGATGTATACTAACGAGGAGGTGGTTATGCAGCCTATTGCGGTGATAGTGATGACGTGTTGTCTTGTGGCATTCGCAGACGCCGGTGATATCGTTGTTCAAAAAGTTCAGGGCGATGTACGTGTGCGGCACGGCATCACGGAAGTCTGGATGAAAGCAAAGCCGGGCGACGTGCTGCGACCGAATGACACCATGAAAACCGGGAAGGGGGCCTCCGCAGTCATTTCGGCGCCGGTGGAGACGTCGAGCCCCGCGGGATCGAGGAATATCTCATTGCCTCCAGAAGTCATGGTGGACATGTCCGACCTGAGAGATCTTTCGCAGGAAGAACTCATGCTTAAGTTGACCATGGAGAAAGTCCGTTCATCGTCGTATGAATGGAAGAACAATGACCTCAGGCTCCCGAACGCGGCAGTCGTTCGTGGTCCGGATCGCACACCCTCCACCCGGCTGAGTGAGAATGCCGTTGAGGAAGGTGTTTTTCAATTGAACGGGACGAGAGTACTGTTTGCAAACAGGTTTTATTCTACATGTGCGTTGAAGGCAGTGGAAGTCCTACGTCGCTTCCCCGAGCTTGAGGCCGAAGTCGATCACAGGCTGATGGTTGCGGAAGCTCTGGAGAAATCCAACCTTCGGGGGGAGGCGCTCAATGAGTACGTCGCCCTTTCTTTGCGTGAGGACCTGAATCCTGATGAGCGAAGCATTGTGCAGGACCGGATTGCGAGATTGAAGAAACAGGGCGGGGGATAGCATCTTCAATTGAGAGCGGAGGACTTGACCTTAGCGCGGTCAAGTCCTTTTTGTTTTCGGGTCTGTATCGCCAGATTCCAGCTCATTCTTCGCAATTGCAATGCTACCGTCTGTTTCGTATATTGCACGGTGTTCGGATAGAAGTTCCTTTCATCGGGGCGTAGCCCGCCAAAAAGATGGCGGGTAAACTCCGCCCGGCGAGTTCCGTTCCGACCGAGCATAGTGTAAGGAAGGTGGTTGTTTTCAATCGGGGCGTAGCGCAGCCCGGCTAGCGCGCCTGCCTTGGGCGCAGGAGGTCGTGGGTTCGAATCCCGCCGCCCCGACAACGGTTCTTAAAGCCCCAACTGTTCACAACGTCAGTTCTCCTATAGCGGTTACGTCAAGCCGCTTCTGCTTTTTGCATCCGAGTCAGGAGGTCCCATGAGACCCATTCACGCCTTCTCGGTTCTTTCTCTTCTGGTTAATTACTTCCTTTCGCCAACTGAAATCTCCGCGCAGGAGGGCTGGTTCGCCCAGTCGAGCGGGACAACGACCTACTTGTTTGGAGTATCTTTTGTTGACGCCGACAACGGTTTCGTTGTGGGCTTTGGCGGAACAATACTCCATACAACAAATGGTGGAAGCGACTGGGTAGGACAAACAAGTGGAACGACCAGAATACTCCGAGCAGTATCTGCTGTCGGTGCTAACATCGCTACTGCGGTGGGGGACATGGGTACGATACTGCGCACGACTGATGCAGGAGCAACGTGGACGCAACAGGCAAGCGGGACAACGAATGATCTTTTGGGGATCTCATTCGTTGATGCGAGCACCGGAACGGCCGTTGGGGGGAGTGGCACCATCCTGCACACCACGGATGGCGGAGCGACGTGGGCACCCCAGTTGAGCGGAACGACAGACGAACTCTACGGCGTTTCCTTCGCAGACGCAAACAGAGGGATAGCCGTTGGTGGGTTCATCACCGGTGTTACGCTCTTCACAACCAATGGAGGAGCAACTTGGTCGCATCAGACGACGACGAATGTTCTTTTCGGCGTGGCTTTCCCTGAGCCGGACGCGGCGACTGCTGTCGGCACAAACGGGGCGATCATGCGCAGCTCCAATGGTGGCGCAAACTGGACAACACAGATTAGCGGGACAGGCACGACTCTACTTGGTGTGGCGTTCACCGATGCAAGCAATGGGACTTCCGTTGGGGGCGCAACCCTCCGGACGACGGACGGTGGAGAAACCTGGGTAGAACAATTCACGCCGGCCGCCGGAAGGGCCGTGTCATTTGTCGATGCCAACATCGGCACAGCGGTTGGCGATAATGGGACGATCATGAGGACAACGATGGGTGGCTTTTTTGTATGGACATTGCAGACGAGCGGGACCACGAATACTCTATGGGGAGTGACATTCATCGATTCAGAGAGAGGAGCCGCGGTAGGAGATGCGGGCAAAATACTTCAGACGACAAACGGAGGGGCGGTCTGGTTGACCCGGATCAGCAACACCTTGGAAAATCTCTATGGAGTCTATTTTGTGAATGCAGATGTTGGTATTGCAGTCGGAACACAAGGAACGATTCTCCGAACCACGGATGGTGGCACAACCTGGCTCAACCGTCCAAGTGGCACAACACAACGGCTCAACCATGTGTTTTTTGTTGATCAAATGTTGGGTTACTCAGTAGGATGGGGTGGGACAGTCTTGCGCACTACCGATGCTGGAAATTCGTGGCTGACGGTATCTAGTGGCGTGACAATGGCTTTTCGAAGCGCATTTTTTGCTAATGTTGACACAGGAGTGGCTTTAGCAGGTGCACCAATTGGTGGCTTTAGAGTGTGGCGGACAACCGACGGAGGCAACAGTTGGAGTCTTCAGCTCGGCGGGGCTTTCACCTTGCTTGGTCTCTCATTCTCAGACGAGAGCAATGGGGTGGTAGTTGGATCTGGCGGCAGCATCTATCGGACATCGGATGGGGGCATCTCGTGGAACAGTCAGGCGAGCGGAACCACAGCGGCGCTCTATGGCGTATGCTTTGCAGCCAGAGACACCGGTTTTGCTGTCGGCTTTCAAGGAAGAATCATTCGAACAACGAACGGCGGTGTTACATGGACTCCGCAAACCATAGTGGCCTTTGCCGATCTCTATGATGTATCTTTTCCCAATGCCAACACCGGGACCGCAGTTGGAGGCGGGGGGATAATCCTTCACACAATCACCGGCGGAGTGCCAACGGATATTGAGGAGTTGGAACACAGGGTTCCTCAGGTCTTCCTGTTAGAACAGAACTTTCCGAATCCCTTCAACCCATCCACGACAATACGCTTTTCTCTTCCGAGGTCCGGGTTCGTTTCCCTTGGCATATTTAACATTCTAGGATCACAGGTTGCCACGCTTGTCGACGGCGAGATGCCGGCTGGAAAGCATGAAGTGCAATGGAACGCCGCAGGTGCGGCGAGCGGCGTTTATTTCTACAGACTCGTTGCCGGTGATTTCGTCGAAACCAGGAAACTCATTCTGCTTAGATAAGATTATTAACAACAAATGTGTGAGGCGGCTATGAAAAACAGAATACCTTCCTTTTTCCTCGTTCCGATTGTGTGCCTATCTAATACAGTTAACGCCCAGCCCAACTACTCCCATGCGAAGCAGGGTTTTTCTATGCGGGTTCAGATGATGAACTTGGGGGCATGGGGAAGGATTGCCTACCCACCGTTCAATTCAACGCCGAACCCGCCGAATGACTCGCTTGGGGTTGAATATCCGGTTGGCCAGCCCATCGAGCACGTCTATGGAGCCGGGCTCTGGGTTGGCGGCAAGCTCGACACATCCCGGGCAGGGACTGGGACATCATTAAAGCTAGTCACTACCGGTTACGAGTCATGGTCGGGCCCTTTCTACGAGTGGTTCCCCGGATCGTCTACGACAGACACCATCTGGAAAATCATGGGGCGGGGGGCACCAGAGCCTTCTGGCTGGGGTCAGTATTGGGGCACATCCCTTCCTTTCACACCTGTTGCAGACCAGAATTTCTACTGCACGTTCACCGATACTTCCCGTCCAGTTTTATGGCACATCCCTCTGCGTTTGAAGGTAATTCAGAGTTCATATGCCTGGAATGACACCGATGCGCTTATGGTCTTTGAATATCGAATCATGAACAATGGGAGCAAGATGATTGACAGTGTCTATGTTGGATACCTTATTGACGCAGATGTCGGGCCGCTTGGGTCGCCATCGTACTATACCCGGAACTACTCCGCGTACTATTCTGCAATCAATACGGCTTATACTCATAATCCGGTGGATGTCGGTTCGACGCCAATCGGTCTTCGAGTGCTTTGGTCATCAGTACACCTTGAGCGAATCACCTTTCAGTGGTATCCCGGCCCACAGAGTCCTTCGCCGGACGTGAACCGGTACAACTTGCTGAGCTCGGGTGTTATCAAACCCGACGAATTTCCCAACCAGTCTGACACGAGGTTCCTGCTCGGTGGCGGTCCGTTTCAGCTGAGGCCTCCAACGGATCCCAATCCAGACACTCTTATTGTGGCCTTCGCTCTTCTTTCCGGGCAGAATCTAACTGCCATGCAGCAGAACGCCGTCCGTGCTGACAGCCTATACAGAACATTGCTAACATCAGTTGGTCCGACCCTGACTGGTTTGCCAGATGGCTTTTCACTATTGCAGAACTATCCGAACCCGTTCAACCCGTCGACATCGATAGAGTTTTCGCTGCCTACTTCCACATATACTACACTGAAGATCTTTGATGTCCTTGGGAGAGAAGTGACAAGTCTAGTCGATGGCGAATTACGGGCAGGAACATACAAAGCGACGTGGGATGCGGTGGAGAGATCGAGCGGTATTTACTATTGTCGCCTCCAGGCCGGCGGCCACTCCGCGACGCGAAAGCTGATCCTGCTGAAGTGAGGGCGCTTTCAACCGGAAAGTCTTTGGTGTTTTTGAAAGTCCCTCAAGAGTGGTATATTCCATCAGGCGCTCTACGCTAGATGGAAGTGACTCCGGGACGTAACGTCATCACACGATTCTTCCAACAACCGGTTGCAGCCGGCATCCTGCTGGCTGTGATTTCCTTCCTCTTCTACACCCCAGCGCTGGACAATCAGTTCCTCCGTTATGATGACGACACCTATGTTTACGACAACGGGTTGATCCAGGACCTTTCGGCTGAATCGGTGCTCTGGATTTTTGCCAACCCGTACTTCAGATCATACACGCCCGTCACGCTGCTCTCTCATGCATTGGATTTCAAGATCTGGAAGATGGACCCATGGGGACATCATCTTGCAAATCTGATTTTGCATTCGATGAACACACTGTGGGTATACCTGCTGAGCGTGATGATTCTCAAGATGACAAGAATTGAAAACGGTTCACGTCGTCCTTTGCTGACTCCGCCCTCATCGTTCACGATCATTGCCGCGGGCGCAATTGCTGCGCTGCTCTATGCACTGCACCCGATGCGCGTGGAAACCGTTGCATGGGTTTCAGATCGAAAGGACCTCCTGTTTGCGGCATTTGGACTCCCGAGTTGCATGGCATACATCAAGTACTCCACCGCGCGGGAAACCCCGAAGGCGTTACCGTGGTACCTCGTATCCCTTGGGCTGCTGGTCCTGGCCCTGCTCTCCAAGTCGATTGCGGTCACGATCCCGATTGTCTTCCTTCTGCTCGACGTGTTCCTCCTGCATCCGGGACGGTGGAAGGAGCTCCGGAAGGCATTGCTCCTGGAAAAGGCGCCGTTCCTGATCGCTTGCGCATTTGTCGTTATCATGGCAATGAAGGGCGCTACGGGCAACTTGCCGAACGAAATCGTCGCGAATATGTCGACGACCGAACGATTGCTACTCCCATTCTATTCCATCTTGTTCTACGTCTGGAAAACGCTGTGGCCGTCCAATCTCACTGCGATCTACGGTTCCCCGGGCATTCCTCTTATGGTTCTTTCAGTGCCTGTCGTTCTCGGTGTGACGGCGGCATGCTATTTCCTGCTGCGACGATGGAAGGGTGTTATGCTTGCCTGGCTTTCCTACATCGTGGTGCTTGCCCCAACCATCACGGGTCTCTCGGCCGGCATCCAACCATGGGCGGATCGTTATAGCTATGTCGCTGCAGTGAGTCTGTTCTGCGTTCTTGCCGGAGGGATCCATATCCTTCTCGAGAGGTATCGTGAGTCCACTTCGCGAAAAGCACTCTATGGCTCCGTGGCTGGGCTTGCCGTTGTGCTAGCTGGAATTCTGGGATACATCTCTCTGCGTCAGATACCGATCTGGAGGGATACAGTTTCCCTGTGGGCACGCGCCGTGGAGACTTCGCCGGAGGTCCCGATGACGCACGCCAACCTTGGCGCGGCGTATTATGCGCGCGGGGAAGTCGATCGCGCCATTGAGCTGTATTATGTTGCGCTTGCGATGAAGCCCGGTTATGGCGATGCGTTGTACGACCTTGGTGTTGCCTATGAGGCAAAGGGAGAGAAGACGAAGGCGGCTGAGCTCTACCGAAGGGTCATCGAGCTGCACCCGGCCTATATCGATGCGTACGTGAATCTCGGCAACCTCCTCGTCGAGGACGGAAAACTCGATGATGCGATCTCGTCCTATGAAATTGCCAGCGGCCTGGACCGCGCCGATCCCGATCCCTACTACAATATGGGCGTGGCATATTACAGGAAGGGGGAGATCCAAAAGGCATTTGAGTTGTTCCGTGAGACACTTGCCCGATCACCTGGCTACACGAAGGCGATGTACAACATCGGTATCATCCACGCACAAGCCGGGAACGAAGGGGCGGCGCTTGAGTTCTTTACCCGCGCAGCGCGCGCGGGATTTGTTGACGCACAGAATCTGTTGCGTGAGAGAGGTTACTCGTGGCAGGAACAGTGATTGCTTAAAACGCTGGAAACCGTTATATTTCTGTCGTCGATCAGGCCCTCCTTCACATCCATTCGATCCGCCCGAGGGTTGTTTCCTGCGCCGCGCAAGGGCCCCGTAGCTCAATCCCGACTTCGTCTCAAGATTGAGGACTTCGTCGGGACAAGTTGGATACCCGCCCGACCGAACGAGATGAGGCGCACGCGTCGGTCGTTCGGGCGGGGAGCAACAGCCACTTGTTGGCCGAGCTAGTTGAAATTCGGCCGGCAGCCGGGGGAAGATTTCTTGACAGGGTCCAACGGCCCCGTAGCTCAATCCCGACTTCGTCTCGAGATCGAGACTTCGTCGGGACAAGTTGGATACCCGCCCGACCGAACGAGATGAGGCGCCCGCATCGGTCGTTCGGGCGGGGAGCAACAGCCTTCGCTTGGGGAAAATTCATCGTGCGTGGGCAAATAGCTTCTGAACGTCTGTGTGGAGGCTTGCCAATTTTGAGGGTCCGCCGATACGATGAGGCGGATAAGCAATGCATAGCGAAACGGCCCCGTAGCTCAATCCCGACTTCGTCTCAAGATCGAGACTTCGTCGGGACAAGTTGGATACCCGCCCGACCGAACGAGATGAGGCGCACGCATCGGTCGTTCGGGCGGGGAGCAACAGCCACTTGTTGGCTGAGCGTAGTTGACATTCGGCCGGCAGCTGGGGAAGATTTCTTGACAGGGTCCAACGGCTCCGTAGCTCAAATGGATACCCGCCCGACCGAACGGGATGAGGCGCACGCGTCGGTCGTTCGGGCGGGGAGCAACAGCCACTTGTTGGCCGAGCGTAGTTGACATTCGGCCGGCAGCTGGGGGAAGATTTCTTGACAGGGTCCAACGGCCCCGTAGCTCAAATGGATAGAGCAACAGCCTTCTAAGCTGTAGGTTCCGCGTTCGAGTCGCGGCGGGGTCACAACATTGCGGATTGGGGATTGGTGAATGAGGACTGTTTGGTCTGGGACAGACTGAAATGAAGAACGAGATTATCACCCGAATGAAGAACCTCGGTCTCGAGGTTATCCGTTTGGTTGAGAGTCTCCCAAAGACTCAGACTGCCGGGATCCTCACCAAACAGATTGTTCGTTCAGCGACTTCCGTCGGAGCAAACTATCGCGCAGCCTGTCGTGCGAGATCTCGAGCCGACTTCATTGCAAAGGTGGCGATTGCTGAAGAGGAGTGCGATGAAACCCAGTATTGGCTCGAACTGCTGTACGAGTCAAAGTTCATTGCGGATGACCAGTTTCAGTTCTTGCACGCTGAAGCGGACGAACTGACGGCGATCCTTGCTGCTTCAGGCAAGACGGCGAAGCGAAACCTGAGAAGGTAGAACCAACCCAGGTCTAAATCGTCAATCGGCAGAATCCCAAGTGGGTTGAATTGTTGCATGACTTGAAGTCTGATCAAGATGAAGTGTTTCGGCGGGAACAGGAAGTGGCGCTAATTCCCAATTCGGCAATCCAAAATCCCAAGTGAGTTGCCCCCATCGTCTAGAGGCCTAGGACACGGGCTTTTCAAGCCTGTAACACCGGTTCGAATCCGGTTGGGGGCACACAACGTACGGCCGCGTTAGCCTGCCTGCTGACACTTCTGCGGGCTATCAATATGCTGGCATCACGCATAGTTGGTATTGCGACAGGTCAGATTCAAGAAGCGAATCCGAAGGACATATCAACTGAACATGAAAACTGAACAGAAGGTTTTACAAATTGTGAGAATGAAGAGTCTGAGGTTAGGTGTGGCCGTAACAATAACAATCCTCCTTGTTGTGTCATATTTGCCGTATGCCGACGCAACTACTATCAGGGTTCCAACCGATCAGCCGACTATCCAAGCCGGAATTAATGCGGCATCAAATGGTGACACTGTTTTAGTGGACCCCGGAGTCTATGTTGAGAACATAAGCTTTAATGGTAAAGGGATTCTCGTGGGAAGCAGGTTTGTGCTCTCAGGAGATACGTCTCACATATCGTTAACGGTGATTCATGGAAGCGGTAGCGCGGCCGTGGTAACTTTTGCATCAAACGAGGACTCAGCTTCAACGCTGGTCGGGTTTACTGTCACCGGTGGTTCGAGAGGAATCTATTGCCAGAATTCAGGCCCGATGCTGCGAAACCTGATTGTCGTGAATAATACAGGATATGGGGGTATCTACTGCTTGAATTCAAATCCTATAATAGTGTACGCCATAATCATGAATAACTACTCCCAAAATGGAGGCGGGCTTTTCTGTTCGAGTTCAAGTCCAAGGGTAACATACTCTACAATCTCGAACAACTCGGCACAGTACTGGGGTGGTGGAGTGTACTGTTCAAATTCCAGCCCAATTCTGACGAATGTGGCAATCATGCGTAACACAGCATACATAGATGGGGGTGGAATCTACTGCAAAGATAATTCAACACCGATTGTCCAGACCTCGACGGTAGTGGGAAATACAGCCGGTTGGTACGGAGGCGGCATAGTGTGTGATGGTTCGAACCCTTTGTTTAACAACATGGTGGTTCAAGAAAATGAAGCGTTAAAATACTATGGAGGGGGATTGTATTGCAGAAATTCGGCCCCCACTCTAACAAATGTCCTTATTACCAGGAATAAGGTTCATCGAACTGTGGGGGTTGCCTCAGGCGGAGGTGGAATCTCATGCCTGGGGAATTCAAGCCCGAACCTGTCAAATGTAACCATCTCAAGAAACTCAGCAAAATCCGGAGGTGGTGGTATTTACGTCGACAATAGCTCCACGGTTACCTTTGATGCTGTGAGTCGATGTAACATCTACTTGAATGACGCCACTGTTGGCTATGATGTTTATTCAAACGCGCTTCTTCATGTTGTAGTGGATACATTCACGGTTATGAATCCAGGCATCGAACATATGCATCCATTGGCAAACTTCACATTTGATATCTTCAATGCAAAGGCGCAACAGAATCAGTCCACGCTGTACGTATCCATGGAAGGAGACAACGGCAACAGTGGTCTGTCTTGGGAGGAGCCTCTAAAGACCATAGGCTTTGCCAAGTCTATTATTTATGCCACTGCAGAAACCTCTGGAACAATTTACCTTGGCCCCGGGACATATAGCTACGAGACTAACGGCGAACATTTTATGTTATATTGGAAGAGTTACGTCACGCTAAAAGGTATCGGCGTGAATGCGACTATACTACAAAGTGATAATGATGCCGGAATTCTTAATTGTTACCTGATTTCCAGAGCTACGATTGAAGATCTCACCATGAAGGGTGGTGGTTATGGCTTCGGCGGGGCTGTTCGCAGTTACAATTCGTCGCTCGTCTTGAAAAACATCAGAATAACAGACTGCAACGCAGAGGAGGGCGGAGCCATTAACTCACACAATTCGAACGTGACGTTGGTAAATGCCCTTATCTCGAACAATTCTGCCTCCCGTGGAGGGGGGATTTATGGGGACTCCAGATATGATCTCGTGAACGTAACGATTACGAATAATACTGCAAGCGATGATGGAGGTGGAATTTATAGCCGATCGCCCCGGATCAACTTGGTCAATAGTATTTTCTGGGACAATGTGCCTGACCAGATCTATCAGCCGCTCCCCTCTAATGTGATCAATATCGCTCACTCAAACATCCAGAACGGTCAGGGCGGTATTAGTGGTGGCGGAACAGTGAACTGGCTCCAAGGAAACATTGATGGCGATCCGCTATTTGTCAACCCCGCAAGCGGAGATTTCCATCTAATGAACGGGAGCCCAGGCATCGGAGCTGGCATTGACACAATTGCAATTGACGGTTCATTCTTCTTCTCACCTCGTGAAGACATTGAAGGCACTTCAAAACCCAGTCCAGTAGGCTCAAGTCCGGACTTAGGGGCATACGAGAATGAATTCGGAGAGCCGACGAGCCTTAGTGAGGGGCCGTCCGCAATACCTGGGGAATTAGCTCTCTTTCAAAACTATCCCAATCCTTTCAATCCGTCGACGACAATTCCTTTTCGTCTCCCTTCGAGGTCCTTTGTGTCCCTGAAAGTGTTTGACACATTGGGGAGGGAGGTCGCGAGTCTCTTCAGTGAGGAATTGCCTGCCGGCGAATACTCCCGTCAATGGAATGGTGCAAACCTACCGGCCGCCGTGTATTTCTGTCGTTTGCAAGTAGGTACCTATTGTGAAACCCGGAAGCTAATGTTGATCAAGTGACCTTCATTCTCGCTTCATGAATCAAGTGACAAGGTCGCTCTGCGATGGTATATTGGCGACATAATATTCTTGGGGTTGCGTCGGCCGGTTTGTGAAGAGAATTGGCTTGCCAGATTCGTGAACGACATGATTTCTCCACACTCAGATCTAAAGAGCCCGCTTACTTGATTGTGATCGAGCTTTCGTCTCAAGCATCATCCACCATTTTGCATTTCAAGTCACATTGTCATACGATTCAATCGTCGCAACCTAACCAACCCCAACCGGATTCGAACTTCGAGCTTGTTACATGGTTGGTAATCATAGAGCCAACCTAAATCCGGATGAAGACTCGTCGGAAAAAGACTCATCTTGTGAAGGGACCGCGTGGATCGGTGTCAAAGTCAGTTGATGACACGTACGTCCGGATCAGGTCAATTTTGGAGCAGGCTCGCACAGCAGTTGCCCGGACGGTTAATGTTGCGATGGTGCAGGCATATTGGCTTATCGGGCATGAGATTGTTGAAACCCAGCAGAGCGGAAAGGGGCGGGCGGAGTATGGTGATGCATTGCTGGAGACAATTTCTTCGCGACTTCAACGCGAGTTTGGCAAGGGGTTCACGTTGACCAACATCAAATACATGCGGATGTTTTATGTTTCGTACCCTGACCTTCTTGATAGACAGAAACGCCACGCGGTGCGTGACGAATCTCCCCTCCCTCGAAAACGTCACGCGGTGCGTGACGAATTGATACCTATTGGCCGTTTCAACCCCAACCTCTCCTGGACGCATTACCGTCTCCTGATGAGTGTGGAATCTCCCGCAGCGACCTCCTGATGGCAATCGATTCTGAGCTATAGACCAAGACGGCAATCCAGGGCGCGCTCAATGCGTTCGGCTCGGACTCTCTCTCTCAGAATGCGGCGACCAGACCGCCGGATGATTGCATTGGCAATCAAGGCCAATCACGAGGAATGATGCCTCTATGAAGATGCGGAATGATTCTGACGGTTCGTGCACAGAAGGTCATCCTCGACAGCGATCTTGCGTGAGGAACGTCGTAGTCATAACTGTTTGTGTTTGTATCTCCACTGCTCCAGCGTTCTCCAAGGAACTGGAGAAGGCCGACTTCGCAGTTGCGGGGCTGTCAGTCAACGCGAAGGTGGATTCAAGCACCCTCTTTGAGAAGTGGGGACCGCCAAAGAATACTGAACGTCACATTGAGACTCATCGCACTCCCCAACCAGAGACGTCATATGTCTACTGTTTCGACAGTATTACGGTTTGCCTGAATCGTTTCGGAATCCGGTGGTTTGAATTTACATCAACAATCCTGAAGACAACCAGAGGCATTACGGTCGGTAGCACAGCAGACGAGATTCGAAGGCGCTATGGCAAACCATCTCCAGAGGTCTGGCTTGGTCGGGCGGACGGAAAAGACGATGAGGTGCTTTCATACTTCAAACACAACAGCACTCTGGGCGTTGCTTTCTTCCTTCACAAGGGCCGAGTTATCAGAATCGCCGTCGGTTGGGGGTCGACCTGATGTTGAGCTCCCTCACCGGTCGCTTCGGCGCAGTACGTTATTAAAAAGTACGTCGCCGCAGCTTAGCTCCCAACCGTGAGCCCGCAAATCACCGGACAGAGAATGAACCTGAAGATAAAAAGTGGGCAAGCAGTGTGTGCAATTGCATTTGCCCTGGTAAGGATCGGTTGGGTGTCCAGGAAGCAGCCATCGTGGATGTTCTGCAACGTATCATGAACATCATTGACCCGCCGCCTGAGCTTGTGCCACCCAAGCGACGGATAGCCTGCCCGCCTTTTGAGCACCACGTCTGGCAGGCGGGGCTTTGGGCCTACGGCTCTATGAGCCGGTAGGCTCGTAGAGCGTTGAGGAGCCTAGGGCGAAGTACCGGGCCGCGAGAAAGAGATGACACGCCATGTCTGCACACAGGGTAAGCGAGGCTCAGACTCGCTATAATCTCATTGATCCCTAGCTCAAACGAGCCGGATGGAAACTCACGGACCGCACGCAGGTTGGTGTGGGAATTCCGGTTTCCGGCTATGATGTGCAGAGGGAAGAAGGCATCACCGACCTCGATACAGGTGTGGACTTTCGCGAGATTGTGAACCTTGCCTTCATGAAACCGGTGAACTCGCAGATCAAGTTCTGGCAGAAACCCGTTGTAAGGAGAACGCCTTTTCACGATATTGATTTGTCATCATACGCAATGGTCAGCAACCTGCATTTTAAGCCGCAATTCGCAGAATGCATCGCCCTAGCATGAGAATTGCCATCATCGGTTGGGGCTCACTCATTTGGGATCCAAGAGACTTACCTCGCGAGGGCATTTGGCAAGCCGGAGGTCCGAAACTACCAATTGAGTTCTCACGAGTCTCGAAGGATTGCCGTCTTACTCTTGTCATTGATGAGAAGGGCGTTGAAGTGCCTACTCAATTCGTGTTGAGCCCG
>Ga0326597_10004447_pt1 | contig 19728 bp, 12 predicted proteins | sample RVTome_12_FD_203789 | JGI IMG/M metagenome (GOLD analysis project Ga0326597, IMG submission 203789) | Soil microbial communities from uranium-contaminated site in the Upper Colorado River Basin, Wyoming, United States - RVT100D185 | ecosystem: Environmental > Terrestrial > Soil > Contaminated >... | reverse complement strand
CGAGGCGGACTGGAATTCGCGGGTGTTGTATCCGACGAATATAGCGTTTTGCCGATTTCGAAACTCCTTCTCGAAGACCTGGAGCTCGTCGTTGTAGCCCCATCCGATAGCCCAGCGGTTCCTGAACTCCACCCCGACTCCCTGATCGATGCGCCAACTACGGAGCTGGTTTCTCTGGCTCCAGTAGATGTTGTAGTTCGAATCGTACTCGATCCTCTCGACGGGCCCCCCCCGTAGCCAGAAGTCTTTGCTGAGGGCGCTGTCCATTTCCCTTCGGTCGTCGTCGCGGATGAATCCTATGGCGTTGACGTGATCGCCGAAGCGGTCTCCGAGGTGGGTGTAGCGGAAGTGGACGTGGCTGGTGGAGGTATCTCGAGACGGCCTCACGAAGAACGCCCATCGCCCGCCCTCCTCCGGCCCGTGAGATCGCGCGAGCTGGCCGGTGAAGCTGAAGGTCCGGCTGAAGTAGAGGCTGCTATCGAGACCGATGGAGCCGCGGTTGTCTCCCTGAAGGCTCTGATTCGCCGCCATCAACGAGACGCTCGAGCCGCGAAAGACTTCTGCCTCGAGCCGCGCGACGGTGTAGTTCGCGGATTCGGAAGTCGACGGCTGTGTCGGGAGGTCAGAGGTCGGGTCCGACTGCGCCGTCAGGACCGAATACGCGAGCCCGCCCCTTCGCCCGAGCGCCTTCGCGCCGAAGTGGATGTCCGAGATGCGGCGCGAGTAGAACGTTCGAACCCGCTGCTGGTACTGCTCCGCGCCCTCCAGGAAGAAGGGTCGCTTTTCGGGAAGGCTCAGCTCGAAGCGGGTAAGGTTGATCTGCTCCTGGTCGGCTTCGATGATGGCGAAATCGGGATTGACGGTGGCGTTCACCACGTCCTGCGGGGTTGGGGAGAAGCGAAACTCGGCGCCTGCCTGGTAGCCGGGCTCGACGCCGTCCTGGTATTGCGCCAGCGCGTACGGAATCACCTCGTACTTCCGCCGGGCGGCTCGGAGGTCGAGCCCCGCGAGGCTCCCGTACTGAGAGATGCGAAAGCGCGCTTCGAGAGGCCCCGTCCAGAAGCTCGTCTCCAGAAGGCGCCTCGTGGTGCGGCCGAGATTGAGGCCCCAGGTCTGTCCGGCACCGGGCGTGAAGCGCAGGACGACGAGCGGTACCGCGATCTCGGCGCTCCAACCGCCGTCGATGCGGGCCGCCGCCGTGTACCAGGTAGCGTCCCAGTTGTCGTCCACGACCCTCCCGTTGTCCGTCACCCGGCCGTCCTGCTGAGTGCCGAGAAGGTTCGTGGCGAAGAAGTAGGCGGACCGGCCGTCGTGGAAGGTGTCGAGAACCACGATGACGGAGTCGTCCATCGAAAGGTCGCTGTCCCGGCGGGTGAGCTGGGCGGCAATACTCGAGGGCTCGGAGTCGTGGCAGACGAAGCCGAAGTAGACGAGCTCGTCGTCGTAGAGGACGTAGGTTTCCGTTTTCTCCACCGCGGTCTCGCCGAGGAAGGGCTCGAACTGGGTGAAGCCCGACGCCAGGCTCGCGCCCTTCCACTCGTCGGCGCCGAGAGTGCCGTCGATGACGATCTTCCCCAGCGCTCGCGCGGCTCCGAGCTCGCCCGCGGCGACCGGCGCTGCGAGCGCGAGCAGTGCCAGAGTCTTCAGGTACGTCATCTCTCCTCTGGCGGACGGAGGGCCGCGAAGCTCCGATAGAGGAGAAGATCGTAGAGGATCTTCAGCGAGCCCGCGAGGTAGAACGGAACGCTCATCCAGCCGGAGCTCGCGAGACAGAGCGCCCCCAGGAGCGGTGACACCGAAGCCCCCGTACTGCGGGCCACGCCCGTGACCCCCGCTGCGGCCGACCGTTCTTCGGGGCGGACCACGGCCATGACGTACGACTGCCGGGTGGGGACATCCATCTGGGAGATGGTGTAGCGCGCGAGGAGGACCAGGACCGCGAGCTCAGCCGACGGCATGAGCGGCACCAGAAGGAGAAGCACGTTCGAAGGAAGGTGGGTGAACACCATCGTGCGCACCAGCCCGATGCGGGAGGCGATGCGGGCGGCGAGAAGCGCCGAGAAACCGGCCAGGAGATTCGCGCCAAAGAAGATCGCTCCGAGGCTCGCGGGACCTGTCCCGAATCGAATATGAAACCAGTAGGCCAGAAGGCTCTGAACGACGAAGCCGCCTCCGAACGAGTCGAGGGCGAAGAGCGCCGAGAGCCGGAGCACGATTCCTCCAGAGAGATGAAGTCCCAGACGGCTCTTTTTGCGGGAGAGGTGCTCCGAAGGCGCTTCGACTCTGGAGCTCAGGCGCGAGAACACCGCGAGCATCGCCAGGCCGATGGCGGCGTAGCCAAAGACGATCGTCTGGTAGCCCGAGAGAAGAGAAAGGCCCCGCTGGTGAAGAGCGGAGGTCACCGTTCCTCCGGTGAGCGCCCCGAGAGCCGTCGCCGCCGAGCCGGAGAGGGCGTACCAGGCGAAGACGCGCGTCCGCATCGAATCGTGGAGGACCTGGGAGAGCGCCGCCTGTTCAATGGGAAGAAACGGGCCGACCTCGTTTCCGCTCGGGCTCACGACGCCTACCGTCGCGGTGACCAAGAGGAGGATGAAGTCGCCGGTGGCCGCGAAGACGACGCCCGAGAGCGTCATGAGCGCGGCGCCCAGGAGGAGCATGTTCTTCCGGCCGAGCCGATCGGCGCGGGTGGTGATCCAGAGCGAAAGCACGGTGTCGCCCAGGAGGGTCGCGGTCAAGAGAAGCCCGATCCGCGCTTCGGTCAAGCCCCGCTCCGCCAGATAGAGAACGAGGATGACGGAGAGAGCGCCGTAGGCGAAGAGCCGGAGGCTTCGGGCAAGGAACAGTCGGACGGCGTCCTCTCCCATCCGTCACTTCATTCTTTCGGCTGCCGCTATCGCGAACGTAGAGCGCGAATCCGGTCTCGCGCTTCGGTGAATCCTCGCATCGTGATCTCACGCTCGTTCTCGTTCCGGAAATCGTCCTCGTTCCTCACGAGCTCGATGAGGGCCTCGATGTATTGCTCGAGGTAGGCGCGATCCTCCTCGATGACGACCGGACGTCCCCCGATGGGGACCCAGACCGGTGTCGAGTGAGCGAAGAGGTAGGAGTCGGTGATGAAAGGCGAGGGTCCCCCTTCGGCCTGGAGCGCGATCCAGGAGCTCTGGTCGAGCGCGATCTCGCCCGACCACGAGAGCTCCCGACTCGGACCCTGGACGGTCGCATGGGCTTTCCCGTTCACGAGAACGAGCAATCTCTCCATGGGCACGATCGCGCGGGCCTTGGCGGCGACGGGCACCGCTCGCGCCTCGTCGAGCGCGAGCTCCTCTCCCATTCCTCGACCTTCGACGTCGAGCTCCAGAAGAGGACCGTTGGTCGCGAAAGTGCGCCCGGCCCGGAGGCCCGCAAACCAGCTTTCGAGCGTCAGCTCTCCTTCGACGCGGACGTAAGTGCGGCCGGTCCCGAGGGGAGGATCGCGGGAGAGGTCCGAGAAGGTGTCGCTTCCGCCTGCGGCAGGCAGGCGGAAGCCGGCGTTCAGGAGCTTCGCGTATATCCGGGCGGTTCCTCGCTCGTCGCTCCAGATGCAGTTGATGTCGAAGAAATCCACGAGCCCCAGGGCGATGTCGGCGGGAATCTCCGAGGGAGCGTTGGTCGGGGGGAGCTCGCCTCGCGCGAGGTATTCGAAGTACGGATGGGGAATCCCGACGAGGACCCCGGGCTGCTCTTTTCGGAGCCGCCGCAAATAATCGAAGAGCGGCGGGAACGGCGATTCCCGCGCCGTCGCCGAGATCGCGGACTCGAGGGGGAAGAACATCCGTTCGCCTCCGAGGACGGAGCGGTGACCGTAGCTCATCCGGTACTCCTGGCCGTAGCGGAGGAGGACGTTCGGGGTCGATGCGGGATGCGGGCCGGCGACGAATCGCGAGACGTCCCCCATGAGCTTCGTTCCATCGACGTGGATGAGGGCGTTCACCACGTGAACGTCCTCGGCCTCTGCTTGGGCCACGAGGTCTTCGGGCGTGAGGCGGAGATCTCCTCCGTGCAGATCGTGTACGTGCGTGTCTCCCGAGTAGTAACCCGAGGACGGCATGTCTGCGAAGTGCTTCAGGTCGACGACGGCGGTCGCTGTTCCGCCTGGGGGAACGTCGACGACCGTCTGGAGCGGTTCGTACTCCGGACCGCGCACGGCGAGGAGTGTGGTCTTCCCCGAGGGGACATCCAGAGAGAAGCTTTCCGCGGCGTGGAAGTAGTGGACTTCCGTGAAGGACACGATGCGGCGGAAGGAATCGGCGGGAGCGTGGTACCGGCCGTCGGCGCCGAGGAGGCTCACTCTTGCCGGATGCCGGAGCTCGACCTCGAGCCGACCCATCGACGTCGCCTTCGGATAGCGCCGCGAGCGCACGGTCACGCTCCTCGGGCTTCCTCCGTGGAACGGCTGAATCTCGAGCGCTCCTTTGCCACCGCGGTTCGAGACGTAGACGATCGCCTCTCCGTCCGGAGACCAGGAAGGAGCGAAGTTGTCGACGCGCGGGTCCCGCGTGAGCGGGATGGGAACGCCTCCGGAAACCGGAAGCAGGTACACCTGGCGGGTCCCGTCGGCGTCGGAGATGAAGGCAATCGTCTTCCCATCGGGGGAGAAAGCGGGCCGAGTGCGAAACGACGTTTCCTCGAAGTGGATCTCGCGCTCGCTCACGAAGACCCCTCCGGTCCCGAGGCGGCCCGAGCGCGAGGAGACGAATACAGGGTCGCCCGACGCCGGAGAGGGATCCGGCTGGACCTCGTTCGACGGCCAACCGTAAAGACGCTCGGAGGCGCCGTTTCTCGGTTCCAGGCGGTAGAGGTCGAAGTTTCCCGCGACCGCGGAGGTGTAGAGGATGGCGTCGGCGCCCCACCGCGGGTGGAGCTCGAGGGCCGGAGCGTCGGTGAGCCGGCGAATGACTCCGTCTTCGAGAGAGACTAAATAGATGTCGAGGTTCGCGGCGAGGTCCCGCGAGAAAGCGATCTCCCGCCCATCGGGGGACCAGTCGGGCTCGAAGTCGTAGCCTTCGCCCGAGGTCACCTGCACGGCTTGCCCGCCTTCCGCGGGTATGACCCAGATGCGGCCGTCCATGGCGAACGCGATCTCCCGACCGTCGGGAGACCAGGAGGGGTACGAAGGCCAGGAGGTTACCTGGGGAACGAGGTAGCCTTCGATGCGGATCTGGCCGCCGCGGACCTCGGGGTAGCGCAGCTTCGTCTGCGCGGCGGCGTACGAGGCCGCGCAGACGATGAGGATTGCCGAGAGCCTACTGTTCCTACTGTGAATGCCCACGGGCGGAGATGGGCCACATCTCCTCGACCCTCTCGTTCCGGAACGGATAGTAGTGGTCGTAGAGGTTGACCGTCGGGTCGCAATGGGACGCGATCAGGAGCACCTTGTCGCCGAGCTTCACTTCACCGGGCCCGCGGGGATCGCGGAACTCGAGGATACCGTGCTCGTCACCGCCCCAGCGATAGGAGACTCCCGGGAGGCTGAGAGGATCCGGCGGTTCCTGGTCGGTGGCGAAGGCCTTGTAGCCGGCATCGATGGTGATACGACCCTTCGCCGGCTGGCTGATCGCGGTAGCGAGAACGAAAAGCGACGGACGAAAGTCTTCGTAGACCGGACCGTCTTTCCCGCCCACGTTGCGGTAGTTGACGTCCATGAAGAGGTAGGAGCCGACCTGGACGTCGGTGATGCCGTCGATCTCGGAATCGATGTTGTAGGTCCCGGTGCCTCCGCCGGTGAGAACGGGAACTTCGAAGCCGGCTCTTTCCAGCGCGTGTTTGAACTCGACCGCTCGACCCATGGTCGCCTCGGACGCCTGTCGCCGGTAGTCGAAGCCCCGCAGATGCATGAGGTGGCCGGCATAGGCCTGAAGGCCCTGGAAGCTCAGAGAGGGGCTCTTGCGGATCGCCTCGGCGAGATCGAGCGCGGGCTTTCCCATCGCGATGCCGGTGCGGTCGGTACCGACGTTGAGATCGATGAGGACGGAAAGCTTCACCCCCGCGGCGCGGGCGTCGTCGTCGAAATCTCGAACGTTCCGCTCCTGATCGACGACAATGGAAACGCCGGGGCTCTGCTTCGCGAGCGCCAGGACCCGGTCGATCTTCTCCCTGGTGACAACGGGAGAGGTGATGAGGACGTTCTCGATGCCCGCCTCGACCATCACCTCGGCTTCGCTCACTTTCGCGGCGCAGACCCCGACGGCGCCCAGCGCGAGCTGTTTTTTCGCGAGAAGCGGGCACTTATGGGTCTTGGTATGCGGACGGAGCTTGGCCTTCTTCCCTCGATAGAAGTCGGCCATCTTGTTCAGATTCGACTCCATCGCCTCCACGTCGATGACCAGCGCCGGCGTCGGAAGGTCCCAGAGGCTCATGGGGCTCTTCAAGGGAATCGCATCGAACGAGGCGGCCGCCGCCGCCGCCCGGCGCGAAAGAAGACTCATACCGAAAGCACCTCCGGCCGTGGTTCCGAGGAATCCGCGACGAGACAACGGGGTCTTCATGATTTTTCTCCTGTCAATGCGAGCTCGCTCCTCGCTCGCTCCCCTCGCTCCTGCTCGGGGAGGATGGGGCCTCCGGGCCCCGCGGCCGGCTATTGTATCCGACTCCCGTACCCGCGGCGGATCACTTCTTCGGCGGGCTTTCCATTGGGCGTAAACCCGGGGTCGCCTGCCCCGCCGAGGGCGAGGTCCGTGGGCCACTTCCACCAGTACATGCCGCGAATCCACGAAGTCTCGTCGGCGAGGGCCGCGAAGGCGGCTTGGTACGCTCGCGCCTGATGCTCGGCAGAGGGTTCCCGCCCGCGATCGCTCGAGTGCGGGCTCTTCCATGGGCTCCTCGTACTCCCGTATCCGATCTCCGTCAGGAGAACCGGCTTCGAGAGGCGACGGGACAGGGCGCGAATGGGCTCGAGCGATCTCTCGAATCCCTCCCGAAGGGCTTGGTCCGAAGGAGAGTCTTCGGAGCTCAGGGGGTAATAGAAATCGACGCCGATGAAATCCAGAAGCGGCCAGAAGCCGACCTGCTCTACCTCTTCACCCCAATTCGCGGCGTAGACCAGGCGCCCGCGGTAGAGGACGCGGATATCCCGGATGATCGTTTCCCAGCATGACGTGCGACCCCGGGTCATCCTCGAAAGCTCGGTGCCGATGGCGAGGATCTCGACCCCGTTGCTCTCCGCCATGAGCGCGTAATGACGAATCCAGCGACCGTACTCGCGAAAGAACCGCTCCTCCTCCTCGCGCCCCTGGGGCTCGATGTCTCCCGGCCAGCTTCGGCGAAGCCAGATTTGGGGCTTCAAGAGGACGATCATTCCTCTCGACTTGGCGGCGCGAATCGCATGAGTGACCGCTTCGTCGGTCTCCGAGCCCGGCCGCTCGGGAACCGCGAAGGGCGTGACCCGCGAGGGGTCGGCCATGAAGGTGTAGGGGACGATGGCCACCGAGTCGACCCCGAGGGATTGAAGCTTATCGAGGGAACGATCGGAGCGGGCGGAGAGATACCCATCGTGGATCTCGAAGCCCTCGTGAGCCAGGGTAACGCCGCGCTGAAAGCGGACAAGCTCCGGTGGCGGCGGGGTCTCGTCGGCTTCGAGGCTCTGAAGCCAGCGGCGCTCGAGACTTGGGATGTCGGCGAGAGGCCGGGCAAGAGCGTCCGGCCCGCGGTCGCGAAGGACGAAGCGGGCGAAGGAGGCCGACATCGCCTCGAGGACGAACGGAGATTCCTCACCGAGTGAGGCGAGCCGCGGCGGGTCGCTGATTCGAGAGAGACGAAGAGACGTGCCGTCGAACGAATCGAGCTCATCCTCGGTTGCGACCATCAGGTTGGAAACCCCTCTCCTTAGAATCTCGTCGGCAATCCGCGATTCGAGCAGGCGCTCCGCCAGGAGCCTCTCGGGCTCTCTCCCGACTTCTACGACCGCGTGGAGACGAGGGCCGTCGAAATGAGCGGGGCGGGTGTCGTCGGTGACGAGACCCTTGTGCTCGAGGCTGGGATAGAGGCGCACGTCCGCGAACGACGACGCCGGAAGAGGACCGAAGAGGTCTTCCGTCCGCGCGCGCGTTGCGTTACTTCTGCGACTAAAGTCCTCGAATGATGCTCCGTCGGCGTTTTCGAGCTCGCGGACCTCCTCGGGGTCGAGGCTCCAGTCGTCGCGAAAGCGGCCGAGGACGAGAGTCGTCCCCTCGCGGCGGATCTGGAAATCTCCGCGGCGTCGGTAGCCAAGAGCCTCGAGAACTGCCTCGTCACTGTTCCCGGTGATCAGGAACAGAAGCGCCGCCGCGCGGAACGGACTGGGGTAAACGAGCTGCAGCGAGTCGCGGGCGCCGTCGTAGACTTTCCCGCGAAGGCGGATTCCCGCCTCGTCGACGGCAATGGGAAGTCCGCTCGCGATCCTCGCGATCCACGGATTCGATCGCGCCGTTCCGACGAGGACGACACCGCCGCGAGCGAGATCCGTCTCCTTCGCCTCGGAGGCCTCGAGTAACGTGAGCGCACCCTGACGGCGGACTTCGAGGCTCCGGGCCGCCGACCTCAACCTCTCTCCCATTCCCGGGCTCGAAGCACCGAGAACGACGAGAAGATCGGCCGAGCGCCGATGGCCCTGGAGAAGAGTCGATCGCGACGAGGGCTCTTCGAGAAAGACCAGCGCGAAGAACAGGAGGATGGTCACGGGGCTTCGTCAGTTGAGAAATCGCGTCCACGAAAGCTCCTCGTGGCGATCGAGACAGCAGTGCTCGAGCTCCTCGTGAATCCGCGAAGTCTCCGGCTGGATGGTGACGTGGCGGATTCCGTAGCGTTCGCGGAGGAGCGCCGTCGCCTGTCGAAGGACGTCGTCCGCGACCTCGCTGGAGGCGACCTCGCAGTGGCAGCTCAAGGAGATGAAGCCCGAGGTGACCGTCCATACGTGCAGATCGTGGACGTCGCGGACCCCTTCGAGCGCGAGGAGGTCGCGGCGGAGCGCGTCGGCATCGAGATGCCGCGGCGAGCTCTCGAGGAGCACCGATACCGTCTCCCGCACCAGACCGAAACCCGACCAAAGGATGAGGATCGCGATGAAAACGCTCACGATGGAGTCGATGGGGGTCCAGCCGGTGAACCGGATCACGACACCGGCTGCGATCACTCCAGCGGAGCCGACCGCGTCTCCGAAGACGTGGAGAAACGCGCCCTTCACGTTCAAGTTGTCGTGGCGGTGCCCGCCCAGGATGTGGAGCGCGAAGATGTTGACGGCGAGGCCCAGAACGGCGACCACGAGCATTACGCCGCTTTCGATCTGCTGAGCCTTTTGCAGCCGGGCGAAGGCCTGCCACATCACCAGGAACGACAGGGCGATCAAGAGAGCCCCGTTGGCGAGCGCCGCCAGGATCTCCGCGCGATGGAATCCAAACGTCCGGCGCTCGGTGTGCGGATGGCTCGCCATCCACATGGCGGCGAGACCGAGGCCGATAGCGGCTGCGTCGGACAGCATGTGTCCCGCATCAGCGACGAGAGCGAGGCTATTGGCGAGAAGCCCCCCGACGAGCTCCGCCACCATGAAGCCCGCGGTCAGAAAGAACGCCGCCACCATGGCCCGGCGGCTTCCGCTTCGCGACGACCCGTGCTCGTGCGTCGAGCCGGGAAAGTGCGAATGGGGATGCGCCGTGGAGGGGGACTGGCTCAAGGGGCGACTCTCTCGAGAGCGTGCTCGAGTCCCTGCTCGAACAGCCGCCGGACGTGGTCGTCGGCCAGGCTGTAGTAGACGAGCTTTCCCATCCGGCGGCTTCGGACGACATGGAGCTGCCGCAGGGTTCGAAGCTGGTGCGAGACGGCGGACTCGGACATCCCCACTACGGAGGCGAGGTCGGACGTGCAGAGCTCGCTCAACGACAGCGCGTGCACGATGCGGACCCGGGTCGGATCCCCGAGGACCTGAAACGTTTCGGCCAGGACCTGCGCCTGCGGAACGGATACGATCTCGCCCTCGAGGTCGGTCGGACAGGAGTGGGATGCGGCTGGCGTGGCCATCGTTTGAATGTTAATTCAATTGTTCATTCTTTGTAAAGAACAAGTTGGGTGCCACTTGTTTCCAGGAGGCATCCAATTGTTGTTGACTGTTCAGTCAAGAAAGACTATACTGATCGGCGTGGGAAGGCCAAGGGAGTTCGATCGGGACGAGGCGCTCGATCGCGCTGTTCAAGTGTTTTGGATACAAGGGTTTGAACGCACATCCGTCGAGGACCTCACTGAATCCATGGGGATTCAACGGGGGAGCCTCTACGCCGCGTTTGGCGACAAGCACAAGCTCTTCCTCGAGGCGCTCGACCGCTACGAGGAGCGTTTCTATCGGGACACGCTTCGGTTCCTCGAGGAGGGGCCGGCCCGCGAGGGGATCCGGCGAGTGTTTGAGCAGGTCGTTTCGGACTGCGCCTGCGGCGGCGGCGCCAAGGGTTGCTTCATCACGAACACCGCGGTCGCGCTCGCCGAGGACGACCCCGAAACCGCGGCCCGGGTGAGGGCGAACCTCATGAGGCTCGAAGGGGCTTTCGAACGGGCGCTCACGAGGACGGATCCCGAAGCTCTCGGGGGCCGCGAGCCCAAAGCGCTCGCGCGCTTCCTGACGACCAGCCTCCAGGGGCTGAGGGTGCTTTCGAGATGTTGCGTCGAGCTCGACGTCCTTCACGACGCGGTCGAGGTGACGCTTTCGGTTCTGGATCAACACGCTCCAAAGGGGAGCGACAACAGGAAAGGAGACCAGGGGTAATGGGTGACGCAAAGTACGTAACCGGCACCGAGCAGAACTTCAAAGGAGAGGTGCTGGAATCGGCGCAGCCGGTCCTCGTGGATTTCTGGGCCGAGTGGTGCGGACCGTGCCGAATGATCGCTCCGGCGCTCGAGGAGCTGGCGCGTGATTTCGAGGGAAGGGCGAAGGTCGTGAAGGTCAACGTGGACGACGAGCAGGCGCTCGCGTCCCAATACGGCATCCGCTCGATCCCGACGCTTCTGTTCTTCCAGGGCGGGAAAGTCGTCGAGCAGCTCGTGGGCGCGGCGCCGAAGGACACTCTGGCGGCGAAGCTCACGAACCTCGTCGCCGTCGCTTCCTGACGGATGTCGATCGCTTTCCAGGCGGGGCGCTTCGGCGTCCCGCCTTTTTTTCCGTTCCAAAGCGACCCCTACTCCCAGTGCAGGGCCTCCGTCGGATCGATACCCGATGCGCGTCGGGCGGGAATATAGCTCGCCACGAGCGCGGTCGCGATCAGCAGCACGGAAACAACCCCGTAGGTCATCGGATCAAGGGGGCTCACGTTGAAGAGAAGCGTGCTCATGAGCCGGGTGAGGCCGAAGGCACCGGCGAGCCCCACGGCGATTCCGATTCCCGACAGAAGCGCCGCGTGGCGCAGAAACATTCCGCTCACGTCCGAAGTCTTGGCGCCGAGGGCCATGCGCACTCCGATCTCCCGGGTTCGCTGCGTCACCCCGTAGGAGATCACGCCGTAGAGGCCCACGGCACCGATGAGGAGCGCCACGGCGGAGGCGATCGAAAGCATGACCAGGGTGAACGAGGTGCGGCTCATCGATTCCTCGAGGATCTCCTCGAGCGTTTGGACGTTCGCGATCGGCAGGTCGGGATTGATGGACCAAACCGCCTCCCGCACCTGCTGTAGGAAGCCGGCCTCACCGACTCGTTCTCCCCGCACCGCGTAGGCCATGTTTCTCTGAGCGAACCCGATCTCCGCCCAGAAGTCGGTCACCGACATCGGCCAGTACACCACCGCGGTGACCTCCTGATCGACCCCGTCGTCGTGGACGTCGGCTGTGACCCCCACGATCTCCCGCCATTTGTCATTGGGATTCACCCGGATTCGTTTTCCGAGGGCTGCCGCCGGAGTGGACCAGAACTCCCGCGCGAAGTTCTCCGTCACCACGACGACCGGAGCCTTCAGCCGGACGTCGTCCCAGGTCATCGATCGGCCGGCGACGATGGGGTTGCCCATGGTCTCGAAGTACCCGGGCGCGATCCACTTGAAACGCCGAAGGGGCGGGAGCTGGTCGCCTTCGACGGGGAACTCCTCGACGAAGATCGGATCGTTGCTGTTGTCGCCGTCCATCGTTATCGACGACGACAATCCTACCGAGCTGACGCCCGGGATCTCCTCGATCTTTCGAAGGATCTGCTCGTGGGCGAAGGGCACCTCGTCATTGTTTTGGACCTGGGCCTCGAGGATCGAGACCCGGAAAGTCAGCACGTCTCCCGGATCGACGAAACCGGGATGGACCCCGCGGAGCGCCTGAAAACTGCGGATCATGAGGCCCGATCCCACGAGAAGGATGAGGGCCAGCGCCATTTGCGCCACCACCAAAACCGCTCGCGCGCGCTGACGCTCTCGACCGTCGCTCGATGTCCTTCCCCCCTCTTTGAGCGCCCCCGCCATGTTGGGCCGCGTGTACTTGAACAGGGGAACGAGTCCGAAGAACAGCCCTGCGGCGAGAGAGACGAAAAGGGTGAAGGCGAGGACGGTGCCGTCAATCGTGATCTCCTCGAGGCGGGGAAGCGTTTCCGGCGCCAGGGCGACGAGGAGCCGAATCGCCCCATAGGCAACGCCCAGACCGGCGAGGCCTCCGAGCAGACCGAGGGTGATGCTTTCCCCGAGAAGATCCTTCGCCACCCGGGCGCGGTTCGCCCCGAGGGCCGTACGCAGCGCCAGCTCCCGCTGCCGGCCCTCGGCCCGCGCGAGGAAGAGATTCGCCACGTTGGCACAGGCAATGAGGAGAACGATGCCCACCGTTCCCAGGAGAACCCAGAGAGTGGTGCCCACGTCTCCGACGACGTCTTCCTTGAGCGGGCGCACGTTGGGAGCGAACCGGGCCTCTTTCAACATTCCCGCGTTCATGCCGCTCGGAAACGGAAATCTCTCCGTCGCCAGCGGAATCATCCGCCCCATGTCGGCATTCGCCTCCTCGATGCCGAATCCCTTCTTGAGCCGGGCGATTCCCTGGTAAGAGAAGTTTCCGATGAAGAGCTTCGCGCGGTCGAGCCGCAACGGAAGAACGACCTCCGGATCCCAGCGCAGAAAACGAAAATGGGCGGGCAGGACACCGATGATTTCCATCGGACGACCGCCGACCGCGAGCGTGCGGCCGAGGACGGCGGCATCGCCTCCGAAGCGGCGCTGCCAGTACCCGTAGCTCAGGACGAGGGTTTCAGCGCTTCCCGGCAGGTCGTCCTCCGCGGTGAAGAGTCGACCGAGCGCGGGCTTAACCCGGAGAAGACTCAGGGTGCCGTCGGTCACGCGCAAGGCGGGGACCCTCTCCGGCTCCGCGACTCCCGTGACCGTCACCTGACTGGTCTGCCACATGCCGACATCGTCGAATACCTGGCTCTCGTCGCGATAAGTGAAGTGAAAGGCCGGCGACTGATTCAAGAGGTCGAACCCGAGCCCCGGAGCCTCGTGCCAGACCCCTACCAGATCCTCGGGCTCGTCGAATGGGAGGGGCTTCAGAAGGACGCCATGTACGACGCTGAAGATCGCCGTAGTCGCGCCGATACCGAGCGCGAGCGTGACCACCGACACCAGAGTGAACATCGGAGACCGGGAGAGCTTGCGCGTCAGGGAAGAAGCGTGCCGCGCGAATGAAGACATGACTCCACCTGACATATCTGACGAAAACACTCCCTCTCGAAGTTCCATCAATCGGCATCTTCTCGAGGAAAGCCGAGCTCGAGACCAGGAAGAGCGCCCGGAAACGTGCCTAAATGCTTCCGATCGACATCCGGATCTCGGAGCCCGCTCCGAGCTTCAGGGGCTCTCCGAGCACGATCAGGGAATTCTTTCCGGCGGTCTCGATCGAGGCCGGGACCCGGCCGCCGCCTACGCGCACTTCGACTCCCGGCCGAGCTGAAAAAGAGGGCAGCGAGAGCCTTTCGATCTCGATGCCGCTTCCGCGAAGGACCTTGACGGATGCGGAGAGCGAGCTATTCCTCCGCTCCTGCTGGTACAGTCCCCACCCCGGTTCTCCCACTGACCAGAAGCTCACGAACTTCTCCCCCTCGATCCGAGGAGCGAAGCCCATGGTCCTCTCGGGCGCCGAGTAGCGGAATCCGGAAAGCGCGAGGAGCAGCGACCAGCTCGCGAGCGCGCGGGCGTAGTGGTTTCCGCACTCCACTTCGTTCCAGGGATTGCGCCGTTCTCCGTCGTAGCGGTTTCTGACCGCGCGTACGATGCGGAAGCCTTCGTCCACGTAGCCCTCGTAGATGAGGTGCGCCGCCACCTGGTACTCGATCCCCGTCCAGACCTCGTCGGAGTACACGAACGGAAGAAGCGGCCTCTGGCCTCGCGGCCAGGAGCAGAGAAGAAGCCCTCCCTCGTCGCCGAGGGCGAAGATCCGCTGCGGGTTCGCGTGAGAGGCGAAGGTCTCCTTGAAGTTGTATCGGTAGACGGATTGGATCGCGCTTCTCACGTGCTCCTCGGGAAGGACGTGCCCCTTCCCCACGACATGGGCCATCCACTGGCCTAGCAGCTGATCGGAGAGGCAGCCCGCCCCCACCTGGTACTTTTCCTCCCGCGCTCCCTCGTAAGCCTGCACGTAGAACTCCCCGTTCCAGGTCTCCGAATCGAGAGACGCCCGGCCGCGGCGGTAGAGATCCTCGTAGGACGCGGCGTCGTCGTCGCCCACCGCCCGAGCCATGTCCGAGGCGCAGAGGAGTGCTACGAGATAGATCGCTCCCATCATCGGGTTCGGGCCGTGAAACTCGATGTCGTAGGTGTTGTGCTGGACTCCCTCCATGACTCCGTCTCGATCGGGGTCCCACTGAGTCCAGGCAAACTCCAGCGCTTTCTTTGCTCGCGGCCAATGCCGCTTCAAGAACTCGAGATCGCCCGAGAGCTGCCACTCGCGGTAGAGCTTGACGATCGTCCCCATCTGTCCGTCGGCAGCCGCGTGAGGGAAGTCCCACTTCTCCGAGCCGAGGGGGACGCGGGTGCGGAACACCATGAAGCCGGAGTCGTCGGTGTTGTGCTGGAAGTCCACTTCGCGCATCGTTCGCTCGAGCGCGGGAAAGAGGAACGCAAGCGCCTGCTCGTAGTTCCAGACGTGGGTGCAGTTGAGGGGACAGCAGCCGTGGTCGTCGCCGGTGCCCTCGAAGGCGTAGAAGTTTCCGTCTTTCGCGCGAAAGCAGGTGTTGGTGCGAAGAATGGACATCTGGCTCGAGATCGCGTCCAGGACCTCCGCGGGCGCCGTCGTCGCATAGAGGGCGTCGTGGAACTCCCTTGTCTCCCTCTCCAGCCGTTCGAGGTGAGTCGCGGTGTGGCGGGCTACGCTCCAGGCATCCTCGAACCGGGTTGCGTAGTAGTTTCCGATGATGGGGCCCGCCGCGTCCGGCGGGTAGCCGAAAATCTCCTTGACCCAATAGTTCTGCCGATTTGGATAGTGCCAGGCGATGAGAAACGCCGCGACCTTCTCTTCGCCGGGGTCGAGCGAAAGGAGGGCGCCTACCGAGCCCACGTCGTTCCTTTTCTCCGGGCTCGGGTCGGAGCCGGCGACGGGCTCGAGCCGGCCGTCGAGAGAGAAGTCCTCCCAGAAGAGGCTCTGGGCGTCGAACCACTCGCCTCGATCCCAGCGAGCGGTGTGGGTGATCTCGGGATGAAGGGTCGCGAGCGCGAGGGTGCCGTGGTTCGGATGCTCCGGCGGGAGCTTCTCGCTCGTCATGAGGATTCCCCGCAGCGCATCCTCCTCGATGAACCGGTTCCGGGTGCCCCCGATCTCCCTCCAGGAAGCGCCGTTCTCGAGGGAAGCCAGCACGGTCGCCTCGACCCGAGAGCGCCCCTCGTTTCGAAGACGCCAGTAGAAGATCGCGACGGGAAGTCCGGAATCGACGTCGTTTCCCGGAATGAACGGGTTGAAGGTTTCGAGAGTCGCCTGGAGCGGCACTCTCGGGTCGGACAGCTCGACGCGGGCGAAGGGATAAGAGCCGAGAAAGCGTCCCTTCCGGAACCGGGGCATTCCCGGAAGACCTCCCCGCGGAATGCCGAAGGCGCCGCGATACGGCGGCTTGAGCTCGGATTCGAGAATCATCGTACGCGGCTCGCTCCCCTCCTCGCGAAACCAGAGAGCGAAGAACGAATTGTCGAGCATGCGACCCTTGCCGGGCTTATTCGCGATCTCCCAGTCCCGGAGCTCGCCGCGGCCGCCGAGCGACACCGTCCCCGTCCCGATGCCGCCGAGAGGAAAGGCGATCTCGGAGAGGAACGCGTCTTCGAACACGCGCCAGGCATGGCTGGCCTGCCCGGCGTCGGGCGAGGCCTGAGGCGCCGAGCGCAAACCTAGAAACGGCGTCGCCGACAAAATTTTGAGGACATCGCGTCTTTCCATGGAGCTACTCCCTCTTCAGCGCTCGCCCCGGGAACAACCCGGTCGTCTCGCCGTCTTCGTATACCAGCACACCGTTCACCCAGACCCGATCGATGCCGGTCGAAACCGCGTGGGGATCCGAAGGCGTCGAGCGATCGATGACTGTCTCGGGATCGAAGAGAACGAGGTCCGCCTTGAAGCCGGGGGCGATTCGTCCTCGATTCGAGAACCCCATCTGCGCCGCGGGAAGCGACGTCGCTTTCTTCGCCGCCTGGGAAAGCGTCATCACCTGGCGCTCGCGCACGTAGCGCCCGAGAAATCGCGGGTAGGTTCCATATCCCCGCGGGTGAGAGCCGTCGAGAGCTCCGTCGGTCGAGATACTCATGTGCTCCCACTTCATGAGCTTCTCGATGTCGGCCTCGTCCATGCTGGTTCCGATCACACTCTCGACATCGGTCTCACCGGTTGCCTTCATCGCTTCCGCCTCGCGGATGAGATCCATGAGCGTCTGCTCCGGATCGGTCCCGCGGAGGGCCGCGATCTCGGCGAGCGTCTTCCCTTCGTAGGCGGGCTCCGGCTTGTAGCGGGGAATCAGGAGACCCTCGGGGGTCGAGACCTGTCGCACCGCGATCTCGGCCTCCTTGCGATCCTCGAAGTCGCGTTCGGGAAAGAGAACGGTGAGCGTCGACTGCCAGTAGGTGTACGGATAGATGTCCGCATTCACCTCGATGCCCTCGGCGCGCGCCGCATCCAGAAGGGCGATGAGGCGATCCGCCTGGCCCCAGAGATTCTGCATCGCGAGCTTGGCGTGAGAGATCTGAACGGGAATGTGGGCTTCCCTGCCGATGGCCAGAATCTCGTCGACCGCATCCCAGAAGTATCGGTCCTCGCTCCTCAAATGGGAGATGTAGCGTCCTCCCCAGGAGGCAGCTTCGCGGGCGAGGGTGACGACCTCGGAGCGCTCGGAGTAGATCCCGGGGTCGTACTCGAGGCCGGTGCCGAGGCCGAGAGCCCCGGCTTTCATCTCCTCGATGAGAAGCTGCCGCATCTTCTCGATCTCGGCGCCGGTCGCGGCCCGTCGGAAGTCCTCACCCATGATTCTGCGGCGCAGGGTACCGTGTCCGGCGTAAGAGGCGACGTTGACCGCGACCGGGGTAGCCTCGAGCTTCTGGAAGAACTCCGCGAGCGGAAACTGCTCTCCCCCGTCCTGCCCCATCACGATGGTGGTGATTCCCTGGCTCACGGCCGCGAGCGCGTCGCGATGATCGAAGAGATCGCGGTCTCCATGGCTATGAGAATCGATGAATCCGGGGGCGAGCGTGAACCCGGAGGCGTCGATCACCTCGTAGCCTTCGGGCGGCACTCCCTCTTCCACGCCTACGATCGTGTCCCCCTCGACGCGCACGTTTACCAGACGTGGGTCGGAACCGGCGCCATCCAGGACCGAGGCTTTCACGAGCACGAACCCCCGAGGCGGCTCGGGCGGGGTCGATGCGCACGCGCCGAGCGCGAGCACGAACAACCCAAGCATCCTTCTCGACATTCACATTCCTCCGGCGCCGAAGGTATTTCCACCGCCGACCGAAGTCAATCCCGCTCGTTGTTGCTTCGACTGCGCACGCTGCTTAGACTGGCTCCGATGACGCCTCCCGTCGACAGGCTTGGCCGCCCCATCCGGAGCCTTCGAGTCTCCGTGACCGATCGCTGTAACTTGAGGTGCCACTACTGCATGCCGGAAGCGGACTACGTCTGGCTCCCGCGGCAGGATCTCTTGAGCTTCGAGGAGACGGCCCGAGCGGTGGGTGTCTTCACCGCGCTCGGAGTCGAGAAGGTTCGCTTGACGGGAGGCGAGCCACTCTTGCGGCGCGACCTCCCGGACCTCGTTCGTCTCTTGTCTCGGAATTCCCGGCTCTCCGAGCTGGCGCTGACCACGAACGGTCTTCTTCTCGAAGCGCAGGCGAAGGCTCTCAAAGCTGCCGGCCTTTCGCGGATCACGGTGAGCCTCGACACCTTGAAGCCGGAGCGGTTCCGCGAGATCTCGCGCCGCGACGGTCTTTCGGAAGTCCTCTCCGGTATTGCCGCGGCACGTTCCGCGGGGTTCTCCGACCTGAAGCTCGACTCCGTCATCGTGCGGGGAATGAACGACGACGAGCTCTTCGATCTCCTCGATTTCGGCAAGACCATCGGAGCCGAAGTGCGCTTCATCGAGTACATGGACGTGGGAGGCGCGACGAAATGGTCTTCCGAGCGAGTATTCTCGAAGCGGGAGATGCTCGCCATGCTCGAGACTCGAGCGGGAGCGGAAGCGACTCCCATCGAGCTCGAGAGCTGGGCCCCGGCCAAGCGGTTTCGGCTCCCCGACGGGTACACGTTCGGCATCATCGCCTCGACCACCGAGCCTTTCTGCCGGACCTGCGACCGGAGCCGGCTGACCGCGGACGGGGTCTTTTACTCCTGTCTCTACGCCCAGAAGGGCCTCGACCTCCGGGCGAAGCTGCGCTCCGGCGCGAGCGACGAGGAGCTCGAAGCACTCCTCGCCTCGAGCTGGCGCGCGCGCGAGGATCGGGGCGCGGAGATTCGTCTCGAGCTCGCGGAGCGGGACCCGCTCGTCGAGGTCGACAGCCTTCGTAAGGACCCGCATCTCGAGATGCACACCCGCGGTGGGTAGGAAGCTCGCGCTCGCAGCCTTCTCGATACTGATCGCTGCGTTCTTCGCCATCGACCTCGCGCCCGGTTTCGAAGCGCCCCCGCTCTTCATCGAAGTCAGCGAGCGCGCCCGGCGCCTTCATGCCGACTCCATCGTCATCGACCTCCACGTGGACTCGCTCCTCTGGCCGAGAGACCTCACCCAAGCGGAGGAGGGCGGCCACGTCGACTTTCCCCGGATGCGCCAGGGCGGCCTCGACGCCGCGGCCTTCACTCTCCCGACCCGCTTCTTCGGAGTGGCGGGCCTGAAGGCGTTTCACGATCTCTGGCCGCCCGCGACCTGGTTCTCTCCCTGGGAGCGGCTGCTCTATCAGCTCGGCAAGACCCGCTCCTGGACCGGCGCGTCTCTCGCGACCAACGCGTCCGCGATTCGCCGCAACCATGCCGAAGGCAAGCTCTCGTACTTCCACGGGGTCGAGGGCGCCCACGCCCTCGAAGGGAAGTTGAGCCGTGTGTCCGAGCTTCGGGACCGCGGAGTCCTCTTCATCGGCCTCGTGCATCTCTCGGACAACGAGATCGGCGGAAGCTCTTCGGGCTCGGACCGCGGTCTCACTGAGCTCGGACGGAAACTGATCGGCGAGATGAACCGAAACGGAATCCTGGTTGACCTCGCCCATGCCTCCACGAAGACGTTCTTCGAAGCCGCCGAGCTCACGACCCTTCCCCCCATCGTGA
>Ga0326597_10004446_pt1 | contig 19730 bp, 18 predicted proteins | sample RVTome_12_FD_203789 | JGI IMG/M metagenome (GOLD analysis project Ga0326597, IMG submission 203789) | Soil microbial communities from uranium-contaminated site in the Upper Colorado River Basin, Wyoming, United States - RVT100D185 | ecosystem: Environmental > Terrestrial > Soil > Contaminated >... | reverse complement strand
ATGACCTCGATGCTCCAGAGCGTCATGGATCACGGCACCGGGTTCGGCGCCCGCGCGCGCGGCTTCACCAATCCGGCGGGCGGCAAGACCGGAACGATGGACGACTACATGGACGCCTGGTTCATGGGCTTCACGCCGAGCCTGGTGTGCGGCACCTGGGTGGGGTACGACCAGAAGCGCACGATCGGCGAGGGGATGACCGGCTCGGCGGCGGCGCTGCCGATCTGGACCGAGTTCATGATCGGCGCGACGCGCGGCCGCCCGGTGGAGGATTTCACCACCGTCGAGGGAACGGTCGAGCGTCAGGTGTGCGCCGAGACCGGCATGCTCGCGACCGACGCCTGTCCCAACGTCACCAGCGAGGTCTTCGACCAGAACGCGGTGCCGACCGAGTACTGCACCACGCACCCCGGCCGCCCGCTGCAGCCGCAGCAGGGGATGCCGGAGGTGCCCGTCCCGAATCTGCGCGATCTCGACCGCAACGAGCGGAGCCGCGATCGCGAGCGCATCGTCCACATCCCTTAGCCCGGGCGCCGCGCGGTCGTCTCGACGCCGCGCCTCAGTCCACGCGCTCGAGCACCAGCGACGGCGGCGCCGTCGCCCCCCCGATCTCGAAGCAGGCCGAGGCACTCACGACCGCCGCTTCGTCCGGGGCCGCGAGGTGCATCTCGGCCAGCGGCTCGCCGCGCGCGACCAAGTCGCCGATGCGGCGCTCGAAGACGATTCCGACGCGCGGGTCGATGGCATCCTCCTGCGAGCGCCGCCCGCCACCGATCGCCACCACCAGCGAGCCCAGCGTAAAGGTATCCACCGCGCGAACGACGCCGGCGGCCGACGCCGGCACCTTCACGACCACGGGCGCCCGCGGCAGGCCGTCCGCGCGCTCGACGCTCGCCGGATCGCCGCCCTGGGCGCGCACCATCGCCAGGAACCGCTCCCACGCCGCGCCGTCGTCGAGCGCGCGGGTGGCCCGCGCCAGCGCCGCCTCGTGCGTGGCCTCCACGCCGGCGAGCCGCAGCATGATCGCCGCCAGCTCGAGCGTCAGGGCGCGCACGTCCGCCGGGCCCTTCCCCCGCAGCAGCTCCACCGACTCGCGCACCTCGAGGGCGTTCCCCGCCGCCCGCCCGAGCGGCTGGCTCATGTCCGTCACCAGGGCCGCCGCGGCGGGTCCCAGCGCCCGCGTGGTCGTCACCAGGCGGTGGGCGAGGTGCGAGGCGTCGGCGCGGGTCTTCATGAACGCGCCGTTGCCGCACTTGACGTCGTAGGCGATGGCGCGGGCACCTTCGGCCACCTTCTTGCTCACGATGCTCGAGACGATGAACGGCTCGAACTCCACGGTCGAGGTGACGTCGCGTAGCGCGTAGAGCCTGCCGTCCCCGGGCGTGATCTCGGGCCCCTGCCCCACCATCACCACACCGATCGACTCGAGCTGGGAGCGCATCGCCTCGGCCGCGAGCGTGGTGCGCAAGCCGGGGATGGACTCGAGCTTGTCGAGCGTGCCGCCGGTGTGGCCCAGGCCGCGCCCCGACACCATCGGCACCAGCACGCCGCAGGCCGCGACCAGCGGCGCCAGCACCAGCGACACCTTGTCGCCGACTCCGCCGGTCGAGTGCTTGTCGGCGCTCGGGGTACCGAGGGTACTCCAGTCGAACACGCGGCCCGAATGGAGCAGCGCGCGGGTGAGGGCGTCGGTCTCTTCCTCGTCGAGCCCGCGCAGGAAGGCCGCCATCAGCCAGGCGCTGGCCTGGTAGTCGGGCAGATCCCCGGCCACGAAGGACCGCACGAACGCGGTGATCTCCTCGGGGCGGTGGCGCCCGCCGTCACGCTTCTCGCGAATGAACCGTCGCGCGTCGAGACCCACGCTCAATAGGCCTTCTCCGCGCTCTCCCCGCGCACGATCTTGACGCCCGCGGATGCGCCGATGCGCGTGGCCCCGGCCGCGATCATGGCGTCGGCGTCCTCGCGGCTGCGGATCCCGCCGGAGGCTTTGACGCCGATTTCCGGGCCCACGGTCTCGCGCAGCAGCCGCACGTCCTCCACCGTGGCCCCGCCGCCGGCGAAGCCGGTGGAGGTCTTCACGAAGTCGGCGCCCGCGGCCTTGGCGAGTGTCGCGCCCATGATCTTCTCGTCGCGATTGAGCAGCGAAGTCTCGAGGATCACCTTGACCGTGGTGTCGCGCCCCACCGCCTGCACCACGCCGCGGATGTCCTGCTCGACCAGCGCGTAGTCCTTGGACTTGAGCGCGCCGATGTTGATGACCATGTCCACTTCTTCGGCGCCCTGCTCCACCGCGCGGCGCGCTTCGTAGGCCTTGATGTCCGGCAGGTGGGCCCCGAGCGGAAAGCCCACGACCGTGCACACCTTGACGCCGCTGCTGCGCAGCATCTCGCGGCAGAGCGGGACCCAATTGGGATTGACGCACACCGACGCGAAGCAGAATTGCGCGGCCTCGCGGCACAGCAGCTCGACGTCCGCGCGCGAGGCGTCGGGCTTGAGGAGGGTGTGGTCGATGAGCGTGGCGAGCCCGTCCGAGGCCGGGCAGTAGCCGGTGGTCGCGACGATGCGCGACGCCCCGGCGGCGGCGAGCGCGCGCGTCTCTTCGGGCCCGCGCACCGCGGACACGCCCCACTGGCGGCAGCGCTCGCAGGTCTCGGGATCGTGCCCCGACTCATGCGCCGGGGTCGGAGGTGGCCCCGGCGTTGGAGCCGCACCCGGCGCCGGCGGCGAACCCCTCGGCGCGGTGGGGGCGGCCGCGCGTGCCTCGCCGCCATCCGGAGCGGGGGCCGCGGTCGCGCTGCCCGGGCCCGCGGCCGGCGTGGCACCCGGCGCGCCCGGGGCCGCGCCCGGCGTGCCGGCGGTTGGCCGATCCTGCGCGCCGCCGCGCGTGCCGGCCCCCCCCGACACCGCCTCCATCACTTTGCGGGTGATGAGATCGATCAGCTCGTCGCGCTCGCGGCTCATCGGCGCTTGCGGGGCAGGTGGTCGAAGGCCAGCGGCAGGAGCTGCTCGAGCCGGCGCTTGAGGATCCGGCCGCGCTCGTCGCGCCAGTAGACCCACACCCGCGGGGCGAACTCGTGCAGCACCTGCCGGCAGGCACCGCACGGCGGGGCCCCCTCGCCGCGGCCCGCGGTCACCGCGATCGCCTCGAACTCCCGCTCGCCCTCGCTGACGGCCTTCCACACCGCGTTGCGCTCGGCGCAGATCGCGAGCCCGTAGGAGGCGTTCTCGACATTGCAGCCGTGGATCACGCGGCCGTCGCGGGTGAGCAGTGCGGCGCCGACCGCGAAGCGCGAGTAGGGCGAGTACGACTGCCGGCGCGCGCGCTCCGCCTCGGCCATGAGTTCGCGCGCCGTCATGCCCGCACCTCGCCGAGGAAGCTCGTCCCCGGGGGCCCCAGGCGCACGCCGAACATCTCGGCGACCGTGGCGCCGACGTCCGAGAAGCTCGGGCGCGTGCCGACGTCGGCCCCCGCGCGCACCCGCGGGCCCGCCACCAGCAGCGGCGTGTACTCGCGCGAGTGGTCGGTGCTGGGCGTGGTCGGGTCGTTGCCGTGGTCGGCCGTGATCATCAGCATCTCGTCGCTCCTCAGGTGCGAGACCATCTCCTCCAACCGGTCGTCGAACGCCTCGAGCGCGCGAGCGAAGCCGGCCGGGTCGTTGCGGTGCCCGTATTGCTGGTCGAAGTCCACGAGGTTGGCGAACACCAGGCCGCGGCCGCTGCCCCGTACCAAGCGGGCCAGGATCTCCTGGCCATCGGCGTTGTCCTTGGTGTGCACCGCCTCGGTCACCCCGCGCCCCGCGAAGAGATCGTCCACCTTGCCCACCGTCAGCACCGGCTCGCCGGCCTCCGTCAACCGATCGAGCAGGGTCGGCCCGCTCGGCGGCAGCGAGAAGTCCCGGCGTCGCTCGCCCAATCGCCGGTAGGCCCCGGGCTCGCCGGCGAAGGGACGGGCGATGACGCGGCCGACACCGTGCTCGCCCTGAAGCTGCTCGCGCGCCACCCGGCAGGCCTCGTAAAGCTCCTCGAGCGCGACGACGGCGGTGTGCGCCGCCACCTGGAACACGCTATCCGCCGAAGTGTACACGATATACCGGCCGCTGCGCTGATGCTCCTCCCCCAGCCGCTGGATGATCTCGGTGCCCGAGGCGGCGACGTTCCCGAGCCAGCCCCGCCCCACGCGCTCGCACCAGCGCTCGAGCAGCGGAAGCGGAAATCCCTGCGGATACGTGGGAAACGGCTGGTCCAGCACGATCCCCGCCAGCTCCCAGTGCCCGGTGGTGCTGTCCTTGCCCGGCGAGCGCTCCGCGAGCCGCCCGCGCGCCCCGCGCGGATCCGCGACCGCGCGCACGCCCTGCGCGTCGTGCAGGCAGCCGAGGCCCAGCCGCTCGAGATGCGGCAGGCGCAGGCCGCCGACCGCGCGCGCCACGTGGCCGAGCGTGTCGCTGCCCTCGTCGCCGTAACGCGCGGCGTCCGGGAGCGCCCCGATGCCGACGCCGTCGAGCACCACCAGGAAGACGCGCACCGTCAGCCGCGCCGGGCCGCGGCCACCGCCTGCGCGCGCCGGCGGAAATGCTCGGCCGCCCGCGCCGCCCACTCCGCGCTCTCGCCCACCAAGGAGGTGAGCTTGGTCGGCCGCCCGTTCTCGACGTAGATCCGCGCCACGCGCTTGCCGATCGTGCACATGATCTCGTAGGGCAGCGTCTCGCTGCCGCGCGCCAGCTCGGCGAGATCCAGACGATCGCCGCCCTGCTCGCCGAAGAGCACGACTTCGTCGCCCACCCGGGCCTCGGGTGCGGCGGCGAGATCCACCATCGTGAGATCCATCGTGACGCGCCCGACGATCGGCACGCGCCGGCCGCCGACGAGCATGTGGCCGCGGTTGGAGAGCAGCCACGAGTAGCCGTGCCCGTAGCCCACCGGCACCACCCCGATGCGGCTCGGACCCGGCGTGACGTAGGTGCGCCCGTAGCTGATCGGGGACCCCGCCGGCAGGTCCCGCACCTGGACCAGCCGGCTCTTGAACGACATCACCGGTGCCACCTCGAGCGCCACGCGCGCGCGCTCGGGGAGATGCCCGTAGGCGATGAGCCCCACGCGCACCCAGTCGTAGCGCCCCGCCGGCAAATGGAGCGTGCCCGCGCTGTTGGCCGCGTGCACCCGCGGCGGCCGGATGCCGCGGTCGGCCAGCCGGGCGAGGAGTGCGGCGAAGCGGCGTAGCTGGTCTTCGGCGAAGCCGAGATCCTCGGCGTCGGCGTCCGGGAAGTGGGTGTAGAGGCTCGCCAGGCGCAGCCCGGGGAGCGCCACCAGCCGCGTGATGAACTCCTCCGCCTCGGCCTCGCGCACCCCGATGCGGCCCATGCCCGTGTCGATCTCGACGTGGAAGCGCAGCGGGCGGCCGGCCGAGGCGGACGCGACCGAGAGCGCTTGGGCGAAGTCGAGATCGCAGACCGTGGGATCGAGCCCGTGCGCGACCGCCTCGCCGATCTCGCTCGGCAGCAGCGGAGACAGCGCCACGATCGGCAGCGCGCAGCCGGCGCGCCGAAGCTGGATGCCTTCGTGCAACGTGGCCACGCCGAGATGGCTCACGCCGTGCCCTTCGGCCGCCTGCGCCATCTCGACCGCCCCGTGCCCGTAGGCGTCGGCCTTGACCACGAGCAGGATCTCGCAGCGCTCGCCGACCAGGGACTTGACCGCGTTCAGGTTCGCCGCGAAGCGGTCGAGGTCCACCTCGACCCAGGTCGACACCGGCATGGTCAGCATCCCGACCCTCATGAGGTTCGCAAGCGCGCCGGCGCGCACGGTCCGCCACGCACGCCAGAAGGGCTGGTAGCATAGCCACGCCCCCCCGGGGGCGCAAAGGACGGGGCCGCACCCACGTCGGCCGCAGCAGGAGCCGCCGCAGGTTCGGCGCCGCACCAACGGCGGTGGAGTTGCCCCGACCATGCGGAGCTCAGCATAGGCGGGTCAACTCCATCCATGACCGAAAGCCCCGGTGATCAGGCAGCAGTTGCTTGCCACCAAGTACACCGGCAGTGCCACGATCCCGGTAAGGACTCGAATCTGGCTACGCAACATCCTGCCTCCGACGCTTTGGAGCCGCTCACCGGTAGCCAGACACAGCCCCGGCTCTGGCGCGGCGCGACTCCATCAATGATGGCCCCCATGGTCATCAGCAGTCATGGTTTGGAAATGTAGCATCATGTCACCCGAAGTGTTCATTCGGCCGCCCATCATGCCGACACCCGTTTGGCGCATCATCTCGAGCATCGCGCCACGCATGTGCACCATGTAGCGCGTCTGCGGCCCCATGAGTGAGTCGGGTTGGAAGGTGCAAACCGTGCCGGCAGCGTTCCACGAGTATCTGCCTCCCGTGGCATGCAGTTCGTCCATGTGGCGGAGCATGTTCTCGTCGTCCATCACCGATTCCATGGTGCCGTGGCTCCCCATGGAGGCATCCGGACAGCTTGTGAACATGTCGCGCTCTGCGAGGAGATGCACGCCGCGCTCGACAGCGGCCCGGTCCACGGCCGCTCCGAAATCCAGCGTCACGGCCGCGTCGAGCCTGACACCGGTCGCGCCGTCCGCCGGCACGGAAGTGAGTACCTTCGTGAGGGGCTGCGTCGGAGACGACGCCTGTCGCGAGCAGCCAGTGGTCGCAACTGCGAGGACAAGAAGGGCAACGATACGAGTGTTCATGGTGCCTCCCGCCCCCCGGGATCCGTGGGACCCGGGGCATGTGAGATGTGATGCTTGCGGCACGATCAGCCTGCGCCGAAGCAGGCAGATGGCGCCGCGGCTCATGTTTACCGCTTCTCAAGGCTGCTCCCGCAGCGCCGCCGCAGCGACTTCAGGCGTCACAGTGTTGGCGTAAAACCCGGTGCCGACTTCGAAGCCGGCGACCTGCGTCAGGCGTGGCAGAATCGCAATGTGCCAGTGGAAGTCCTGGTCGAGAGTGGTCCAGTAACCGACCCGCCGATCTCGGCTGGGGCCGCTGTAGAGAAACAGGTTGTACGCCGGCTCGGGAAGAACCGCCTCCAACCGTTCGAGGAGCGCCTTGAGCACGGCCGCGAGGTCCAGGAACGCGTCGGAGTCGGCCGTCTCGAAATCCGGCGAGTGCTCGCGTGGCAGGATCCAGCACTCGTACGGATGCCGCGACGCGTAGGGCGCGATCGCCACGAATCGCTCCGAGACGGCGATGACGCGGCGCTCCATCTCGAGTTCCTCGCGAAGGATGTCGCAGAACACACATCGTTCCTTGAGCCGATAGTGCGCACGGGCGCCTTCGAGCATCTCTTTGAGCGCTTTCGGAGTGACCGGCAATCCGATGACTTGCGAGTGCACGTGCCCCGAGATCACCGCCCCGGCCAGCAGGCCCTGATTCTTGAATACGAAGACCGAACGAATGCGCTTGTCCCGTTTCAAGTCCCGGACGCGCTCGGCCCAGGCCGTGAGCACTAGCGCGATGTGTTTGCAGGAGAGCTCCGAGAGGCTGTCACGGTGCTCGGGAGTCTCGATGACGATCTCGTGAGCGCCTGTCCCGGACGCGGTGTCGTACATGCGTTCGGCCTTGCGAGTGAGCGGCTCCTCGATGCGCAGCGCGGGCCGAATATTCGCAACGACGCGAACTTGCCAGCCGGGCTGGTTGGTCCGCCGCCAGGGTGGCCCCCAGGCGGCGATCTCAGGCGGAGTCATCGCTTCATTGCCGCCACAGAAGGGACAGGTCGTCGTCGCGACTCGGGGCTCCTGCGGGCCCTCTTCGAACACGACCCACCGCCCCGTGCTCGGATCCTTACGAAGATGGCTCATCGGATTCCCCCTCGTGTACTCACCGGCCAGATGCCAGACGGACGCGGGCACGCCCTAAATGACTTGCGCGGTCTTCGTCATGGGCCTGTGCCGGCACTTCGCCGAAGCAGACGAGGATCCGCGTATGACACGGCGAGACGCGCTGGAACCTCACGCGGGCTCCCAGCGAGGAGAGCAGACGGATGCAGAGCACTTGCCGGAATCGATACTCTCTGGCGCCGGCGCCAAAGACGCGCGTCAGGCTCTCTTCGAGATCCGGCAGCGCCTCACCCAGGGAAAACACCCCGAACTCGATCGTCGGCTCAGCGCCCGATGACCCGGCGATGCGCACTTCCAACCAGCCCGGTGGCGGCACGCTGTCGAGCAACCCGAAGATCAGCGCTCGCAGGCTGAACGCGACCGCACGTCGATCCGATTCGACGGCATACGATCTTGGGTGATCGATCAGGATGGCTCGCCGCCCATCCTGCCTGGCGCTCGCCACGTCCCGGATGATCCGCTCCAGCAAGGGTGGAAGATCGACGCGATCGCGGCGCGGTTCCGAGATGCGGGCGATCTCCGCGAGGTCGTTGATCAAGTGCCGCGCCCTGGAGGCCTCCTCCCGGATGACTTGGCCGGCGAACGCGACGCTCCCCCTGCCGCCCGTGCCGGAAACGGCGATCAGTGATTCCGCCTGACCCTCGATCGCCGCCAGCGGACCTTCCGTCTGTGCCATCAGCGCAAGTCCTGTCTCGCCCAACGCGGCCAGCCGGCCCCGCTCGGCCGCCTGCGCCCGGGCCCGCCGGCTCGCGTCGGCGTATCCACCGACGAGTGCACCGACCACGAGAAGCAGGACGAGTTCCACGGCAGAGTCCATCACCCGAGAATCCGCTGTGGCCAATTGCCGAAGATGAGGGAGGAATCCGATCACGGCGAATGCCGCGATGCCGATGCCGGCTCGCCCGCCCGCCGCCATCGCCGCGATGAGTACGGGCAGGTAGAAGAGCCGCCGCAACGCGTCATGGACGCCCAGTTGGTGCAGCGCAGCCGTGTAGTGCATCACCAGAAGCAGGGCGACTGCGGCCGCGCATAGCGCCACGACCTCGAACCGACGGCGTTCGAAGGGAGCCAGGTGGGGGACTGGCTTCACCAGCTTCGAGAGTTCGTGCTTCATCCAGCTGCCCTCCTCGTGCCCAGCTCGGATTGTCGACTCGCTGCGTGAGCGACAGTTTCACGATGCGGGCCCTCACTCGCGCCGGGATTCCCTCCGCACGAGAGCCATGCCGCACTTCGGGCAATCCCCGGGACTGGAGGACGTGACGTCGGGATGCATCGGGCACTCGTAGAAGACCGACGTGTTGCTCGGCGCCACGCGCGAGTCGTTCCCGTCCGCGCCCGACGGTGCGGGAGCTGACAGCTGCCGCGACGCCATCGCCCGCCACTCCGGAATTGCCGCGAGCCGTTGAATCAGACCTTCCATGAACGCCCGATCGTTCAGCAGGGCGTCTGTGAGCAGGCCGCGCCCCCGCTCGTCGGAAAGCACACGATCGATGCTCTGGCGCAGCTTCTTCTCGGAACCGGACGGCTTCGAGGCCTTGTTCCCTTGCATCGCCGAATGGTCGTGTCCACCACCGCCCATCATTCCGCACTGCGCGAAGGCGGGAGATGGCCCCGCAGCGATCATGGCCAGAAGACCGGTGATGACCAGTGCTGCGGCAATACAACGACTCAGGACTCGCATGGAGGATCTCCTTTGATGGTGCGCACCCACCTGATCGGGCGTGCGCGAGGTTGAACGAGACAGCTCAGATGAACCCTTGACGTGCGTCGTACGCGCGTGCATGCGACAACCTGCCGCGCTCATACGCCGGCTTCGGTAACTGGCATGCGCTCCGAGTGCGTCCCCGAGACCGCCCATTCGGCTGCGGCGGGTCCTTCGGGCACTTCCTTGCGGCGCCAGAGGTAGTAGATCGCCGGATAGACGAGCAGCTCGAGCAGGAACGAGGTGACGAGGCCGCCGACCATCGGCGCGGCGATGCGCTTCATGAGGTCCGAGCCGGTCTCCGTGGACCACATGATGGGCAGCAGGCCCATGAACGCGGCCGCCACCGTCATGGCTTTCGGGCGGATGCGCTTCACGGCACCGTGGATAATGGCCTCGACGAGATCACCGGAGGTGCGCAGGTGACCGCGTGCCTTGGCTTCGTCGTGAGACAGGTCGAGGAACAGCAGCATGAACACGCCCGTCTCCGCGTCGAGACCGGCCAACGCGATCATGCCCACCCAGACCGCGATGGAGATGTTGTAGTCGAGCAGGTACAAAAACCAGATCGCGCCAATCAGAGAGAACGGCACGGCGAGCATGACAATGCTCGACTTGAACATGGACTTGGTGTTCATGTAGAGCAGACTGAGGATCAGCAGCAGCGTGAGGGGAATGACGAGCTTCATGCGTTCCTTCACGCGCAGCATGTTCTCGTACTGCCCGCTCCAGGTGACCGCATAGCCGGTCGGCAGCTTCACGTTCGCGGCAACGGCCTGCTTGGCGCGCTCGACGTAACGTCCGACGTCCGTCTTGGACACATCGAAGTCGACATAGACGTACCCCGTGAGCAACCCGTTCTCGTCGCGGATCATCGACGGGCCCTCGACCAGGCGAACGTCCGCGATTTCGGCCATCGGGATCTGCCCGCTGCCGCTCGGGAGCGGTAGCAGCACGCGCTTCAAGGCCTCCAGGTCGTCGCGGTAGTCACGGGCATATCGCACGTTTACGCCATAACGCTCGCGGCCCTCGACCGTCGTCGTCTGGTTGTCGCCGCCGACCGCCGTCATGACCATCATGTTCGCGTCATCCACGGAGAGGCCGTAGCGAGCGAGTTGGTCGCGATTGAGCACGAAGTCGAGGAAGTAGCCACCCGCCACGCGCTCGGCGTACACGCTGCGCGTGCCCGGGACCTTCTGGAGCGCCGATTCGATGTCAATCGCCGTCTTCTGGATGACCTCGAGGTCTGCCCCGCTCACCTTGATGCCGACCGGCGTGCGGATGCCGGTCGACAGCATGTCGAGCCGCGCCTTGATGGGCATCGTCCACGCGTTGCTGATGCCGGGCAGCTGGAGCGCCGAGTCCAGCTCGTCGACGAGTTGCTCCTCGGTGATGCGGTCCCGCCAGAACGGCCGAAGGCCCTTCTTGAGCCATTCCGGCGCCCAGCTGGAATACCAGCGAGGCTGCTCGCGCCACTGGGATTCCGGTTTGAGCAGGATCGTCGTCTCCATCATCGAGAACGGTGCTGGATCCGTGGGCGTGTCCGCGCGCCCCGCCTTGCCGAAAACGGTCGCGACCTCGGGGAACGTGAGCAGGATCTTGTCCTGGACCTGAAGCGCCTTCTGCGCCTCGGCAACCGACATGCCCGGCTGGACGGCGGAGGGCATGTAGAGCAGCGAGCCCTCACGCAACGGCGGCATGAACTCGGAGCCGAGCGACAGGTAGACAGGCACGGTCGAGATGACGAGCAGAATGCTGGCGATCACCGTCGCCTTCGCATGGCGGACGAGGAACCGGCACGGTCGCTCGTAGATGCGGTGCAGGAGGCGGCTGATGGGATGCCGCTCCTCCGAGTAATAGCGGCCCACGAGGAGCTGCGTCGCGAGCCACGACAGCCACCGCGGCCGGAACGTGAACGGTTCGATGCGCGCGAACAGCATACGTGTGGCGGGATTGAAGGTGATCGCCAGCACCGCCGCGATCGCCATCGCGAGGTTCTTCGAATAGGCCAGCGGCTTGAATAGTCGGCCTTCCTGGTCCACCAGCGTGAAGACCGGCATGAACGCGACCGCGATGACGAGCAGCGAGAAGAAGACCGAGGGTCCCACCTCGAGCAATGCCGAGAGCCGGACCTCGTGGAAGTCCCCCTTCTTTCCGCCCGCCTGCCAGTGGTGGATCTTGTTGTAGGCGTTCTCGACCTCGATGATCGCCCCGTCCACCAGCACACCGATCGAAATGGCGATGCCGGCCATGGAGAGCAGGTTCGCGTTGAGCCCCATCAAGTACATGGGGATGAACGCCAGAGCCACGCTGATGGGGATGGTGAGGATGGGGACCGTCGCCGACGGGATGTGCCAGAGGAAGAGCAGGATCACGAGGGAGACGATGATCACTTCCTCGATGATCTTGTTCTTCACGGTGTGGATCGCGCGCCCGATGAGTTCAGAGCGGTCGTAAGTGGTGACCACCTCCACGCCGGCGGGAAGCGATGGCTTGAGTTCCTCGAGCTTTGCCTTCACGCGACGAATGACGTTCAGGGCGTTTTCACCCTGCCGCATCACCACGATGCCACCGACCACGTCGCCTTCCCCGTTGTAGTCGGCGATGCCGCGCCGCATCTCGGGTCCGAGCGACACCGTAGCGACGTCCTTGACCTGGATCGGGGTGCCCTTCTCGGTCTTGAGCACGAGCTTCTCGAGGTCGGCGACCGACTTCACGTATCCGCGGCCGCGCACCATGTACTCGCGGCCGGACACTTCCACCAGACGCCCGCCCACGTCGTTGTTTCCCTTGCGAACCGCCTCGACCACCACGTCGAGCGGCAGCCCGTACGCGGCCAGGCTCGCGGGGTTCACGGTGATCTGGTACTGGCGTACCTGGCCGCCCACCGTGGCCACCTCGGAGACGCCGGGCACGCTCTGGACCGCGTAGCGCATGAACCAGTCCTGGTAGCTGCGGAGTTCGTCTGTGGAGTGCCGGCCGGAACGGTCGACGAGCGCGTACTGAAAGATCCAGCCGACGCTCGTCGCGTCAGGCCCGAGCTCGGTCGTCACGCCCGCGGGGAGGCGCGACGAGATCTTGGAGAGGTACTCGAGCACGCGCGTGCGGGCCCAGTAGATGTCCGTCCCGTCCTGGAAGACGACGTAGACGAAGCTGTACCCGAAGTCCGAAAAGCCGCGGATGGCCTTCACCTTCGGGGCGCCGAGCAGCGACGTGATGATCGGGTACGTGACCTGGTCTTCAATGATGTCGGGGCTGCGGTCCCAGCGTGAGTAGACGATGACCTGCGTGTCCGAGAGGTCCGGCAGCGCATCGAGCGGGATGTGCTGCATCGTCCAGAACGAGATCACCAGGGCCACGACTGTCGCCGCGATGACGAGGTAGCGGTTCTCGGCGGAGAATCGGATGATCTTGTGGATCATGGCTTCTTCTCCGTCATGGCCGCGAGCGACGCGCGCAGCTGCGATTCGGAGTCCACGAGGAAGTTGGCGCGCGTCACCACGTGCTGACCCGCCTCCAGCCCGCGCCTCACCTCCACCTCACTGCCGTTCCGCGCGCCGAGCTGGACTTCGCGGGGCGAGAACTTGCCGTCGCCGAGGGCGAGGAAGACGACGTCCTTCGTGCCGGAGCGGATCACGGCATCCACGGGAACGCGCAGGCCCTTGCGGTCTCGACCCTCGAGCACGACGTCCCCGTACATCTCCGGCTTCAGCGCCAGGCCCGGGTTCGGGAAGTGCATATGCACCTTCGCAGTCCGCGTCGCCGGGTCGAGCAGCGGGTCGATGAACGCGACCTTCCCGCGAAAGCTGCGACCCGGGTAGGTCTTGACGGTCAGAGCCGCGGGCATGCCGACATGGACCGACGCAAGATCACCCTCGTAGGCGTCGGCCATGACCCAGACCTCGCTGAGATCGGTGATCTCGTAGGGCGTGTCACCCGCCTTGACGCTCGCCCCCTGCACGACATTCTTGGACGTGACCACGCCGCTGATCGGCGAGAAGAACGTGAGCGCCCGCGAGGGCGTGCGCGTCTGCTCGAGCCGCTGGATCTCCGCCGCCGGGACATCCCACAGCTCGAGCTTTCGCCTCGACCCTTCGACGAGCGCCGCCCCGCTGTTGTCCGTCGAGCCTGCCTTGTCGAGGGCATCCCGCGTCTGCAGGGCGAGGACGTACTCGTTCTCGGCGGCCAGCAATGAAGGGCTATAGAGGGAGAAGAGGGGCTGGCCACGGCGCACGGGCCTTCCCACGAAGTCGACGAACATTCTCTCGACGTAGCCCTCCACCTTGACGTTCGTCTTGCGGACCCGGGTCGGGTCGACCTCGACCCGGCCGACCGTCCGCCAACTGCCAGAGACGGATCCGCTCGTCACGGGTGCGACCCGCAGTCCGATCAACTGCTGGCGCGACGGGTCGATCGACACGGTCGCGAGGCCGTCGACCGACGGGCCCCCACCCTGCGCTTCGTCCTCGTAGACGGGGACGTAGTCCATGCCCATCTCGTCCTCGCGGGGAGTGGGCGACGTCTGGTTGGGATCCATGGGTGAGCGGTAGAACAGGATCTTGCGCTCACCCGCTCCGGCGGAGGCTGCGGCCTTCGCCTCCCCTTTCACCTCGACTAGCTTCATTCCGCAGATCGGACAATCACCGGGATGGTCCGAGGTGATCGTGGGATGCATCGGGCACTGATAGAGCGGCTTCTCGGCGGTGGCCTTTGCGCTGACCTGCGTCCCCACCGACTTGTGCATCGCCAGCCAGGTTGCGCCGACTCCCAGTGCCACGCCGGCCACGAGTAGCACGGCCGCCATTGTCACGAATCGTGCCGTCGGCCGCGATTTCACCAGCTTCGTCGCCCCGCCCGCAGTGGTCTCGAGTTCGTTGCTTCCGTCCTTCACGATGTCCTCCGGGCTACATCTTCGGCATGGCCGACGAGGTGGATCCCGCGGCTGGCGGGGGGGGGGCACTACCGGCAGGCGCCGTTGCCGTACCCATGCCGCTGCTGCCGGGCATGGACGCGCCTCCAAGGCCACCGAGCGCGGGACCTGCGACCGGGTCGAGGCTGAGTTCACGATGGGCGATGTCGATCCGCTGGGTTGCGGCAACCGATTCGTAGAAGCCGACGAGGTCAGCCAGATAGCCACTCAGCGCTTCGAGCACCGAGGCGAACGGCACTCGACCCACCTTGTACTGCACGATGGCACTCGACACGGTCGCTTCCGACTGGATTAGCACTCCCGAGCGATACAGGCGGTTCGTCTCGAGCAGGGCCGTGAGCATCGCGCGCCGTTCCTCCAGCCGCTGCCGAACGAACCGCCGGATGGTCTCGGCGCTGCTCTCGGCCGCCTGCCCGCGCAGGCGATACTCGCTGATGGCCTGGGACTGCTTGCTGCCCGCCCAGAGCGGGATGGGCACCGAAACCCCCGCCTGCCACATCGGCTCGAACTCGCCGCCGCGCGGCATCACGCCCCCGATCACGGTCAGGTCCGGGAAGTAGTCCTTCCTCGCGAGCGATACCAGAGCGCCCGACTGCGCGGTCGCGAGCCGCGCCTTCTGCAGCTCCGGACTCCGGGCCTCGGCCTCGGCCTCGGCGCTGGTCGAATCCGGGAGCGCTGGGTCGACGATGTCCCCGAGGGACAACACCGTCGGAATCGGCTGATCGAGCGGGCGCCCTACCGATCGATTAAGCACGGCCAGACGACGCCTCTCCTCCGCCACTAGGGCCCAACGTTGCTGCTGAAGACGGCTTCGCTCGAGTTGGGCACGGAGCACGTCCGACTGCGCGCCGTCGCCGGTCTCATAGCGGGATCGCGAGAGGCCTTCCGCCTGTACCCAAAGCGCCTGGAGTGTCCCCAAGATCCTGGTCAGGTCGCGTGCGAGGAGGAGATCGAGGTACCCGCGCTCGATCTCGGCCTGTACCGACAGGCGGGCCCGTTCGAGATCGGCTTCGGACTGCTTTGCCCCCAGCGACTGCGCATTCGCTCGGAGCCCGCGCTTGCCGAACCACGGGAACGTCTGTGCCGCCGCGATGGACCAGTAGCTCGTCTCCATGGTCCCGATCTGGAGACCCTTGAATCCGTCGTTCTGGATGCCAAGCGAGAGGACGGGATCGGGCAGGGCGCGCGCCTGCGGTACGCGAGCCAGGTCCGCTTTCACCGTCGCCTGCGCCTGCACTAGTTCGGGTCGGTTCCCGAGGGCTTCGCGTAGTAAGCCTGCAAGCACGGAATCCCGTCCGAGTTCCGCACCGCCCGGTATCGCGCCTGCCGGCTGCGCGAGCACGACGCCGACGGCGACGGCGAGAACCAGGACGATCCCGAGCTGGCCGCGGAATGCCTGCTTCCACCCAATGCCTGGAAGGCTCATCGGGTCCCCCGCGCTACTCGACGATCAGACTGCCGGCGATCATGTCCATCGCGCATGCGTACCGAATGGCGCCCGACTTGCGCGGCGTGAAGCGGACCTCGACCGGCTTGTTCAGCGGCAGCGGCTCGTTGATTCCGTACTCCTTGACGACGATGTCGGTCGCGCAGGTGCGCTCGACCCTGCGGGTGACCACGAGTCTCACGGGCTTGCCAGCCTTCAGGTGGACGGAGGCCGGCTCGAAACCATTCTTCGTCACGGTGATGACGATCCGCTGCTCACGGTTTGCCGCGGGCGCAGCGCCCGCCGAGGGGCTCATACCTACGAGGGTCGTCACCACTGCCAAGGTTCCAATGAAAAGCTTCATCGACTACTCCTGTCTGGCCGCGAAGGACCAAAGAGTCGAACGAACTATCGGTGAGATGGAGGGAGCCGCCGCTCAAGCCACAGGTGTGCTTGTCCGCTCCGCAGGCTGACGGCCTGCTACAACAGGAGCGGGTGGGTACGGCACACGCACGGAGTGAGCGTGCTCAACCCGGCAGTCTGGGCGAACTAGACGGAAACGGGCGGCGCGCGCAGGCCGTGCGCACCGGGGTCAAGCGGGAGCCGAGAACTCCCGACATCGAGCGCGAGGACGGTCTCCGTGACGATCGAGACCGGCGCGATGACCGCAGGGGCGGTGAGCACCGAGAGGGGGGCTACCGTCGGGGCTTCAACAATGGCCTCGATGACAGGCGGCAAGGCGCCCACGGCGATCTGGGCGCAAGTGCAACTGTGTGGCGCACGCTCGGGCTGCGAATGTTGGTCGGCCCCGCATTGCGGCGTCGGCGCACAGCACTCGTGCCCAGTCTGCGAGGACGCGGCGACAGGCGCCGCATGCTCCTGAGATCCCATGCAGGCGCAGTGCAACTGCTGGAGTGGCAGCAGCACCGCGAGCGTGGCGGCAAGCACCAGATGTGGGATCGACGTACGCTTCATCGGGATCTCCGGCCGGGGTTACTTTCACGGTTCGGCGATAGGACCGACACCCATGGCACAGCAACTCCATCAATTCTAGGGGCAAGATTCGGGCCGCGGCCCGACGCGAGCCTCAGGTGGGACCTGCCTGCAACGGACAGAGCCCGAACCTGAAATACGTTGCGCCACATTGGGGAAGGACTCATCAACGTGCTCGATCCCGAGGCCGGCCTGACACCCTGACGGGCGCTCGCCGGAATTGGCAGATTGGGGTGGCCTGCATGAGCACGATCTCTCCCACGTCAGAACTCCTTCGACCGGAGCCGAAGCGCATTGCCGATCACCGAGACGGAACTGAAACTCATCACCGCGGCGGCGATGATCGGGCTGAGCAGCCAGCCGAATGCCGGGTAGAGAACCCCAGCTGCGATCGGTACGCCGAGCACGTTGTAGACGAACGCGAAGCATAGGTTCTGGCGGATGTTGCTCATCGTCGCGCGACTCAATCGTCGCGCACGTGCGATGCCCCGCAGGTCGCCTTTGACCAGGGTGACGCCCGCGCTCTCCGGATCGAGCGGCTGTGGCAGGATCTCCACGCCAACGTCACTCGCAATCACCGCTGCCGGACCATGCGCGCGCTGTTGACCAATGTCCTGCGCTGGCTCGAGGCGCGGTTCTCGACAGAGGAGGAGTACGCTCGTGCAGCCTGACCTCCGTTTCACCGATTCACGCGAAGTGATTCAGAGCGGGCGCCGCTGCGGGCACGGTGCACCACGAGGTGGTCGCCCTCGGCCGCATGCTCAAGCTCGGCACGATCGCCGGGCTCCTGCCCGTGCGGCCTCCGCTCCCGGTCATCAAGCTCGACAACGTCCGCAAGGGGTTCTTCACGAACGATCAGGTCAGCCGCGTGCTCAAGCACTTGCCCGACTGGTACGCGCCAGCCATCGAGTTCGCGTGGCGGACTGGCTGGCGTATCGGCGAAGTGAAGTGCCTCACCTGGGCGCAGATCGATTTCAAGGCGGGTACGGTGCGCTTGGAGCCCGGGACGACGAAGAATCGTGAAGGTCGCACGTTCCCGTTCGCGGCTTTCCCAGCGCTGGCGAAGGTCGTGAAGACCCAGCGCAAGCGCACGGACACCTGGCAGAAGGCGCACGATCGGATCGTGCCGTGGGTCTTCTGGCGGAACGGAAAGCAGCTCGGCGACCATCGCGACGTCTGGATGCGGGTTTGCCGTGAAGCCGGTGTGCCGGGCCGGTTGGTCCACGACCTGCGCCGAAGTGCCGTACGAAACCTCGAGCGCCCGGGAGTCCCACGCTCGGTCGCCATGAAGCTCACCGGCCACATGACCGAGTCGGTCTACCGCCGATACGCGATCGTCTCGGAGACGGACTTCGCGGACGCAGTACGAAAGCTGGCGGCGTTCCAGAGCGCCTCCCGGAAGGCCTGAGCAGGGCGTTTCGCCAAGACTGACACAAAAGTGACACTATGCCGAGATCGGGACTATGCGGAGAAGGGTTGGGGGGCCGCGTTCGTGCGGGCGTTCGAGCCGGTCGGTACTGCGCATAGTCACAGGGCGTCCAGGAAGGCGAGGAGGCGGTCGCGTGCGCGGAATCGCAGGGGCGCCGGGGCGGGATCCGCGATGCGACGTAGTGCGGCCTCCTTCATCGCAAGATCCGCCTCGATGTAGAGGTGGGTGGTCGCCGGATCCTCGTGGCCGAGCCACAGCGCGATAACCGTGAGGTCCACACCGGACTGGAGCAAGTGCATCGCCGTGGTGTGGCGCAGGGTGTGGGGCGAGATCCGGCGCCCGGCGAGCGACGGGCAGCGCTTCGTGGCCGTCGCGAGCGCGACATCGAGGCGGTGCTCGACACCGGAACGCGACAGGCGTGCGCCGGAGTGATTGGGGAAGACCGGGGCCTCGGGGCTGCGATCGATGCGGAGCAACCACGCGCGCAGGTGCGCCGCCGTGGTCTTCCACAGGGGAATGACTCGCTCCTTGCGACCCTTGCCGTGCAGGTGCAGGGCCGACGCGCGGTCGAGGAGCACGTCCGCAACCCGCAGCCCCGTGACCTCGGAGACACGGGCGCCGGTGTTGTAGAGCGTGGCGAGCATCACTGCGTCGCGCTGGCCGCTCCACGTGGCGCGGTCGGGGGCGTCGAGGAGGGCTTCGACCTCCTCGCGCGAGAGGAACCCGAGGACGGGGCGATCGAAGCGCTTGGTCGGGATGGCGCGGACGCGTTGGGCGACGGCAAGCGCGGTGGGGTCGCGGACGGACGCGTAGCGCATGAACGAGCGGATGGCGGTGAGGCGGAGGTTGCGGGTGCGCGGGGAGTTGCCGCGCACGGTCTCGAGGTGGTCGAGGAAGGCGAGCACCCGGGGCGCGTCGAGATCGTCAAGCGTCAACGTCGAGGGCGACCGTCCCGTGCTCTGCTCGGTGTAGCGCAGCAGGAGCTCGAAGGTGTCGCGGTAGCTGGCGATCGTCTGGGTGCTCGCCCCACGTTGCGCGACGAGACGCTGGTGGAAGAAGTCCTGCAGGAGCGCGGGGAAAGCGATCTGCGGCGGCCTCACGGCGCACTCTCCCGCTCGCGCCGGGCGAAGTGCTCGAAGCGTTGCGCGGTGACGGCCATGAGCTCGGGGACCGCGGAGAGGTACCAGTACGTGTGGGAGACCCTGGCATGGCCAAGGTAGGTCGCCAGCGCGAGGATCTTGCGGTCGAGGTCGACTCCTGCCTCGTACCAACGCAGGAGCCGGCGCACGGCGAACGTGTGCCGGTTATCCCGCGCGCGGGATAAGCGGCATTATCCCGACCGCCGGATTATCCCGCGTCGAGGCATCTTGAGCGCACCACGGCTCGATCGGTCTCTGGCGGACGC
>Ga0326597_10004445_pt1 | contig 19733 bp, 14 predicted proteins | sample RVTome_12_FD_203789 | JGI IMG/M metagenome (GOLD analysis project Ga0326597, IMG submission 203789) | Soil microbial communities from uranium-contaminated site in the Upper Colorado River Basin, Wyoming, United States - RVT100D185 | ecosystem: Environmental > Terrestrial > Soil > Contaminated >... | reverse complement strand
GTAGCCGGCATCGACGGCGACGTGGAGGTCGTGGCCGACCACCGCCCCGTCATGGACTCCCTTCGGCGCCGTGGCCGTGACGACCGCCAGACACCGCTTCGGCGGCGGGCCGCCGGCCACCTTGGCCGCTTCGCCGAGCACTCCTTCCATCAGACTCTTCAATTCGTCCCGCGCCCCGGCGAGCGTCTCGCAGACCACCAGCGGAATCGTCGCCCCCTCGACGTCGAGCAGGACGGGCTCGGCTTCGCTGACGGTCAGGAAGCTCTCGCGAAGCTGATCCTCGTCGGCCACGGTGTAGACCGGTTCGCCCTTCGCCGCGGGAAGAAACGAGGTGGACACCCATTGGCCCTCCGGCGGAACCAGGGTCACCTCGATCTCCGAGCCTCGGGCGACCACGAACAGCGCGCGCCCGGACCAGAACACTCCCCCCGGAAACTCCTGCGGCGTTTCGTCGTGACCCACGCCGTTCCCTGGATCGTGCTCCAGGACCACGGTGTAGCGGAAGCCGGCCCGGCCGTCCTTCCGCACGGGCAGCCGATACCGGCCCTCGCCGGCGGAGACGACCTCGGCCGCGTACGAGGAGTGCGGCTCGAGAGAGCCGGGGCGCAGCGCACAGAAGTCACGAACGAACTGACCGTAGCCGCCGGGATATCCCCCGGACATGCCGACCTCGACCTCGTCCGGCGCCGACCGGTTGGCGCGGAGCGAGGCGGTGACGATCGCGCGGGGCGTCCCGGCCTCGGTCCTGCCGAACTCGACCTGATAGCGGGCCGACCAGGGACGCTCCTCGACGGGCTTCGCGCACGGCGCCGCCAGGGCGACCGCGAGAGTCAGCGGCATCAGCACGGCAACAGTCTCCAGAAACGGCGGCAAGACTCGCACAGGTTGGCAGGTTCCGGAGGTTCCGTCCAGCGGGTTCGGGGAACCCCGGGCTGGAAGACCGGCCGTCCGCCCTCCGCGATCGCACTGGCTTCTTCCGAACGGTAGATTCGATTCAAAGGCTGGAATCTCCGCCGCGTTTTGGGGCGCGGATTCCATGCATGGGCATGAAACACGAGACACTCGACGTCCTGTTCGTGCGATTCCGAGTTCAGCGTGATCCCCGGGCCCTGGCCGCGGTCTTCGACCGCACGTCGCCGCACCTCTATCGCGTGGCACGGAAGTTGGCATCTCCCGGTGGTGATGCCGAGGACCTGGTGCAGGCCACGTTCCTGCAGGCGATCGAGGCGGCCGAGAGCTATGACGCCGCGCGGCCGCTGGAACCATGGTTGCTCGGCATCCTTATTCACCAGGCGCAGGCGGCCCGCCGCCGCGAGCGGCGCACCCTCGACATCGGACGCGTGGATCGGGGTTCACAGGCCGCGCCCGATGACGTGGTGCTGAAGTCTGAGTTGGCCGGCGCCGTGCGAACCGCGGTCGAAAGCCTCCCGGCCGCCTATCGGGAAGTCGTCGAGCCGCGCCTCCTTGGCGAACGGGCGATCGACGTCGCGGCACGCCTGGACAGGTCGCCGGCGACGGTGCGCAAGCAATTCCACCGGGCGCTTCTGCTGATGCGCCGGTGCATTCCCCAGGGCCTGGCCGGCCTGCTGCTCTCGCTCAGCCCCCTCCGGAGGGCGCTGGCCTCGGTTCGCGCCGAGGTCCTGAAGGCCGCGGGCTCCTCAACATCGAGCTCGCTGGTCAGTTCCGCCGGCATCGCGCAGCTGGCACTGCTCATGGTCCTGGTCGTCGGTGGCGGTCTGGTCCTGGTCCGGTCGCGGGTCGGGGCGACGGAAGCGGACCCACCAGCAGCGGGACAGCCCGTGGCACAGGCGGCGGTGCCGGCGCAGGACGCCTCGGGGAAGGCGCGAAAGCCCGATACGGTCCGTCAAGAGCTCGATCCTGCCTCGAGTGAAGCGGGCGGCACGATCCCCGCGGAGTTGCGCCGCACCTTTTCGGGCCGCGTCCTGGACGAGGATGGAAAACCCGTCGACGGCGCCTCGATCGAGTTTCTTGCGAAATGGAATCCGCTGACCCCGGCGCCGCAGCTCGCCGACGTCGACGGCACGATTGTGGCCAGTGGGATGACGGCCGCGGACGGGGCGTTCGCACTGGCCCTGCGCGGCAGCGGCTGCCTGCTCGATACCGGGTTGCTCGTGATTCGCAAGCAGGGACTTTCCACGGCGCGTGTGCGAGTGCCCTGTACGCTGCGGCAGTGCACGGTCGAGGATGTCGTGCTGCATCCCCAGCGGCGGATCGAGATGACGGTCACCGATGGGGAGGGCGCGCCGCTGGCGGGCGCCGCGGCCGCGGTCTGGGATGTGACGGACCTGGATCGACTCTCTTTCGGACGGCGTGACCCGATGATCGGTTCGATCCTCCGCATGCACATCGGTTCCGGGACGGGCCGGAGCATTGTTGAAGGCCAGGCTGATGCGAACGGGCGAATCGAGCTGTCCCTTCCGGAAGCGTCTGATGACGTCGGGTTCCTGCTCTGCGTGCGCTCTTCCAAGGGTCCGGGACTGCTGTTCGAGGTCGGCGGGGACGCATATCCCGATCGGGTGAGCCTTCCACCGATCGACTGGATTTCCGGTGTCGTCGAGGACGCCGATGGCCAGCCCCTCTCGGAAGTCGAGGTGATCTGCTCGGGCGTGCCGATGGCCACGGGCCTTGCGAAGCTCAGCGGCGGAGCGAGCAGCATCGGTTCGCAGCCAGGGAATCCGACGTCCTCGCTGGCCGCTGACTCGGCCCTCTCGGACGAACAGGGGCGTTTCACGATCGCCCAGCTTCGGGGAGAGCAAAGCTCCTTGAGCTTCTGGAAGAAGGGATACCGGACGGTGACCGCTCCGGTGGATGAGGTTCGTGGGTCGGAGTGGACCGTGCGCATGCTGCCGGCGCCTGCGATTCAGGTACAGGTGGTGGCGGCGAACGGAGAGCAGGTCATTTCGGAGGCGCGGATCGAAACGCTGCTGGAGACAAGCTTGCCGTTTCCTGTACGGGTTCCGATCGGGGATGGGTGTGGAGTGTCGACCCGTTCCGAGGGCAGCGGGCGGTTCCGTGTTCTGATGGAGCGGCGGCCGGGTCCGGCCGAGGGCCGCCTGCTGCTCCGAGTTTGCGCGGCCGGCTTCGCCCCGCAGACCCTGCCGATCCCCGGCGACACCGCGCGGGGCATGACGATTCGAATGGAGCGCGGCAACCGGATCCGCGGGCGATTGACCACGCAGGGGGGAAGACCGCTGGCAGGAGCCGTCGTTCGGGTCCAGGAGGTCACGAAGGGAGATCCGAGAATCGTTCGATCCGCGCGGAGCGCCATTGATGGCTCCTTCGAGCTCTCGAACCTGCCGGAAGGAACGTTCCGCGTCGGGACATTCGTCGAGGGATACCGGCCGTTCGTCTCCGACCGGATGGAGTTGTTTCTCGACGAGGACATCGAGATGCCGATCGAGCTTCCCGCCGCGGCGGAGCTTGAAGGGCAGGTGGTCTCGAAGCATCCCCGGCTCGCGCCGCCGTTCCAGGTGCGGGCGAGTCAAAAGGACCTCGAGCGCCGTCAGGAGGGGCTGCAGGGCCTGGAGTTCGAACTGATGGCAGGTGGCTGGGGCAATTACGGTCCCGATTGGGATCTCTCCACGGTCACCGACCATGAAGGCCGTTTCGCGTTGCGCACCTGTCCGGAAGGGGAATATGAATGGTGTGTGCTCGAGACGAGCGACCTCAATCCGCCGGATCGGGCCGACGCCGCGACCGGTCTCGTCAGGGAGCTGATGCGGGACGGATGGAGCAGTTCGGACGAAATCCTGGCTCGAGCGAAGGTCGTTCTGAAGGGAGGGGAAACCGAGATCCTCGAGCTGGAGGTCGGAGAGGAATCACCCGGAACGGCGAGCCTCACGGGGTGGATCAGTGGACGCCTTCCCGATTTCCGATATCAGGCGCACGCCGGAGCGGTGACCGTCACGGTCGACGATTCCGGGGCCTTTCGTTTGGAGGACCTCGAGCCCGGCTCGACCCAGCTCTCCATCCTGGCCTGGCGGCCTGCGGTGCTGGAGAGCGCCTTCGAGGTGGCGAGCGAGAACGTCGAACTGCCTCCGGGCAGCATCGAGAGCATTCAGCTAGATCTGGCCTTCCACACCGTGATCCGGATCGAGATCCGGGATCGGGAGAGTGGAAAGCGCCTCACCAACGCCGCGTTCTCGCTCTCACAGGAGAATCGCCGGCAGCGGTACCAAGCGATGACGCCCGTGGGAGTGGTCAGCGGAAGGTACCGACTCGAAGCCTGGTCGCCCGAGCACGCCTGGGCCGGACAGAACCTCGAGATTGTCGCGGGAAGGACACCGGCCCTCGTGGAGATCCCGCTGACCCGCGTCGATCCCTGGCAGACCAGACTCGGCACGCGCCTCGTCGACCTGCAGGGCGAACCGATTCGCGACGCGGAGTTGTGCTTGAAGTTGGGAACTCGCAGTCTCATCAGCGGCCTGGGAGATTCTCCGACCCAGACGAAGACCAACTCTCAAGGAGTCATCCAAAAGGACCTCCTGGTCGAGCCCGGACGCTACCCGGCGACGTTGGTCAGACCGGGAATCTCCGGCTTTGAATTCGAGCTGGACCTGACCAGACCGTCGAAACAGATCGTGGTTCCACTTCCCATGTTCCCAAGGGCGCGCGTGCTGGTCGTCGACGCCGGCAGCGGCACGCCGTTGGACGGAGACGACTTGGCCGTCCTCCTGGAGGTGGTCGGATTGGAGGCGAAGGAACCCGGGGCCCGCCTTTCCTGGTTCGAGTCCGGGAGCGAAGTGAGTTTCCAGCCTGGACGGTCGGCGATGGTGGTGCGCGCCCAGGGCTACCGGCCGATACTGCGGTTCGTCGATCTTCCGATGGGGGATTCCAACCGCGAGATCCGCTTCGCACTGGCAAGACTCCAGGATTGGCCGGAGAGCCATCGCACGCGAGTTGTGAATGAAGACGGCGAGCTCGTGACGAACCGAGTTTGCATCCTCAGGGAGGTCGATGGCATCAACCTGTATCGCGAGATCGATGGCCGGACCAGTGATCTGTTCAGTGGATTTTGGGGCGCGATCATCGACGAACACGGGGAAACCGATCTGCGAGAGATTCCCGCGGGACGCTATCGACTCTCGAACGGGCCCCGGGGCGAAGATCCCATCGATTCCTGGGCAACGATTGAAGAGAGTCGGATGACAACGCTCGTCATCCACCGCGAGACCAGGTAGCGGTCACCGGAGGCATCCGCGGCACGACGATTGCGGCACGCACGGGGCAACAAAAACAGACTCATGCGTCCGAGATGAGGACATCAGGATGAGGCCCACCAAACTGCAGAAAACTCGACGCCGACTCCTCGATCATCAGCGCCAGCTCGCGGACGAGATCAACCGGACCACCGAGGCGGTGCGCGACCGGGCTCCCGGAATCAACGAGGGCGATTCGACGGTGCCGACGCACATGGCCGACCGCGACGAAGGCCGCATCGATTCCTTCATCGAAGTGGCGCAGAGTCTCGAGCAGCAGATGCGCGCGATCGATCGCGCCATCGAGAAGATCGATGACGGCAGCTACGGCGCGTGCGAGAGCTGCGGCCGCCGGATCGCCGCGGAGCGGCTGGAGGCGCTGCCGCACGCCGCCCTCTGTATCGACTGCGCCGCGCGTGACGAGCAGGCATGAACCTCGCGCTGGATCTGTGCAGACATTACACGGTCTGTTTTCGGAATGACACTTGCCGGAGCAGCCGCCAGAGGAGCATCCAGAATGAAGATCCACACCTCCGCATTCGATGAGGGCGGGACGATTCCCGCGCGGCACAGCGAGGACGGCGAGGATCTCTCACCCGAACTCCGGTGGGACGCGGTGCCGGACGGCACCCGGGAACTCGCGCTGATCATGGACGACCCCGACGCGCCGAGGGCCGAGCCCTGGGTGCACTGGCTCCTGTACGGGCTGCCCGCGGACTGCCGCGAACTGCCCGAGGGCATCACTCGAGACCTGGAGCCCAGCTCCTTGAAAGGCGTCCGCCAGGGCAAGAACTCCTGGGACGAGAACAACATCGGCTACCGCGGTCCGGCGCCGCCGAAGGGGCATGGCACGCACCATTACCATTTTCGGCTGTACGCGCTGGACGCGCCGCTCGAGCTCGCGCCGGGCGCGGATCGATCCGATCTGACGCAGGCCATGGCGGGGCACGTCCTCGCCGAGGCGGAGGTCATCGGCACCTACGAGCGTTGATCGAGCTTCCCAACCGCCTTCGGCGGCACGCGATTCAGAAAGGCAGAAGCGATGATCGAGAGAATCGACGATCTACCGGAAGGAGTTCTCGGCCTGAGGGCCTCCGGCAAACTCACCAAGGAGGACTACGCGGACGTGGTCGAGCCCCTGTTCGAGGAGACTCGACGGAAGGGGGCGAAGGTCTGCCTCCTCTTCCACTTCGCCCAAGAGTTCGAGGGCTTCACCCCGCGAGCCGTCTGGGAGGATATGAAGGTCGGGATGCGGCACGTGAGGCTCTTCGAGCGCTGCGCTGTGGTCAGCGATCGCGGCTGGATCCGCCACTCGACTCGCGCGATCGGCGCCGTGCTTCCGATGCAGGTGCGGGTCTTCGAGAACGCGCACCTCGAGGACGCGATCGCCTGGCTGCGATCTCCGCTCGAGGGACCGCCGCTCACGCACCGCCTGCTGCCCGAACGGGGCGTCCTCGTGCTGGAGCCGCGCGAGAAGCTGCGTTCTTTGGACTTCGACGCGGTCGCCGCCACCGTCGACCCCTGGATCGAGCGCGAGGGCAAGCTCCAAGGCATCGTCGTCCACGCGCCGGAGTTCCCCGGCTGGGAAAGCGTGGGCAGCTTCCTGGAGCACGTCCGCTTCGTCCGGGACCACCACAAAAAGGTCGAGCGCGTCGCCATCGCGGCGGACGGAAAGTTCGCGCAGTTCGGGCCGAGCCTTGCGAAGCATTTCGTGAAGGCCGAGATCCGGCACTTCGGCTACGGCGAGTTCGAGCGAGCGCTCGCCTGGGCGAGCGGCGAAGAATCCGATTAGAAGCGAGCCGACCTAGGCGTCCCAATCGGGAGCGAACTCGGGTTCGATCAGCCGCTCCCCGCGCCCGAGCCGGTCGATCGCCCGCAGCTCCTCCCCGGAGAGTTCGAAGTCGAAGACGTCCAGGTTCGCCGCGAGATGCTCGCGGCTCGAGGCCTTGGGGACGGCGGCCACGCCGTCCTGCTGCATGAGCCACCGCAAGGCGACCTGCGCGGGCGACTTGCCATGCTGCGCGCCGATCGCGCGCAGCGTGTCGTCCTCGAGCACCTTCCCCTGCGCCAGCGGCGAGTAGGCCGTCAACATCATCCGGTGCTTGCGGCAGGCGGCGAGGAGCCCGTCCTGGCGCAGATAGGGGTGGTGCTCGACCTGGTTGCAAAGCAGCGGAGCGTGGCGGCGGGCCTCCTCGAGCAGCGAGACCGGGAAGTTGCTCACGCCCAGATGCCGCACGATCCCCTCGCGCTGAACGGTCTGCATCGCGCCGAGCGTCTCCGAAAGCGGGATCGATGGATGCGGCCAGTGGATGAGCAGGAGATCGATCCACTCGGTGCGCAAGCGCTCGCGGCTCTCGACCACGGCCGCGCGTACCCGTTCGCGCGAGAGGTCATCCAGGAAGAGCTTCGTCGTGACGAATACCTCCTCGCGGGGAACCGCGGACCTCTCGAGCGCCCGGCCGACCTCCGTCTCGTTTTCATACATCCGCGCCGTGTCGATGTGCCGGTAGCCCAGCTCGAGCGCCTGCTCGATGACGGCCTGGCAGGCCGATCCGGTCAGTTGCCAGGTTCCCAGCCCCAGCGCCGGGACGTTCGCTTCACCGATTCGAAGGATCTTCATGATCGGCGATTTGCACATCGCGTGCCATTGTTCGCCATGACGCGTTCACCGCGATGGGGCCGGGTCCACTGTCTGCCTCGACCGCCGGAGCATGGAGTCGAGATCCTCATCGCGAGGGGTGACTGCTCTCACGACCTGCCGCCATTCTCCGTCGGCTTTCAGGTTCGCCACCACGAGGCGACCCCAGAGGTTCAGGTTGTAGTCCTTACCGTAGATCATGGTGGCTGGCGCGAACGTGACATACGACGTTTTCCAACGCCATTCCTCCGCCTCGCAGAGCCACTCCTGGATGGCAGCCTCCTCCTCCTCGGTGGCCAGGGAATCAGCAATCACGCGGCCTTCCGAGTAGATCAGGACGCGATGAGCTTCGGAAATCCCGGGCAGGTCGACCTTCCCCGCCGTGACGAGCCCGGAGCAGGAGCCACACATCAGCCAAAGGATGACGGCGCCCGCGAGGGTCGAACCGCGCCCGGAAGCCTCTCCGCATTGCAGAATTCGCGAGCGGGAACTGCTCGAACAGCCGAACGCAGTTGTCATGAAGCTCTCCGCGCGATGTTCCTGGACGCTGCGCCCCGCTGTGCGGTTCGCATCCTGGCGAATCTGCGCAAGTTCTCACGGTCCCTCCGCAATGCCAGGAAAGGATTCAGCAGCACCGCGAGAGCGAGGCCCGGAAGAAAAACCTCCGAGGTTCCCCCGCCAGAGCGTTCGGCTAACCGGCCGACGGCGCCTTCCAATGGTACTGTACCCGAATGAGGAGAGCCGCAGTGGCCGGCGCAGCGCGTGCGGTGCCGCGCGCGTCTTCAGAATCAACCCAACGGAAAGGTCTCGAATCATGTTGTACTTCCTCTTCACCGTCGCCGCCTACGTTTTCATGCGAGCGTTCGAAGTCATCTTCCGCGACTGGAAGCACACGCGCTGGTACGCATGCGCGGCGCTCATCATTGGCATCGCCGTTCTCTATTCTGCCATCGCGGCGATGGTGCTTCCCTACGCCAAGGACATCCACCTGCTCGGATTCAACCCGAGATAGGTCTTGCGCCTGGCCGTACGATGAGCGTCGTCACGGGCCTGCGTCTGACATTGCGCACGTGCGTCACCCCAGGGGCTCACGCCCCGGCCCCGCCCGGCACCTCCGCAATGTGGATCAACCCGTGCCGCCGCCATCCGCAATGGAGCAACCAGCTTCGCGCCCGCGCCGTCGGCCGTTCCTCGGGCCTTTGGATCGTCCGGGAAACGCCCGCCTCCTTCCAGCCATCGAACCAGAGCGAAGACGCGAACAGGTCGATCGCCCACTTCAACCCCAGCCGATGACGTCTGGCGTTGTTCAGCACGTAGGCCAGTGCATTTCGAACCTCCCTGGGCGTCTTCAGGATCCGATCGTGATACCGATCCGCGAATACGCGTCCGGCTCGCGCCCAAAGCCGATTCAATCCGCGCGCGATCCGCACTCCCAACCCCTGCATGCCCTTCGACAAGGCCGGCCGATCCTCCGCCTCGACGATCAAGTGAATGTGATTTCGCTGCACTGAATACTCGCACAGACGAAACCCGTCCCTCGTGTTCGCGCCCACGAACGCCCTCCGCAACACTCGATAGGCCGCCTTGTTCCGCAAGCCCGGCAACCCGCGCTCCAACTTCAAGGTGACATGCACCGGATGCCGACTCACGAGCTTCGCCCGATTCCGGTGCGGCACCCCCGCCTTCTCACCCTTCGGCTTGCGCCCTGCCCCGGGCCGCTTCCCACCCCGCCGAAGGAAACCCATCACTTGCTGCTGAGGTGGTCTGCTGGCCTTCTTCATGTGATTCGGCAGATATTATATGAATGGCCTCCCTTGATCAACGTCTGCATCGGGAAACTGATGATTTTTCTTCATCGGGTCTATGTCTGACATCGAGCACATGCGTCACCGGCTACGCGTTGACATTCACGATCACGATTCCCCTGCCTGACGCGACGCGCAGCGCCTGAGCGGCAACATCCGCCCTGATGCCGGGGGCACGCGGGCCTCGAATCGCGTCGATCCGCTCAATAGGGGACGCAGACCCGTCGTCACCGTTTGACCCGGCCAGCGATTCCGCGTTCGCCGCCTTCAACGGGCGGTATCAAGTCCACCTCGCGAGCACGGACGGACCGGCCTCGAGCGTTCATGTCCGCCGAGCCTCACCGCGCCCCACTGAAGAGCGCGTGGGCCGTCGACATCATTCCATCACGCGCGCGTCCAGATCAGCGGCATACATGAGGACCGTCACGACATCGTGGAGGCGCTCCAGGCACTTGCTGCCGTCCTTGTCGAAGCCTTCCAATGTCGTCTGATGTTCGAAGGTCTTCCGGTCGATGAGGTTCCAGAGCAAAGAATGCGGTTGCTCCAGACAACGCTCCCGCACCGCCTCGAGATTCGCGCGAAAGGCCGTCTCACGGACCGGGCGAAGGCTTGATGAGCCGGAGGCGGGAGAACGACCCTTCCTGGCCTGCAGGAAGGACTCCAGCAGCCAGGGGATGCGCCGGCTTACCCGTGCGAGGAGCAGTCGCTGCGACGGCCACCTCCCTTTGTCGAAGGGCAGCTCATGAAGCGACTTGCCGGCGCTCCGAATGACCGAGTAGTGAAGGGACTCCACCATCCGCGCCTCGACCGGCAACCGGAACGCCGCCTGGATGAACGGCCGCATCGCCAGCGGGGCGATCGTGTCCATGATCGGCGCGACTTTTCGCGCGTTGGCGCCGCCCCAGCGACGGACACGATCGAAGGTGTAGAACACGTCCGGAAGATCCTCGGGCCTCCGGCAAAGCTCGAGCAGCTCGATGAGGTGTCGCTCGAGGAGGATCCTGGCGTCTTGCGATGCCTCCTCGGTCAAAAGCGCCCGGCGTTTGCCCAGCAAGGCCGCGCAGAGGTTCTTGGCCAGCTCCGCGGGAGCGATGCCCGCCCGCAGCAACTCGCCGCGGCCGTAGTAGCACCTGGCGATCTCTCCGCCGATTCCGCCCATCGTGTAGCCCAATGATGGAATCGTCGCTGGTTGCCCCAGGACGTTCGCCGCCTGCCAGAGGCTGACCATTCCGTCCGTCTGCGTCAGGAGCCGAGTCGACAGGTCGATCCACTGCCGAGCCAGTTCAGCCGGACTGTAGCCATCGACGCGGTGGTCGAGACCGCGTTCGCGGGCGATCGCGCGAGCGTGGAGGACGTCGGGATCGCCCGCGGTGCCTCTGGTGGAGCAGGCGGGAGACACTCCCGCATGGATGCAGAGGGCGAGGAGCAGGCGCGAGTCGCGGCCTCCCGTCAACTGACAGAGCGTGTCGGGGAAGAAGCCGAAGAGCGCTCCGACGGTCCGGGACAGATCGCTGGTGAGCGAGGCCGCGATCTTCCGGGGGGGCGGGGGATCGGCGACGCGGGACGGAGACACGAGTTCCCTGGGCGTGCAGTATTCTTCCTGGCGCAGAGCGCCGGCATCCGTGGAGGCGTGCCAGATCGATCCGCCGGCAAGAACCCGAACTCCGTCGACGAGCGTGCGGTCCGACGAAGCCCAGCCGATCGCGATCTGCATGAGCGCCCCCTGGCGATCGAGGGCGCGGCGCCGCAGAACGCGGCACAGGAGCAACACGCTGTTGCTGATGAAGAACCGCCCCTCCTGACGGGCGCAGTACAACTGGTACTTTCCCAGTGGATCGAGGAGCAGGTCGAGCGATCCGGTGGACGGCACATGGCGAACCACCACGAATCGCCCCTCGAGGCACTCGGGAAGCGAGTCCCAATGATCAGAGAGCCGCGACGCTTCATGGGCCGCGAACCGCCCCGTCCGATCGACGAGCGCCCCGTCGAAGAACAGGAATTCATCCGGATCATTGTGAGAATACCGCCTCGCGCCCGCGGCCCCGGGGCCCGTCGGCAGGCAACCGATCAACAGGTTCGGTGAGTCCACCTGAAAATGGACGGGCTGATGCGAGAGCTGCGGGAAGGCATCCACCATTCTCCCGAGTTGGAGCCTGGCATGGTCCTTGATGGCGGCGATCGGCCCACAAGCGATCAGAAAGAGGTTCATCGTGACGCTCGCTCTCCAGCAGGAATCAATCCATGTGGGCGGTGTGGGCGGCGTGGGGCGTCCGCGGATCGGGCGAGATGGTTCCTCCCGACAGGCCGGTGAATCTAACGGTCGCGATCCGCGGAATCAACGCCGCCGCCGGATCGCATCCCATGCGCCCCATGCACTGGAGGCCCAATGCCTTCGATCCAGTCGTTCAAACCACGCCCGGTCGGCGTCGATCAGGCTTCGCATCCGCAGGACGGTGTCCAGCACCCGCTCGCGCACCTCCGGCTCCGTGACCAACAGGTCGCCGCCATGCGTCTCGCCGCGCACCATCGCCGCAAGCTGTTGGCTGACGTAATGGCAGGTCAGCCGTTTCCGCGGAATCCAGGGTCGCACCTCCTCCTTGAAGTCGTTCTGAAACGTGACCCCGCTGTCATCGATCTCGACGTAGCCGTCACCCACGTGCCGCCGGTAGGCGAGCAGGGAAAGACCGCCGACGTGACGCAGTGAGCCGAGTTCGGAGAAGGCGATCGAGCCTCCGTCCCTCTGGAGCAGGATGTTGATGAGCTTGCCCGCCTCGTAGGCAGCGGCCACGCAGTCGAGCCGCCTCAGGATCTCCTGGACCGGCGTCTTCAGCCGCTTGACGCGCGTGACCTTGTCGAACGTGACGCCGGTCTCTGCCATGCACTCGCGCAGTTCGTGGTTGCGGTAGATCGCAAAGTAGGAGCTTCCGAGCGAGAGACCGTTCTCGTTCTGATGGTGAGGACCACAGAACCGGACGCCGGCGGGCGACACCTGATCCGACGGCAGGGCCCAGATCGGACTGGCCGAGCAGAACGCCAGCCGGCCCTCCAGATGAGGCGACAGCTCGGCCACGAAGTCGCCGGTCGCGAAGATGTCGGAGTCCATGAAGCAGAAGAACTCCGGATCATCGAGGTCATCCAAGGCATGAAGGGCATGAAGGGCATGGAGCTGACTCAGCGCCTCTCCGTGGGGAATCATCTCCCGGACCGGCAGCCGGTGAAAGGAGAGGCGGTCGCTGCTCGCGGCCAATCGCTTCAGCATCTGCACTTCACGCCGGGCACAACCGTTCGCGACCAGGCGAAAGAGAGCGTTCGTGTGTCGCAGCCAGGATGGCACGAAGCGCCGCAGCGGCTCCGCCGTGCCCGGCGTGTAAAGGACGTTGAACGTCAGGGGGCTTTGCATCTCGGCGCTTGTTCATCCGGAGCTGGGAGGATGCTGCCGGCTCTCGGTGTAACACCGGATTTCTGGGCCGGCAAGCGGAATCGCCGGCTGCGACGGGTCCCGCGCGGGCAATGACGCGCGGACCGTTAAAGTGATGGCAGCCGTCGAACGGACGGTTTATGGTTCCAGCGGCTCATCGATCCGAGCCAAGAGGAATGCGATGCAAGCCCCGGAGAAGCCCACCTTCTGGCGCAACCGTGGTCTGGACCAACTGAACCGCCGGTTTGCGCCGGCTCGCGTGGACGATCTGCTCAGGCGGAAGCTCTCGGAGAACGGAACCGCATCACTGTTGGAGATCGGCTGCGGCGAGGGAAGGCTGTTGCTCGATCTTGCCAGGCTTCTGCCCGGCGTCCGGCTTCATGGTCTCAACAAGAAACCCTCGGAGGGCATGGACGGGCCGGAGAGCGCCCTCGCGCTCGAGGACGGCGCTTTCACGACAGAGGAGCTTTGCGACGCCGGCCGACCCGACATCCGCTTCGGCGACGCGCGCCGCCTTCCCTACGAAGACGGCAGCATGGATCTGGTGGTCAGCCAGGTGGCGCTGCACTACGTGGCGCGCAAGGATCAGATGCTGGAGGAAGTCTGGCGAGTGCTGAAGCCGGGCGGCCGGGCGCTGCTGCATCTCGACAGCTCCACGGCCGCCGCTCCTGATTTCCTGCGCGGGGACTCGCCTCGCTTCGTCATCCGCCGGGGTGACTCCGAGGTGCCGCTGGCGGCGTTCGTCCGCGGGTTCCGCCGCGCTGGTTTCAAGCTCGACGTCCAGTTCGTCCGGAGCAAGAGGAGCCGCCAGACCCACCTGTTCATCGAGAAGAATCGGGCGGAGCCGCTGAAGCTGGGCCTCACCTTCGACCCGGTGTCCTCTCTGAATCTGAGGATTCTGAAAGGCCCGCATCGCGGCGGGGACACCTGCTGGGGGTATCGCAGCGTCTATCTGCTCCCGGAATCGAACCGCGCCCGAGACCGGCTCCGCCGGTACGCCAGCAGGCAGATCCGCAAGCTGGAACGGTTTCTCTCGGGGTGATCCCAGTCGTTGTCGTCAGGAGTGGCGGAGCTCGGCGATCTCGGCCGCCTCACTCGCGAGCATCTGGCGCGAACCGAGCGGCAGCTCTTCGACCGCGTCCCGCCGGGTCAGCCGCTGCTCGAACTGCGCGAGCTGTTGGATGGCGCTCTGCAGGACCGCCATGGCGGCGTTCAGGCTTGGCCGCCGTTCAGCATCCGGTCGTAGGCCCGTTGATCCTCGTGCATCCGCAGGAAGACCTGGTGCTTGCGGTCGTGGTAGTCCGCGGTCCTTCCGCCCGCGGGCTCCAGCACCGTTTCCGCGCGACACATCGCGCCCATCGCCGCGAGCACCGAGTCGAAATCGCCGGACGCCGTCGCGCCCAGGATCGCGGAGCCGAGCAGCACCGCCTCGGGTTCTTTCGGCAGCACGATCCGGCAGCCGGTGACGTCGCGGTGCTCGCGCAGGAAGACCGGGTTCTTCGTCCCGCCGCCGCAGGCCATCAGCTCGCCGATCCGATACCCTGCGGCGTTCATCGTCTCGACGATGTGGCGCGTGCCGTGGGCGATCGCCTGCACCGTCGCCAGGTAGAGCAGCGCGAGCGAGTCCAGGCTGTCGGTGAGCCGCAAGCCGCAGATCATCCCGCGGAGGTCCGGATTCGCGCGTGGGCTCCGGTTGCCGTGAAAGTAGGGCAGGACGTGCAGTCTTGCGGTCAGCGAGGCCTTGACCTCGAGACCGGAAGCGAGCCGCTCCAGGCGATCGTTCAGGAGTTCGTAGATCGTCGTCCGCTCCCGCTCGGCCCGCTCCGCGAGCTCGGCCCCCCGCGCGTGGCTCGCGATCACGTGGTCGATCAGCGATCCGGTCGCCGACTGCCCGCCTTCCGTGAGCCAGAGCCCCGGCACCATGGCCGAGAAGTAGGGTCCCCAGATGCCCTCGATGAACCGCGGCTCCCTCGAGACGGCCATGTGGCAGCTCGACGTGCCGCCGATCAGCGCGAGGCGCTGTTCCAGCTCGGCGGGCCGAGGCGCCCGGCCGTCCACCGGAGCGCCGAGCAGACCGAGCCCGCCGGCGTGCGCATCGATGATCGCGACGCCGACCGGGATGCCCGGAACCAGCCCGAGCTCGCGGGCGGCCGGTTCGGTCAACCCGCCGATCTTTTCGCCCATCGGCCGCACGCGCGTGCCGATGCGGCGAAAGCCCTCGTCGGCCAGCTCGCCCAACCCGACCTGTCGGAAAAAGGAGGGATCGAAGCGCCCGGCGCTCTCGCCCGGGCCCTGCTCGTGGCCGAGGTAGGTCCATTTGCAGACCGTGGTGCAGAGCGAACGCGTGTCGCCGCCCGTCGCGCGCGCGCTCAGGAAGTCCGGCAGATCGAGGAAGCGGTGCGCGCGCGCCCAGCTCGAGGACAGGTGCTCCTTCAGCCAGAGCAGCTTCGGACTCTGCATCTCCGGGGAGATGACGCCGCCGACGTACTTCAGCACGGCGTGCCCTTGCTCGTTGATGCGCGCCGCCTGCGCCTTTGCGCGGTGGTCCATCCAGACGATCACGTTGCGCTCGTCGTCGCCGCCCGGATCGACCGTGACCGGCCGGTCGTTCGCGTCGAGCAGCACCAGGGAACAGGTCGCGTCGAAGCCGATGCCGCGGACTTCAGAACCGTCGAGCCCGGCCTGCTTCAGGGCCGCGCGCACCGCCAGGCCGGCCGCGCGCCAGATGTCCTCGGAGGACTGCTCGACGAAATCCTCCGCGGGCCGGAAGAGCCGGATCGGCTCCACTCCTTGCCCGAGCATCGTCCCAAGGCGGTCGAACAGTCCCGCCCGGACGCTGCCGGTGCCCACGTCGACGCCGAGGTAGGCCACCTCATTGCTCTCCGAGAATCCGGATGCGGAAGCCCAGCTCCTGGCAGAGCGCCACCATCTCACCGAGCAGATCGCCGTAGGCCACGGCCACGTGGTTCGACTGGAAGTGGGCCATCAGCGTGTCGCGCCCGATGCCGAGATCGGCGACCATCAGCGGCCACTGCCGGTTGGTGCCGTTCCACCACTCGTCCCGCTTTGCCTCCGGCAGCTTCACGACGTCACCCCGTCCCAGGTCCATCCAAAGCTCGCCGCGCTGGATGTAGGCCCGGCTCCAGGTGATCACGCCGGGCAGGCTCTCACCCGCGAAGGTGCCGCCGGGGATCGGGAAGTAGCCCCGCGGCTGCCGGTAGCTGTGGACGCCCGAGAGCGTGTCTGGATCGTGATTGAACGCGTAGGCGCCGGAGGATCCGGAGTTCAAGAGCACCCAGACGAAGCGGCCGTCGTGCATCCCGCCCCAGCGGATGTCGTGGAAGAACGTGGCCGGGTGCAGCCCCTTGGCCTTCAGGATTCGCTTCATCAATTCCATCGGCACGACGTTGCCCTGGTCCGCCTCGGTGGCGCAGGCGATCGTGTCGCCGTTCGACTCGGGCCGGCAGGTGGAATTCAGCAGTCCTTCCGAGAAATCAGAAGGCGGCCGCAGCGGCAGGAGACCGAGCTGGTACTGCCAGCCGATGCAGTCGGCCTGGAATTCCTCCGCGAGATCGAGCACCGCCAGGTAGTCGCGCAGCTGCTCGCGGGTGGCGTTTTCGTCGAAATCCTCCGCGTGATCCTCGCCCCAGTGGAAGGTCACCCCGCGGTCCTTCACGAAGGCCAGGGCCGCGTCGATCCGCTCCGCTTCCACGCGTTGGCCGCGATCCAGGATCCAGGCCTGATCGACCTTGTGCTCGGTGAAGGCGTGGCGCGTGAGCAGCCGCGGGCCGAAGTAGCCGTTGATCATGCCCATCGACGTGTCGCCGAGCATCAGGATCAGCGCGCGCCGCTCGCGCAGCGCCGCTGCCACCGACGCCGCCGTCTGCGCCGCCCTTGGCGAAACCGCCGCGTGATGGGAGATCTGCTCTTCTGGGTAGGCGATGCGGCCGGTGGTCACCCACTCCTCGAGGCGCTCCATGAAGTCGGCGTCCCTGGTCCAGTCGTTCGCGTCGGTCCAGATCCGCGAAGCCGGCCGGTCGAGGCTCAGCAGGCAGGCGGCGGTGTTCAGCAGGCCGACCAGACCGGGCCAGCGGCCGGAGAAGTTGCTGGCCAGGAGCAGCGGGTTGTCCTTCCCCACCACACCGTCGGTGGTGTGCGGCCCGTAGAACCAGTGCACGCAGATTGCCACCATCGGATCCTGGATCGGGCCGAGCTTCTCGATCGCGTGGTGCGGCTTCGACAGGAAGCCCCCCACCCGATACGGCTCCCGTCCCAGCTTCCGGAGCGCCCGTTCCATCTGGCTCGTGGCGGCTTCGATGCTGTCCTGCGCCTGTTCGTTCGGCCGGTCCCGGCCATCGCCGGGCCAGAAGAGGGCGACTCTCCTGCTCATGACATTCCTCCATCTGCGTCGACTGGCCGCATCATACAGTGCGCGAACAGCGGAGGTGATAGTATGACGCCTCAACGTACGTCGCCGTTTTGCCTGCCACTTTCGGATGGGGACCGCCCAGATGCCGAATTCCGAGGAACTACCGCTCGGTCCGAGGAAAACCAAGTCCGATTTCCGCCGGGCGATGCTGCTCAACCTGTACCACACCCGCGGATCGGCGCTCCAGTCGGCCAGCCGGGCGGACGGGTACATGACGCTCTGCTACACCGTGCGGAACTACCTCATCGAGCGCTGGCTCCGGACCTCGGACGCCCAGTTCGAAGCAAACCCGAAGTTCGTCTACTACCTGTCGGCGGAGTACCTGCTCGGGCGGCAGCTGCCGCAGAACATCCTCTACACCGACACCGAACAGCTCGCGCGGAGCACGATGAAGGAAGCCGGGTACGACTTCGACGACTTCATCGAATGCGACCGCGAGCCGGCGCTGGGCAACGGGGGCCTCGGGCGGCTCGCGGCCTGCTACCTCGACTCGCTGGCCACGCTCGACATTCCGGCCGTTGGATACGGCATGCGCTACGAGTTCGGCATCTTCGAGCAGCGGCTTCAGGACGGCTGGCAGGTGGAGGGGCCCGACGACTGGCTGGCATACGGCAATCCCTGGGAGTTCGAGCAGCCGGACGATCGCGTGGAAGTCGGCTTCTACGGGTATACCGAACGGATTCACGAGGGCGGGGGACGTTACAGGGTGAACTGGATCCCGGAGCGAACCGTCCTGGGCGAGCCGTACCACACGCTGGTCCCGGGGTACGGCACCGAGACGGTCAACATGCTGCGGCTGTGGCGCGCCCGCGCGACCAAGGAATTCGACTTCCGCTTGTTCGACGACGGAGACTACGCGCGGGCCGTCGAGCAGAAGATCATGTCCGAGAACATCTCCAAGGTGCTCTACCCCAACGACCACACGCCTCAGGGAAGGGAGCTGCGGCTCAAGCAGCAGTACTTCTTCGTGGCCTGCTCGCTGCGGGACATCATCCGCCGGTTCCGGCTCAAGAACGACGATTGGGCAGCGTTCCCGGACAAGGTGGTCATCCAGCTCAACGACACGCATCCGGTGGTGGCGATTCCGGAGCTGCTGCGCCTGCTGCTCGACGTCCACGGTCTCGAATGGGACCAGGCCTGGGACATCACGCAACGGACCTTCGCCTACACGTGCCACACGCTCTTGCCCGAGGCGCTGGAAACCTGGCCGGTCAGCCTGTTCGAGCAGGTCCTGCCGCGGCATCTGGAGTTGATCTACGAGATCAACCGGCGGTTCCTGGACGGAGTGCGCAACCGCTTCGACGGCGACCCGCGGCGCATCATCCACCTCTCGCTGATCGGGGAGACCTCGGGCCGCCACGTCCGCATGGCGAATCTCGCCGCCGTCGGCAGCTTCTCGGTGAACGGCGTGGCCGAGCTGCAGTCGAAGCTGCTCCGGGAGCGGACCCTCTCGCACTTCGCCGAGCTGTGGCCTGAGAAGTTCAACAACAAGACCAACGGCGTCACGCCGCGCCGCTTCCTGCGCCTGGCCAATCCAAGGCTGTCGGAACTGATCAGCTCGAGGATCGGGGAGGGCTGGTTGACCGACCTGGACCAGCTGCGGGGACTCGAGGCGTTTCTCGATGACGCCAGGTTCTGCCGGGACTGGCGCGCCGTCAAACATGGCAACAAGCAGGATCTGGCGGCCGTGGCCCTGAAGCTGACCGGCGTGCCGATCGACGCCGGCTCGATCTTCGACGTGATGGTGAAGAGGCTCCACGAGTACAAGCGGCAGCTCCTGAAGGTCCTGCACATCATCACGCTGCTGCATCGCGGGCAGGACGATCCAAGGCGCGAATTCGTGCCGCGGACCTTCCTGTTCGCGGCCAAGGCGGCGCCCGGTTATCAGATGGCCAAGTTGATCATCAAGCTGATCAATGCCGTTGCGGCGGTGGTGAACGCCGACCGGCGCGTGGACGGCCGGCTCAAGGTGGCTTTTTTGCAGAACTTCAACGTGACCCTGGCCCAGCAGATCTATCCGGCGGCCGACATCTCCGAGCAGATCTCGCTGGCGGGCAAGGAGGCGTCGGGCACCGGCAACATGAAGTTCGCCCTGAACGGCGCGCTCACCACCGGCACGCTGGACGGCGCCAACATCGAGATCCGGGAGCGCGTAGGAGCGGAGAATTTCTTCGAGTTCGGGCTGACGGCGGACGAGGTCTTCGCGCAGAAGGAGCGCGGGTAT
>Ga0326597_10004444_pt1 | contig 19736 bp, 29 predicted proteins | sample RVTome_12_FD_203789 | JGI IMG/M metagenome (GOLD analysis project Ga0326597, IMG submission 203789) | Soil microbial communities from uranium-contaminated site in the Upper Colorado River Basin, Wyoming, United States - RVT100D185 | ecosystem: Environmental > Terrestrial > Soil > Contaminated >... | reverse complement strand
CGCAGCGAGGCTACTCGCGCGTCTGAGCACAGCGCCCGTAGTGCTAGCGGACGCCCGCGCCGCAGGATTTTGCCATGCTGGTATTGCGGCTTGGTGTACTGCTCGCGGGATTGACTCCAGTGCGACGGTTGCAGTGCGTACGCTCGCACGTGACGACGATCCGCAGGCGCGACAACTTGCCGTGCGAGTCGCGTCTCGCATCTGGGCGGCTAGGCGTGGAAAGGCGGTGGCGGCGTGAACGCTAAACAAGAAATCCTCAAGGCCCTCGACGAGGGGCTGCTGATTCGTAACGCTTGGGCTGGGCGTCTCGCGGACGGGCGCGCAACGGCGTGCACGCTCGCCACGATCGCTCCCAAGTGCGGGGAGCAGAAATCGGCGGGAGCGTGCTCAGCGGAAATAATGCCCCTCTGGCTAGCGTACCTCACGACGTGGATCACTGACAGGGGCAGTGGAGATCAATGGGAGGGCCACATTCGCCGATTCGCAGCGACTGCGCCACGCTGGTCACTGCTGACAGAGCGCGACGAGTACGCAGTACGCGCGATAATTATGCGGGAGGCGGCCAAATACGCTGCCGGCGCGCGGGTCAGATCAGCTTGCTGGCGCGTGATTGCATTGTGCGATCGCGTAGCAGCAGGGGATTCCCGCGCTGCGCTCGCGACTGATTTCGCGGCGGCGAGTGCGGAGGCGAGTGCGGCGGCGTGGGCGGCGGATGCGGCGGCGAGGGCGGCGGCGAGTGCGGAGGCGAGTGCGGCGGCGTGGGCGGCGAATGCGGCGGCGAGGGCGGCGGCGAGGGCGGCGGCGGATGCTGCGTGGAGTGCGGCGAGTGCGGCGGCGGCGGATGCTGCGTGGAGTGCGGCGAGTGCGGCGAGTGCGGCGGCGAGTGCGGAGGCGGACCGAATCATCGACGGGATTTTGACCGTGCTTGAGGGGGTGGCGTCGTGAGCGGGGCCTTATTTTCGCCGTCTCTGTTGGCCGCGATCTCAGACGACAGTTCCCGCTGGCTGTCACGAGTACAAGTGCTGGACGGCGTCGCGATTGCGACGGACGGGCATCGGATGCACTGGAAAACGACGTCACTCGCCGACGGTCAATATCTTCCGAACGGCGACGCGCATCTCGCACTTGCACCCGAGGCTGCGCCGTTCACGTTGCGGGCGAGCGAAATGGAGCAGTCGCTTGAGAACACGCGCGTGATAACACTCGCGGCGGATACGTGGCGAACCGTGCATTTGCGCATGGGAGCTTTGCCGCGCGGTGCGTGGTGCGCGATCCAATTGCGGACGGGCGAGACGCAAATCTATTGGCAGTTGAGCGCCGTGTCGAAAGAGCGGCGGCTCAAGCTATACAATTTCACCGGCAACGCGGTATGGCGCGATCCCCCCGGCAAGTGGGGAGCGAGCGTCAGTGCAGCAGATACGCCGCAGGTGCAGCTAAGCGCAGAGTATCTACTCGACGCGCTGAATCACGTGAGCCAGTGCGATCTGATCACCGGCCTCCACGGAATGGACCCAGTAATTTTTGGCGATCCCGATCGCGGCGCGATCGTGATGCCGGTTGCGAGCGTAATGCCGGTGCGATCATGATATGCCCCAAATCTGAACCCGGCCCCTACCTCTCACACAGCGCTAACAGGGAGCCGCGGTGGAAGTCGCACCGCACCGCGAAAGCTGCCTGGCGCTCAGTCTGGCCCGACTTCCGGGGCACAGCGTACGAGCTGACAGCGCCGGGCAAGTGCCGCGTGCTCGACCCGCCAGCGCGTTCGCCTCTGAGCGGTGGTGCAGGTGGTAGGACGCTCGCGCCGCAGATCAGAGTCACAGTTCCGCCCGAGGCCTACGATGCGGCGCAAGCGGCGGCCGGGGCGAAGGGGCAGACGCTCGGTCAATGGGCGAGAAACCAGCTGATTTTGGCTGTTTCCAGGAAGCCTGCCGATTCTCGAAAATAGTTCTTGCGCGCTAGCTAGCGCGTGCTAGTGTATATCTATCGACGCCGCGGGTTTCGCGGCGAGAACAAAGGAGACGAGACATGACGAATCGAACTTGGACAGTCACGCTAGGCGAGAAAAATGTGGTGTACGAGCAGGACTACAACGTACTCGACGGATCAGTTGCGCAGCGTGGGTCGTCAATGACTCTCCCACTCGATGTATTTTTGGCCGGACTCGACAAGATGCGGGCCGCGGGCTCAACGATTGTTGAGGGGTCGCGATGAGTCCCGCATCTTGTCGGATTCTGGAGCGGCTTCCGACGGCAGCGACGGCCACTTATAGGGAGGCGTGCGAGGCGAGAGGCAAGCGTCGCGTCGAGCTGCTACGAGAGACACAGGACTCAGTCGACGCAGGGTCGGCCGGTATGGTTGCCGTCTGGGGACTGCTGCAGGCCGAACTGACCGACGCTGATGAGGAGGCTGCGAGCTGATGCCGCGCGGTGCAGCTAGACATTGCCGCTGCTGCGTCTACTCGACGCGCTGAATCACGTGAGCCAGTGCGATCTGATCATAGGTATTAATACGCTCTCTCCGGCCCTGTTTGGATCGCTCGAGTGCGGTGCGATCGTGATGTTCGTCACTAATTGAAAGGAAGAAAATGTATAAATTACTCGTGAAAATTCGGGAGTTGCGGCGCTCGAAAAAAGACGTGAAAGCCGATTTAGCAGTTGAAATTGCGCCACTCAAAGTCGCGATTACAGAGGCATCAGCCCCATTCGTCGTCGTTTTGCGCGACTGTGAAGATGCTGAGCAGCGCTTGTTAGCCCAGTTCCGTGCACAGTGGGCTGCCTTGAACGCGCAAAGACGCAACGCACTATTGAGCGGCTCAGCTGCAGAGCAGATCGAACTACCCCTCGGCGTGATCGTGCGCAACCTGATCCAATATCAGATCACGGACGCTGCTAAGATCCCGCGGGAGTTTCTCACGCCCGATCTCGCTGCGATCAAAAAAGCGGGTGGTTGCTCGGGCGTTGCCCGGGTGCTCGAACCGTGCGTGGTGTGCAAATGAACCGCGCCCGCAGGCTAATTTCGATGCTGGCGACGCTGCGAGCGTTGCGCGACGAAGACCCTAGCTACGAGCTGGCGCTCTCCGTGCTGCACGATCTAGTCCCTCGTGAGATCGTCCGCTGGGGCGGAACGTCCGAGCAATGTCAAATGGAACTGGCCCGTGCACGTGAGCAGCTCAGACTGCCGAGCTGACAACCCACGTTCGGCCACCCACGCCTGCATAGCGTTTTCCCGCCCCCCGCACTGCCGCAGCTACGCGACGGTGCGGGGGCAGTTGCGACGCTTCGAGAAATCCAATCAAATACCCCTCGGCGCAGCCGATCGCGCCGTACCGACCTGCGATCGGAAACGTGCAGTGTCCGTCGGACTGGTACAGCCGCCCTCGGATCCCAATCAGCACGTCGCAGGAAATCTCAGCACTCTTGGCACGCTCGGCCAGCAGCTGGGCCCCGTGCGACTCCAGCCATTGCGGTGAGGCGACCCAAGGGATGCGGGCGATCATGTAGTCAGCAGCTCCGTCGCCTGCGACTCCGATCAACACGCCCGACTGTTTCCAGATTTTCGGCGTGCGGCAGAACGTTTGCGCGACCCCGTCACCGAGGCTAACGCACGAATCGCCTGCCATCCACACCCTCCGCCCGTTGCAGATGGCTGCGATCGCAGTCACTCGAACGGCACCCACTGAATCAACTCAGGTGCGTCCGGGCTCGGCACCTTGATCAGTCGCGCATCGCCTACGGGGTGCCCTTCGACGGATTCCCACAACCACTGCCCACACGCCTCGCCATGATAACCTACACTACGCGCGTACCCGTTAGGTGGCACGAGCGCAGGGTTGATGATCAGATCCGCGGACGGTAGTGCGACGTGAAGCCCCACGTGCACGTGACCGACCGCGAACACACCAAAACGATGTCCGTACAGGTTGCTGGCGTTGATGGCGTCGATCTGTTTTTCGATTCGAGATACGTCGAGGCTCTTGCCGGGGTTGCCGACGTTCAGCAGCGTGTCCCCGTGCGTGGCGAACAGCCACGAATCGAACAACTGAATTTCACAGTGCTGTGTTTTCGGGATGTGCCAGTCAACGTTTTTCAGATCCGCACACCCGGCTTGCGCGGCCACGCCGATCATGGTCTCGAACGAATCCCATTTCGACGACGTAGCGCGCCCCACGTGCCGGAGCTTGTTGCGGCCGTGGTTGCCGGTCTGCCAGTGCACGCTGACCGTCGGATACACGGCTGACAGCAACCCCACGATCTGAATCACATAGTACATGCACGCTGTGAACTGCTCGGTCAGCGTGTCGCCGTCTCGTGCGTCGTGCTCCAACATGCCTTCGATCAAATCTCCCATGAACAGGATATTTAGGTGCGTGTTTGCTCGGTGCTGCGGCTTGTAGTCGCGCGTTTCAGCGACGATCGTGCTGAGTCGAGCGCACTCCTGACGCCACGAAAATTCGGGCCCCTCCGCCCCGTCCAGGTTCGCGCCGACGTGCAGATCGGACAGCAGTAAATTGACGATCCTCTTGGCACCTTTGCGCCGGGTTGCACGTACCGCACACCCTACTGGCTTAAATGCAGGCACGTGTTGCAGCGACTGCTCGAACCGACGCACGAACAGATTCTCACGTGCCATGCTGAGCGATACGGATCGCGCGAGCCTGCGGTTGACGTATTTTTCCTCTTCCGACGCCAGCCCACTGATGTACGCAGCCGCCTGCTCTGCGTCGGAGCGCGCAACGTCTGACACTAGATCGACTGTCACGCCCATCAGTCGATTGTACTCTTGCTGCTTTTGGGCGCGGGTTTCTTTGCCCCAGGTCGTCCCGCCCGCGCCCGTCGGAGCTACGGCGGTCCCAGTGCCCCGCAGGCTCTTACGTGCGGTTGGCGCAGTTACCCCCAGGTGACGAGCAACTGCGTTGACCGACCCGAGTCGGTCGTACAGCTCCCGCATCTGTAGTTGACGAGCAGTGGGCTGCTTTTTTTTCATGTGCGGGCTTTCGCCGTGTGAAAAATGGATTTCGCGCGGAGTAGTAGCTCTAGATCGTTCTCAGACAGCTTGGCCAGATCGAGATCCATGTCGTTCTCTAGGTGCCCGAGCGTCGACTTCGCGTCACTCAGCCAGGCCGCCACGCGCACTAGCTCCGTCACAGTCAGCACCGGGGCTTCGGACCGCAGTGACATGCGGACGAATTTTGCGACTTCGAGCGTCGCCAGCTGTAATGCGTCTCTTCCGAGCGCCACCAGCTGATCTTTCGGAGCTTTCGGCGCGATCAACATTTGATCGTAGGCCAGTGCACGCGCAGCCCAATCGCACTGCGCTGCGAGCGCCGGCGAAGCGGGTCGGTCGCGTGGATTTTGGTGGAGCCATTCCAGGAAAGCAAGGTATTGATCCTCGCTTTCCTCGGCTCTGCGATCCCACTCCAAGCGATCCGGCGCAACGAGTCGTAGCGTCACGTGATCCCCGTATCGTCCGCAATGTATTCGAGCGACTCGCGCGCCAGATCCATCCACCCATCGAAATCCTGCACGTCATCCACCGACGACACATCCTCCAACTCCTCTGCCACTTGGCGCAGCAGCTCGGAAAATTGGTGGCAGTTCAGCATCTTAGTATTTTGGCACATTTTGTCCTCAATGTCGAGCGAAAGGTTTCGGCTCGGGTAGTAGTGCGAGCGCCCAAGCCAACCCGATCGCGTCCAGGATATCCATTTCGCGCTTGGGAGTCAGGTCGAGCGCTTGAATTTTTGCTGCCTCGTGCGGAAGTAGCGCGTCACGAATTCGGTTGCAGAACACGTCTTTTCGCGTTCGCCCGCCCTCCCGATAGAGTGCGTCTTTCCACTCCGACGGCTGCAGCGGGTAGCAGCCGAGACAGTAGTCTGCGTGCGTTGCCTGCGCGGCTTGATAACCTGCGCTGAATGCGAGCTTGATGATAGACTCCGCGCTCACCGGATCCGATTTGGAGTAGATGCGCCCGGAGAATTGCCCTTCTACCGCGATCCGGTACTTGCGCCCGATCGCGATCTGGTCGAGCATGCCTCGCCAAGACTCCGCGACTGCGACGACTTCCGAAGCCTGAAAATGTTTGCGAACGCGCAACGGACCTGACGTTGCTGCGTATCCGGGGCGCAGCCCCGGATCGATCCCGATGATAAACGTTCGAGGGGCTGTAATCATTTTTCGAAAACTCCTAGTAGTGAAAGGACGAGCAAACGTATACGGCGATCATAAGTCTGCTCGATAGTAGTAGCGTGTTTGCACGGGCTGCGGGGCAGCCGCAAACAACTCGTCCCAGATCTCGTCTATCCCATCGGCGCGGTACTGTTCGGCCCGCTGCGTCTTGCGATCGTCTACGCCGTGACGTGTCAGCGATAGTGTCGCCAGCGCCAGCGCGTTCCACGCGAAATGCGCAACGTGCGGTAACCCGCTTTCGGTGTCGGCCTCTTCTCCGGCCAGCCACGCTTGCGCGTGACGCAGTGCGGAGTCGTAGGTTTCAACGTAGCTGAGACCTCTCCCCTGCAGCCAACCCCCCGGAGAATACTTTTTCGCTCCGAACGCGGTCACGTCAACGACCGCTTGGAGCCCGCGGTACATGTCGCGCATGACCAAATGCCAGGGGCTCTTACCTACGTTTGCGCGGTTTCCCGCTGCGTTCATTTCGGTGACCATATGGTTAGCTCTCCGTTAGTGCGCTTCGAGTGTGCGCGTTTGGACCATCGTGCCATGGCTTTTGCGTCCACCCCGATCGGGACGTCGGGCAAATACTTTCGGGCGCCTTCGATCATGATCTTACTCGCAGCGTCTGCGAAATCGGTCTGGCGTCCGATCGGAACCTCGCACATGAAATCATCATGGGTGTAGTTGACCACCCTAGCATACCCGAGAGCCCCTGTAAATATCTCTTTTTGCAGAAGCCATGCAACGTGACCCGTCATCACAGCGCCGAGCGCTTGAAAACCATTGTTGCAGGCCGAGCAAAACGTCATGCGCGCTCGACGGATCTGCGTCCCCGGTATCGTGAGGACGAACCGACCCTCTGCGTCTTGCGGCTGGCTCTTTACCCAGTCGTGGTATTCGACGCAGTCCGGATTTTTTTCGTCCCACACCGCGCAAATGCGTTGCGCGAATTCCGGGGTGAACGTTTTGCGGTACGCTTGTCGGGCGAACAGGATCAACGTCTTCCACCCCATTCCTCCCGGTCGCCCGAAGTTCGGAACCTTCGCGCACGTGCGGGTATTGTCCGCGGCTGCGTCACCTGCATTGTAGCGCCTAACGAATTCCTCATAGCTCAGCCCGTCGATTACACACCCGATCTCAGAGTGCACATCGACTCCCGAGATGAGCTTGTCGGCTAGTCCGTGTCTGCCGAGCACGTTGATCAGCGTCTGCGCCAGGCAGACGCTCTCAAGACTCGTGTAGTCAAGGTCGACGAAACACGACCCTGTGCGGGGGACGATGCATTCGCGAATACCCTCTTTGCGTCTGAAATTCTGCACATTCGGATCGGAGGACGTTGCGCGGGTTGTGTCTGCGATCCCAAATCTCGTGTGAATCGGCCATTTGGTCCCACTGGCGAGCAGGGCGATGTCCTTGTTCAGGACTGCGGACAGTTCTCCGTAGTCTGCAAATTCGTCCAAAACGAAGTCCCCTGCCTCTTGCAGCGTTGCTCTAGACGTGCTGATTTGCGGGACGAAACGTTTCGCGCTCTTGCGTGCTTTCGCAGGGCGCGTCATCGGAGGGGTGCCGCTATACGCTTTTTTGACCCACGCACGGAGTGCGGACATGTTGCGCGTCCCGTCCGAGCGAACGAAACCGACGTCTTGAACGAATTCACGTAGCTCGTCGACCCGATCGCGTGTTTCGCGCTCTAGCGTTTCTAGCTGCTTCGGATCGGTGCGAAAGCCGTAGTTGCTGACGAGCAGGAGAGCAAACTGTTTGCGGCATAGCATCGCCAGATCTGCTAAGTCAACCACCCCAAATCGCTTGCATTGTCGATCGAATAGTGTGTACCCCGCGCGGACGTCGTCAAGCGCATAGCCGACATGCTCAGCCGGGTACGCTTCGAGCGGCTGCCCGTATAGTCGCCCGAAATCAGTGCGTACCGCCGCGCCCTTGTCGGGCTCAGCGACCCCGTGCGCTCGGCAGACGGTCCCTAGGTCTAGATGTTTGCGCGACGTCAACCCGCTGATTTCCGCAATCCGCTCGAAAATCATCGTATCAAGCACGCGGCTGGTCTCGTACGCATCCCAAATCTCTTGCAATGCTCCCGGGATCCACGCCTGCGCTACGGCCATGTCGTACGCTATGTGGTGGCCGACGATTAGATCGGAGTCGAGTAGTTCCGCGAACGCTCCAGGGATCTCGTCCGTCGGGTAGAGCCTCCCCCCGTCGGTGCCGTCGTAGATTGACAGACACACGGGGGGAGGCGCCTTGAGTCCCGGCCGAAATCGACAGGTCTCGAAATCGGCGTTTCGAATCATGCTAGCGCAGAGTAGCAAAAATTGATGAACGTTCGATTTTCTTTTTGCTTTGCGACTCCGCGCATTGCTGCGCCGAAATCTCCTTTCGGCAGATCTCCTACCTCAAGTAACGTTTCCAGGGCAGCGTTAGCGTCGAATTCCAAATCGGAGGGATCCGCTCCGAACACTGCAGCGACGAACGCTCGTACTTCTTTCTGCCGGATCTCTTGCTTCACGCGGTCCGCGTCCGTCAGTGGGAAATACAGACAGTACTCTTCACCTGACTTGACCGCTTCTGCATTCGACTCTGTAACGATCACGCCGAAACGCAACTGCTTACCACCTTTGAACCCATCTCGATATACCGCAGTTCTCAACTCTAACTTGAAACTACCGACTTCTCTGGGGAAGAACGGCAGCCCTTGCTCATAGTTCATTAGCTTTTCGTTATTCAGATCAATGTCCATTTTTCTGTCTTTCTTTTTTTGTTCGCTCGCCTTGGGTGAGTTCCCAAGCCGGGCCTTTTTTGCTTTTTAGCGACGGCAGTGTTAGATCTGCCGTCAACAACTTTTGCGTTTGCCCCGTCGTTTGCTGAACGTACGTTGCTTCGACTAGAGCTTTCTGCGCCGACGTGGCGTGCTCAACGCAGCCTACGAAATACTGGACGCGCACCACGTCCGCTTTCTGCCCGTCACGGTGCTGCCTCCCCAGTTGCTGCTCCCAGGCTTGCGATCCCATGGGAGGCGACGTGAACAGCGCCGTGCGCCACTTCTGGAGATTGCGGCCCGTCGAGTTTGCGTCAACGCTGGCGATCACGATTTCTTTGACGCGCGCGTTTTCGATGAAAGATCCGTCTTCGGCGCATACCCCCTCCGATCCAAAATATCGCCAGCCCGTAGCGTCCTCTAGTTTTTTTGCGAATGCGACGTGCTCGCACCAGACGATCCCGCCCCACGGGTTCCCGCGTGACCAGCGTGCGCAGCTGTCAATCGCGTGGGTGCTCAACCAAATCGGTACGTGGTTCGGCACGAACGTCGGTTCTAGTTTTTTCCACTCCGCATAAATCGGAGCGAACCGTGTAAGCTCCCCGGCTTCTGTTGCTGCCTCGACCTGCCCTCGTGTGTCGTAGCCGATGTTCTGTTCGATCAACCCACGCACTACTTTGTACCATGCTTTTCTCGCCTGGTACCAATCGTCCGGCGGCCTCGGGTCGAGCGTGTAGCAAAAGCCGAGCGCCAGCTGCCGCGCGACGTGCCAGACCTCGAACGGATCCCCTAGCAGCCACTCGTCGGGTGCTTGCCATAGCTGACGCAAATCCGCAAACGCAGCGCTCAATTTCTCCGGGGCGTCGAGATATCGCGGGCGGATTTCGAGCCCTGCCGCATCGAATGAGTCGGTCGAAATGATCACACCGGGAGCGCTGCACAGCCGCTCCCGGTACAGTGCCCGGATTTCCTCGGTGCTCTTGGCTACCCCGAGATCGGATTCGAGATAGGTCAGGCTGGGGCGGCTCTGGACGTTCGCGTCCAGTGCTTGCGCCCACATCGCCTGCAGCTGAACGTCTCGCGGGATCGGCGCGCCGTCGCGTAGACACCAGTCGAGCAGGTGCGCGTAGTCCGCGAACGAGTCTTTGGTGAGCGTCCCCGACATGATGTAGATTTTCGTGGCAGGGTGACGCGCAAGAAACCTCGCAACGCGCCTAGGACACGCAGATTTCGTGACCCGCTTGAGCCGGTGGCCCTCGTCGAAAATGATCCCGTCGGGCAGGTATTGCTCGAATAGCTCGGCTTGCTCAGCGAGCGCCAGCTTTTCGTAGGACTCGATTCGCACACCTAGATTGATCTGCCAGTGCAGGCAAAGATCCTTAAATTCACGCCGCGTTTTCGCAAGTAGTGATCCCGGCACTACGAGCATAGGTCTTTTCAGCGAACAAATCGTTGGTATCAGCGCGCTGATCAGCGTTTTACCTCCCCCAACTCGGACGTGCGCGAACAGCCCTCCGCATTCCGCAGCCTCTGCTAACGCAGCGCCTTGAATGGGTCGGAGCGACATGGTTCCGTGAGGACTACGGAGCAGCGACGTCAATCCGTCGGCTAGCTCCGCAGCCCCCTCAGACCAATCACGCCGGGGGAGGGATGCGATACGCGATTTCACTCGATTTCGATCGTCAGACGAACCCCGAGACGCTTGCACTCGGACACGATTGACTCCAGTGACAGTCCGTTCGCCTCGGCTTTTTTCGCGACTTTCTTTTTCGTGGGAGCGGGTTCGGGTTCTGCCGCAGCCTCTGCCTGTACCTCGGTTTCAGTCGCTTTCAGCGCTTCCTCCGCTTCGGTCGGGTTGCCGGTTGCTTTCGCCTCCTGCGCGGCCTTGGTCGCGGCTTTCAGTTTCTCCAGACGCTGCTGGGGGGTTAATGCGTTTGCCATGTTTTTGCTCCTGGGTTTTGGGTTGATGAGTGGGATGGGTCTCAAGTTGCATTCGCGCGCGAAATCGCAGCCGCGTCCGGTGCCTCCGCAGTCGGATGGGTTGTGCTCCAATCGATTGCACTCTGCGACGAGATCAGGTCGTGCGGAGAGTTCCGATTTGAGTGTGAGTATTTTGCGCGCGATCGGAACGTGCGCGCCGAGCGCGTCCTCCAACTGACTGCGCAGCAGTTCGACGTCGACTGGATACGCCGACTTGTGTTTTTTATCGTAGTACAGCCATCGAAGCCAGCGAACGTCTCCGTCTAGCCCGTGTAGCCCGTAGAGTGCCGCCTGTAGATCGTTGGGTAGTGTGGCTTTTGTTAGCCCCCACCTTTCAGGATCAGCCGAAGTCTTGTGATCAATCACGCACGGCATCCCGCGCCACTCGTCGATTTCGACGTCCTTATACCCGTGCCATTTGATGTCTTCGAAAACAAGCGCAAGGTGCTTCTCGACGTGCATGCCGGGAGCACGGGGGCGCGGCAATAGCGGGATCCCTTCGAGGAATAGTCGTCCCTCCGGAGTGGTATTGTCCGGGGGCTGCTCGTGCAGCAGCCAATCCTCAGCGTAAGCGTGGAGTTTTTTTCCGAATGCAAGCGCCGGCGTTTCGACTCGCGGTAGTTTTGCGATGTACTGAAACGCCCACTTGCGCAAACAACGTTTGGCCGTGCTCACTTGCGACGGGCTGAGCGCGTCCACGCAATCACAACGCGGCTTCAAGGTGTCAGCGCTTGTTCGATTTTCGAGGGGTGACAATAGCTATGCTCTCTCGCCCAAGTTTCCAGTTTCTTCGTGTCTATCACATTTAACTCAGTACCGTCAAGCTCAATCGTACCCATGCTGATCCCTGCGAGCGCTTGTGCGGCTTGCGCAAGCTTCGGCGCGAAGTCGCTTTGATAGCTTCGCCAATTTTCCGTGAGCGCACTCACGTGCAGAAGCAGCAAGCCGTCTCGGATTTGACACGCACTCGACAAGTCTGCGGTGATTCGTTGCGCTCCGTCGAGCAGGCACTTGACGCACCACTCCGCGACGAGCGATCGCAATCCTGTGCGGACTGAAATACGATCCGCCAGGTTGTCTTTCGACACAATCCCGAAGCGCCCCTCCCGTTTTAGCTCCCGATTTTCAACGAGCCATAGCGCATGCTTGGCAATTCCGTCGCCTTGAATCCAGTGATCTTCGATGAAATCACGCCCCCCGATTGACTCCAGAAAATCCGCGGGGGCTTGCGTCACGTCGATTGCGAGAAAGCGCTCGGCGATAGCGCGGATATCCGCTTGCGTTAGGTGTTGTCGCATGTCCAGGATCGCGGGCCCGTTCGCCGCAATGATCATGCGGCACGCGCCGCGAAGCTCGACAGGTTCGCGGTGTTTCGCGTTGCTCATTCGGCTCGTTTGCTGAATGATTTTCCGCAACTCTTCCGTGCGCACGTTGCCGCGAAAATCGGTTGGTAGGTTCTCGTCTGCGAGCACGAGCGGGCACGCTTCGAGTCGGGAGTTGAAAGCGTCGAATAGCGTATCGATCGACGTCGGGCCGCTAGTAGTCCAGATCCGTGATACCCCTACCCCGAGCGCACTCTTACCTGCGCCGCCTGCACCGAGTAACACCAGCGCAGGCGCGGGGTGTTCGATTCTGGTGACTAGCGATAGCCAGTCCAGCACCGTGTCGCCCCCGAGCAACGTAAGCCACTCGTTGATTTGCGCGTCGTATGCAGGTGCAAGCTCTCGCCTACGGCAGCACGGCAGCGTTAGTGTGTGCGCTGCCAGGTCGAGCGTGGCTTTTTGCGCGGGCAGACTCTTGACCACTCGTTGGACCGGAGTCAAGTGCTGATTCAGGAGCGCGGGAAATTCGACGGCATGCACTGGCGAAGGTGCGAGCGTCACACGCGCGACCGAGGGCAGGGATTCACGATTCGCGAAAACGAAACGCCCGTCAGGGCCGAGCACGTAGTACGCACTGCCTGCCTGCACAATCCAATAGCGGTCCAGCAGATCGGCAGGCACCCCAATAGACGCGGCCAGCCCCGCAATTTCGTCCGGCGAATACTCGGTGGAGCGCCCGTCTCCGAACGCTTGGCGCATGCGCTGGGTTCGCTCGGTTTGCGTTTTCGCAGCACTGGCGAGCGTGTTGTCCGCTCTATATTTTTTCCAGCGAGTGATCTTGTCGACGATTGCCTCAACTCCGGGCCCCGACGGATCTTCGATCCGCATCCGATCGATCGACGTGGAGAAACAGTCTGCGACGGACGCAGGATCACAGTCGGGAAACGCGGCCACGATGCGCCCGCAGAGGGACATTAGAATTGTGTCGCGCTCCCCCGGCTTCGCGAACGCTTCGCCCTGCATCGCAGCTGACAGCCGGATCCCTAGATCCGCTGCCTCCGGCTCTTTCAGGCGCCGCCAGCGACCGGCCAGGGTCGTCAACAGTTCCGGAGAGATCTGCCGATCGGATCGCGACTCTGCGACGAGCACCGGCACCGACCCTAGACTGCTCGGGTCGAGGGGCTTACCTCGGCCCCAGAGAAATTCCCCGCGCTGCCCGGGCGCAACGTACGGCCAGAAATATTGGCGTGCCACGTCTTTGCACTGCGGATCCGCCTGCTGCGGTGCGTATCGTTGCACGGCCGCCCGCCATAGCGGCGACCACGATCGTCCCAGGATCGGCTCGACGAGCGGGACGATTACTCGCCAACGACAGTCCTCCGGAGGAGTGTGAGAATAGGACGTGTGCGCCAGCCATTCGATCCCGTCGGCGCTCAGCGCTTCGAGCACGTCTGCCACGTCCGCTTCGGTTGCATGATCGATATCGAGCACGCACGCCGAGATTTCTAGGACGCTGTCTGTTGCGCGACGCGCGCCTGGCTTGAGCCGGATCGGCGCCCAGAGCTTGCCTTCGAATTTTTCTCTCAGTTCCGGGAACCCCCTCCGGAGCAACGACTCGCGAAAATCCTCCCACGAAGTGGACGCACCTTCCCACGCACTCGGCCGATCGTAGCGCGCAAACTCACTGACGTGAGCAACCGTCAAAAGCTACTCCGTGAATAGCCCGCCTTTGAGATGCAAAGTCTCGCCATCGGTCGAAGTATATACGAAAGCCCCGTCACATGCTACATGTTCGAGCACATACAGCGCTTTCGGTGCCGTGGCAAACAAATCATCGGAGACCAGGAGCCTCCAATTCACAACGTTCACGTTCGGTGCGTGACCAACGTCGGTCTGAATCAGCGTGACTCCGTCCAACTGCTGCGCGTACGAGTAGGTGGACGTTACGCGAAACAACTCCGTCCAAGGCCCTGCAGGGCTCGCTGCGCCGTAGACTATGATGTCGCCGGAGTCAGTCGCGAACAGAACCCACGTCTCGTGAGACACTGAATAGTCGATCGATTGAATCGTCCCCAGGCTCGGGGAAATAGTCAGCCAATCTACGCCTCGATTGAGCGAGTAGATGACTTGCGATCCCGACACACTGGGAAACGCGATGACGCCATCATGCACGGCGCCGTTTTTCCCGTCCGGATCGCCGTACGATGTTGCTGCGAATGTGGGGTCGACGGTCAACATCTCGCGCCACTGCGTGGTCGACACTCCGGACCCCTGCGCCCAGATACTTCCGTCGACGGCATCGACGGTCACGTGTGTCCAGTTTGCGGCAGTACCTCCCGGATCGATCTCGCTGAAGGAGCCGTCACCGGGCGCTGCGTACCAAAAACCTAGGTCGGTGGTGTCGTTTTGGCCGACCGCGAGCACGCCGAAATCGGTGCTCGCTGCGATGCTGCGCGGAGTCCACACGCCCGAGGCTGGCGATACAGACGGAGATACCAGGCGCCCGTCGTCGAAAAAATGTGTAATAGCGTTGGTATCTGCGGCCGCTACACGGTAGGTAATTTCGTTTCGGTAGCGCGCTACGACGGAACCTAGTGCGGTCTGATCCGCACTAGGTTGTCTCAGTTGGCGGAGCAACGACATGTTGACGGCATTCAGCCTGCGCGCGGTTTCGTGCTTGAGATAATTTTCCCATTGCGCGCCCGCGGGCTGATTCTTGACGTGCCCGTCGGCTAAAATCCCAGCAGGCGGTACGATCTTGGTGGCGGTCCCGACGTCGTCCCCGACGGAGTAGAGCACGTTGCTGGCCCAGTTTACGATGCCGCGAAAACTCATGCTGCGTACACTCCTGCAAATACCCCGCCGACCGGTGACGGGGCGGAACCAAATCCGTAGTCAACATCTGGCACAGCCCCTCCCGGATCATCGTAGAGGAACTGAGCATGCACTGGTGACGAAATCAAGATCGCGCAAGAGACACCTGCCGCTTTGAGGTCGCGTGCGGTTGCGCGCCAGACCTTGCCCGCAATCTCGCTCTCTGCAAACACCAGCACGCACGCAGGGTAGCGATCGCTAACGGTGTAGTTCAGATCCGGATCGCCTGCGGCGAGTAATTCAAAAATCTCCCGTACGCTGGTCGCGTGCGTGTGCGTGCGATTCAGCGCGACCCGCACGGCGATCAAAGCCCGGTGCTCGGCCTCGCTGAAATCGAACGCAGGCTGACCCACGATCCTCCCGATCGTTTTCAGCCGCGGCCCCGTTGCGTTGGCTAGTAGTCGCGACGTCATCACGTCCCAACATGCATCCTCCAATTCTTGAGTCTGCTCAATGTACGCCAGCAACATCGAAGCGATGTTCGGCTTACCCCAAAACGGGGGCACGAGTTTGACGATCGCGTCCTCCGCCCGCTGAGTGTTTTGCTCTAGCGTCACCTCCGGCCTCGCACCGTGAGAGACTGCCTCGCTGCATCTCGCTCTCGCTCAAGGCTCGCGAGCCTTAGCTCCGTCGTAGCCGCGCGCTCACGGGCGTCGCCCGTGAGATGGTCGAGCTTGCTGTTCAGCACCTCGACACGGTCTCGCAGGAATTTCACGTCTTCTCGCGTGATCGTGACGTCCGGCGCTTCGCGGGCGCTGAAAAATTCAACAGCCCCAGGCGACCCTGCCAGCGCTGCGACGGCTGTGCAGAGAGCCACGAGCTTCGCACTCGAGTGGTGCGGGTCGCGCTTCTGCGCCGCGTCTGCGTCAGATTTGACATCTTGCAACACGGCTTCGCGGCGCCGCATGCGCTCCAAATGCGCGTTGCGCGCTAACAGCTCCCCGTGCTCAGACGGAGTCACGCACTACCTCGATTGCGTCCAAGCGCCGTGATAGGTTGACGATTGTCAGCTTGATCGCTTTGATTTCGAGATCATGGTCGGCCAGCCTCGGCCGGATTTCGTCGCGCAAATTTTCTAGCGCCGCTCGCAACAGCGACACGTCTGCGACGAGCAGCTTGAGCGCGTCATCGAGCAGGTGCTTGACGATTGCGGCGAAGCGCTCGGGGTCACCGCTCGACTCCGGGGGCGGGGCAGGTATCGTGCTTGCGCTCATGACATATCCTTGTTAATCACGATCTTGTCGCGCTGAATTGCGTCGTAGATGTCATTCGCGAGCAGCGGCGAATGGTGCAGGGGAGTGCCCTCAGCTTCGTACTCAGCGTGAACGTCCTGCAGGTGCTCGTCCGTGCTCGACCCCTGCACGCCCGGCACCCCCTCGTAGGCGTCCAGCTTGGTGACGTATTCCCGCCAAAGCGACTCAACTGCCCTCCGGTACGGAGCTAAGTGCGCGGTGAAATACCCTGCCGAGTGCAGTGCGTTGACCGTGCCCGCCGGGTCGCCCGCCATCGCAGCATCCCACGCAGCTTGATATCGATTACCGCGAGCGGGGTTGCTCGCGGTCCCAAGAAAACGAACCTGCGCCTCGGCGCCTTGCGCCGCAGTGTCGTACGCTCTAAACCGCGTCTGCGGGTGGGGCGGATCGAACCACTCGTATTTACCTGCGATCAACTCGTTGCATCGAAAATAGCAGTGCTTGCCTGCATAGCTGAGCGACGCTTTTTTGTTGCCAAAATTCCAGCACCAGAGCCCCTTGCTCCAACGCCCGGTTTCGAGCGCACTATGCGCGAGCAACACTGCCAACGCCTCGTTCGTGATTTCGTAGCCGAACACGTTGAAATGCGCTGTGAAAAAAGCGTCGCGTACAGCCCCGAAGCTTGCGAGCTTGAGCACAGCCTCTACTTCTCGCGGGTCGTCGGTGTAGGTCACCAGCGCAGACCCTTTGCGATCGCGATTCGAATCGCTTGCCGTCGAGCCGCTTCCTGCGCGCGACGGGCTGCCTGCTCTACGCGCCCGGCTGCGATGTCACTCGCCACACGCGCAGCGTCCGAGACGATAGCCGGACTGAGATACGCGACCAGACTATTGATCCAGCTCACGGGCACGCCTCCTGATCTAACTGCAACCGTTTTTCGATCGCAGGCCAGGCCTCGCAATCTGCAAGCGACTCCGACCCCTCGCACTCACTCAGCCCGTCCTCCACTGCAGACAGCTCAGCTTGCGCGTAGCACGCCTGACGGTCCAGTGTTTGCGTGGAGCAACCAACGGCCAGGACGCACCCGGCAACCAGTTTGAACATCCCTCGATTTTACCTTGCTTTGCAGTCTAAAGTCAAGGCAAAACTTCAACGATGCCACTCGCGATCGAGGAATACAGGCCGGTCGCGGCGGCCCCTCCCTCAAGATACCAGTACACTCGACCTAGCGGCCAGGCGTCAGTGTTTGGGATCGTGACGGTTCCGAACTTACCGTCTTCGTCGAAGTCGTCTTCTGTTAGCTCGACGGACCCTAATAGATCGCTAACATCTTCCTCGGTCTCCGGGGGCGCGCTGAACACGCGGAACGTTAGGGTTGCGAAAAAAGCAAACGTCCCCTGCGCCAGCTCAAACTGATAACTGAACGCGGTGCCTCGGGTGTGTGGGGATAGTATTATCATGTCGTGCCCCAGAGCGCGGCGAGGTACGCCCGTACGCTGTCCACGCTCGTTACACCGGCGCTTTGCGCCAGGGCCTCCGAAAATAATACTGCCATCGCTATTACCCCAGGCCAGGGCTGGCCCGGTGTTAAATCCGCCACAGCACCCAAGCTCACGCGATCGGGTGTCAGCGCACTTGCAACCGTCAGTGCGGCCCCCGACGGGTCAGCGGCGTCAGCGTCAACTTGGATCGATGCGACTTGCGCCTCTACCCGCGCCAGCAGCACATGAGCGCCCGCATCGAAATCCGCAGCCGAGGTTACGAAGACTGTCGCGCCGCTATCGGATCGCGTTTCAATTCTCCAGCGCCCAAGGCCTGCAGTGTTGCTACTAAAGCGCTTTACCCCGGTAAAACTCACGCCTGCCCGCGCCCACGCGAACAGCCCACTGTCACTATCGGTCGCGCCAGAGGCTACCACAAATAACGTGAAATCATTGTTGTCTGCACCAGCCGCGACAACAGCCGCTTCGGTGGACGAAACATACGCGGTGTCGGCAAAGCCGCTTAGTCCAGGATAGCTGGTGTTAAAACCTGTGGCACTGTACGTTAGCGATCCGTTAACAGTGCCGGCTGCTCCGGAAACTTCGTTTGTGATCCCTGTGAGCACTCCGGCGGACTCGGTAAACACGCCTGCGCGCTTGACGCTCCAGAGCAACACTGCGGTGGAGAGAAATTCGCTGTTATTCGTTGTGGCTTCGGCGGAGAGGTTCGCAGCGTCGTTGCCGGCAGTGTCTTGGATCGGGTTCGCGCCTGCCGTGTAGCTCACGGTGGGTACCTCGAAATCGTGCACGCGGATCCCGGTCGGGAACGTGAGCGTCACGACCGCACCGGTGACATCCACACCGCCGCTCGCTATGGTCGCATGAGTCGCACCAAGCGCGAAGTCAGTGTTTGCCGGTACGCTCGTTTCGTCCAACGACTTGTCATACGTGAGCACGAGCGAGAGCCCGTCGGCGGGTACGCCAATGCTTGCGAGCACTGGGGCACCGGCATTCGCGAACGCCCCGAAAGGTCGAATGCCTAACACTACCCCCCCGCCGGGTGCGCTGGACAAGGCAACTCTACGCGCCACCCCGTGATGCGATAGTTAGTAACGGACGTGTCTTGAGCCAACCCTGTCGGCGTGCATGTCACAGACGTGTCGGTGACTACCGCCTCGCCTAGATCGAACGCGCTCCAATCCCCGCCGAACGTCTGCACAGCCCACTGTAGTGCGCCCGCTGCAATCGTGCTCACGCCCGGCGCACGGCTTGCGAAGAGCGTCGCGATTGCGTAGCTCGCGCCGCTCACGCTGTCGTCTTCGATTGCCTGGAAAATCAAGGTGTAGGCGTAGGTATAGCCCTCCTCCACTGCGCCCAGAGCAATCGTTGGCGGGGTCCCGTCGTCACCAGTGGCAAACTTGTACGGCTGGATCGGTACGCGCGTCACCAAATCAGTGTCGGCCGGGTCAGGTACAGTGTAGGTCGTTTGCGCTTGAATCGTAGTGCCCATATTATGCGTCCAGGTCGAAGCGGTCGCCGCTGATGGCGATCCCCGCGGCGTTCATCGAGATATCTGGGCCGGCGAGGTGCGTGACCACTGCTTGGATCGTCGTCGCTGTAACAGCTAACGACAGCTCGGCGATCGGCGACATGCCGAAAGTTGGCCCGGCCGGGTCCCAAGTTTCGTTGCTGATCACAATCGTAGGTTCGAGAATAATAGGCGCGCCACCTGACTGTCGGATCACTGTGCACTTTGCGTTCGCCTCGAAGAGCAAGCCGGTGGTGTCGGCCGTGCCGCTGGCGTGGACTACTATGTGATATCCGAGGCCCTCACCGATCGTTATGGCCTCAGTCAGGGTCGTCGAAAGCGTGGAGCGCAGCGGATCGGAAAGAGCGCCATGCACATCCACCCGCCCCGTGCGCACGGCTTCTACGGTCACGCCCGACAA
>Ga0326597_10004443_pt1 | contig 19739 bp, 27 predicted proteins | sample RVTome_12_FD_203789 | JGI IMG/M metagenome (GOLD analysis project Ga0326597, IMG submission 203789) | Soil microbial communities from uranium-contaminated site in the Upper Colorado River Basin, Wyoming, United States - RVT100D185 | ecosystem: Environmental > Terrestrial > Soil > Contaminated >... | reverse complement strand
TCGATCGTCTTTGCCGCCTCCGCTGCGCTGTTCGTGGCGTAGGTCCATCCCCAGCCGACGACCTGGACGCCGGCGGCGCGCAGGAGCGGGACAACGACCGGCAGCAAATCCGCATTCTGGTTCTTGACCCAGAAGGCCTCCCAGCGCTCGTCCGCGCCGTCTACGATCTTGGGCGAGAGCCAGGAGAGGCCAAGATCGAGACACTGCTGCACCTGCGCGGCAGGATCGCCGCCCTGCCAGTCGCGGAGCTTCCATACCATCGCTCCGAGTCCTCTAGGAATCATGTAAGTCGGCCAACCCATTCATCTGGTGTTTGATCTCTCTTGCTTGCGTTGCACGGTTTGCAAGCAGGAACAATATTGGATTTGGTATAAGGCCCGCCACGCGACAAAGGAATGACATGATCTTGTTCTAGTGGCCTGGAGCTTCCGCAATAGGCACATTTATGTCCGTGCTCGACCTGAATTTCCTTCCACTCAATTGGCGTTAGAGTCGCTGGCAACTCAGCGGCAAATGCTTTTCTCCTTTGATCTTTGATTCGAAACCAGTCTGGATTTTCTCCTGCCCATTTCCGCTGGGCATTTCTGACTCTTTCAGGGAACCGCGTCCTATACATCCGCTCGGCTTCTAAAGCTGGCAAGGGATTGAGTCGTCTGCGCCGACGCGCAGAGCATCTGGATATGCGCCTATAGAGCTCCGGTTTTGCTTCAGTCTTCCGTCTATGACTTTTCCTCCAATAGTCAGGGTCCTCTGCATATCGCTTCTGAGCATTTAAACGAACACCCTGACAAACGCAGGCCTTGCAATCTCTTCGATAGGATGCCTGATCGTTGCGCCAATAGAACTCATCCAATGCTTTTTCGATGCTGCATTTCGAACAGACTTGCACCATCGCTCCCTTGCCGTTTGGAATGCTCATATCGGCACTGGCTTGAACTTTCCGCCCGGACCGCTGCCAGCTCCGGTCGAGGGTGGGGCGGAAGTCTCTTCTTGTTGGATGATGATCACAACCGCGATCGGGTTATCGCCCAGAGCCGCGCCGGTGTCTGATCCGAAACCCTGGCCTCCGAAAAATTCGATGATGTCAGCGAAAAGATGGTCCTGCACGACGGCTCCCGTGTCCTCAGCGCCCACGATTACCTCGCCAGCCTGCGAAGCAGCAAGTCCGAAAGCGCGTTGCGGCTGGTCGTAATATCGGCCGTCTCGCCCTGCGCCCGCACAGAAATGATGCGCGCCACGGTCGGGTCCTCGGCCAGATCCGCAAAGGCCCTGGCGGTCGGGCCGCGGAAGCCGGTGATCTGAAGCAACCGGTCGGCCCGAATTTCATTCGGCTGCACCGGGAATCCACGTCGGTCGAGGATGCGCTGACGCGGGTCCCACAGGTTGAAAATGTATTCCTTCGCCCGCTCGGCCGCCGTCAGATAGGCGACGACGAGCCTGGGTCGCGTTGTCGTCGTAGCGTGCTCGGAGGAGCGGTACGTGATCTGTACAGCATCGGCCAGGCCCTCGGTGCGGAACCTGAGGCGCATCCCGTTATTCGTCGCCTGCATCAACTCGAACTCCGGCACCGACAACTCATAGCTCATGACGCCGCTGGTCGGGTGGCTGTTGTAGGTGGTATCGGCGGGCGTCATCTCCGTACCCGTGACGCCCGGCTGATTGGTCCAGGTGATCGTCCCTTCAGCCCAGGAAGCCGCTGCCCGCTGGATGTCAGGCACGACCGGATTGGTCGAGCCGGCGTTGGACTTCGCGTCGACGAAGAGTTGCAGCGTGGCCGAGACGATTGAGGAACCGGCCGGGATCGGCGTCAGGTCCGGCTTCATGAAGACGCGGCGGTTGGCGCTGCCATCGGAGCGCTCCTGCATCGTCGTGGCGGACCCGAAGTTCGTCCCGGCCGAGTTCTGGCGGACCTCGGCGTCATCCGGAAAAGTGAGTTCAACGGAAGGCATTAGACCTGCGTCCTGGCCCCGGTCCGGAACTCGAAAATGCGGCCTGGCCGGAAGAAACCGGCGACGACCGATTCAAGACCGGTCGTCCCCATCTGTGCGTAGGTCTCGATCAGGTCTCCGCCCGGACGGTCAATGTCGATCTCCTGATCGACTTGAGTGGCGTTGGCCTCGATCTCACTCGAGGCGACGAACTGCCCGATGTCGGGATCGGTCACGATGTCCTCGACCAGATCGGATGAGTTCAGGGCGGTTATGTTGACCGTTTGATTGAAGGGATTCCAGTGGAGCGTATGCCACCAGCCCAGGCAGTCGATACTCACACTCATCTCGGCCTCGAGTCTGCGGCCGGGCGTGATCTGGACGCTGGAGAGAAACGGCCAGGTGTTCTCCTGCAGATAGCGCTGCGCAATCTGATTGGCTTCGGTGGTGGAGACCTGCACGCCGCCGGAGAGCACATTCGACTTCACGCCGTAAAGATCTTGACTCTCGACACTGTTGAAGACGCCGGAGCGGGTTGGGTCGGCCGCGCCTTTCTCGCGGTAGCGCGTCCAGACGCGGTTAGTCATGCCGCGCCCCATCGCCCCACCGACGTCGGTGCGCAGGACCGCCCCGCCGGTTCTGACTTCGACCGCCGAGACGAAGCCTTCCCAATCGATGCCGCCGTACTCGTTCGTGAAGTGCGCCTCCATCATCGCCCCGGCGAAGATCAGCTCCTCCGCCAGATCAATCGTGGCGCGAATGGCAAAGCGCGCCTGGTAGTACCCGCCCAGATCGCGGTGCTCGATGGATGGCTCGTCCAGGAAATCGTTGCGCGAGAAATTGCGCGGGTACTGTCCGGCCCCGGTGACAGGATTCGGTCGCAGGCTGACGCCGACGATGCTCACCCTAATCACCCCTTCCCTGGTTAATCCGGGACCACCGTAGGGTCATGTATTCCCCCGCAGCGCCAGGAAGCGCGACGCGCCGTAGACCTGCGCCGTCAGGTGCATGCCGAGCGCGCCATCGAGCGGCGGCTGGCCCCAGGTCGTCGGGTAATGCGCCAGCAAAAAGTAGAGACGGTATTGCGTCGCCGGCTCCAGGCGCAGCGGGCGGCCGTCGAGGATCCAGTTCTCGGCCAGGACTGGCGTCGCGCCGGCGTTGATGAACTTGACCAGTCTGTAATCGACCAGGCCGCCGTCCAGATCAAGTCCGGTGCCGCCCCGCAGCGCCGAGTTGCCATTCGTACTGTCGCTGATAGGATCGTCGAGCGTCGCCGACCACTCATCGACCGGGATCAGGATCAAATCGTAAATCTTGAGCACGGCCGCGCCGGTCGCTCGGGCGGCGTGAATCTGGAAAATCAGATCGATAGCGCCCAGGCTGTCGGCGTTGTACTTCTCTCCAAACGGGATCGCGATCGGCCCGCCCTGCCCATTGTGGAACTCGACCAACTCCTGTCCTACATCCGCCCCGACGAGGTCGATCTCGGGCGTGTCATACTTCGGGGCGTAGACGTTCGTCGATCCGATCAGGATGCGCAGCTTCACCGAGCAGTCGCCGGCCGCCCCGCCGACCTGCTCTACGCGGCCGAAGATGCGGTAGAGGCCGACGTAATCGTCCAGCAGGTCGTCGCCGGTGTACTGCACACGCGAGACAAGCGTGGCGTCAGTCGCGAAGGAAACACTGGCGCGCTTGCCGCCCGGCCCTTTCGTGGACGCCTCGCTCGCTGCATCAGTCCCATAAGCTACGGTCCAGGCGGCCGGGTTGTCGTCGCCGCCGGCGTTTATGTGTGACGCGAAATTGGTCAGGTTGCGAGACTTGGCTCCGAGGATGATGCGGCTCAGATTAGCCTTCCCCTCGTTCTCGTTGCCCCCCGAAGGCGCGCGCAAGCGCAGAAGCAGTTGCGGATGCACATCTCCCTGAAAGGCGGCGGCCGGGAGATCTATGTGGGGCTTGCGCTGGCTGTACGGCTCCGCCGTGGCGTTGGAGGGTGTGGTCGTCCAGGAGGTCACAGCATCAACCCGCGCCCGCATCCAGTATTTGCTGGCGCCGTTGACCGTCGTCGCGGCCCAGTTGGCGCGCGGGAAGAAGCTGAATGCCCAGATGCCGGCGATGTCGAAGGGGCTCTGAGACACGATGCCGACATTGGCCTCCGGATAGAGCGTATAGTCCGTCCCCGCCGTTAGCTGTGTCCACGCCGATCCGTTCCAGTATTCAAAGAAAATATTGGCGCTGTAAACGCCCGCCGTCCCGATCTGGAACATGATGTGCTTCCAGGGAACGGCCGAGCCGATGTAGAGCGCGTCCCCGGCGACGGCCGTCGTCGGGTACAGATCGAAAGCGGCCGTCCCGGCGCGGTTGGCCGAGAACACCCCGCCGTCGTCCACGAAGATCGTGTCCACGTCCTCATCGTCCCGGAAGTTGGCGATGTGGACTTCGGTCGGGGAGGCCGGTCCGTCCGAGGCCGTGAGCGTCTTGGCCGAGCCGATCACGCCCGGGATGGCGTCCTGCCAGGCGAAGCGGGCGATTCCGATCCCGAAATTGGGCATGAAATCGTGATAGCGAAACGGGTTGTCGTAAAAATCCGGGTAGGCCAGATCGGGAGAGTTGTAGACCAGAGCATAGCGGGTATCGGTCTCATTGTCCGTCTTGGCCGTCATCAGGATCGGCGTCTTGTAGCGCGGATCGTTCCAGAAACGCCAGGCGTCGATGAGCAGATCAATGAGCGCCTGCGTCTGCACGGCGGCGTTGTCATGAGACGAGGCTGAAAGATGGGCCATGTAACGCTCGACGAAAATCTGGTCTTCGATCGAAGCGGCGGCGTGGAGTTTGTGGGGCGCAAACGGCGCATGAAAACCGCCGCCCTCGGCCAGCCGGAAACCGGAGGCGTTGAGCAGGCTGACCGTGCGCCCGTTGTTGTCGGTGATGTTGAGCGTCTGCGCCATATGGCTAGCCCGGTCTGGTCCTGAGCCAGTTGTCCATCATACGGTCGAACGTCTGCGAGGTGACCCCGTTGTTGATGTTGACCGTCCCGCCCGAGAACATTGACTGGTTGCGATTGTCTTGCATGACCCGGCCGGCCGGAACGACCTCCTCGCCGCCGTGCAGCATCATCAGGCGACGACTGCCCGGAGGCCCGGGCACGATGCCGCCGTACTGGGAACCGGGGATCTCCGGAGGCGGCGAGCCCAGCGTTTCATAGACGATGACAACCTTCACTGTGCGCTCAAGGGTGGTCAGGATGTCATCGGCGTTCTGCAAAAGGTCCCTGGCCTCGGTCAATGACACATTCAAGGTGTCGGAGATGTTTTTGGCTGCTTCGGCGGCCGTGATGTTCCCGAGTTCGACCTCGAGGTCCTGAGAGGCCACAAAGAGTCCTTCAAGAAGCTCCTGCCCCTGCTCGGGCGAGATGCGCATTGTATCGACCGCGGATAGGACCTGCTCGGAGAGCCGCTGAAGATCAACGCCGCCGGCCTCGCGGAATTCGAGCTGGCCGAGCGCATCCTCCAGGCGCCGGGCAAACGACGGATCAATGGCGTCAAAGAGCGAGCCAGCGGCCAGGCGCACGCCGCCAAACTCTTCCCGGATGTCGGCCAGCTTGGCCCGGAACGGCTCCATGCCCTCAGCCGCCAGTTCCATCTGCCTGACGACGGCCGGCGTCCAGGCGCTCGAAATCGCCTGTTCGTACTCCCGCGTGCGCATTGTGAGTTCGGCGGTGATGATGCTTGAATTGGCGTTGCTGATATTGATTCGGCGCAGCATTTCAAGCGCTTCTTCCTCAGAGATCAGACTGCGCTCCTGAGCCTCTGCAAGCATATTGACTGCCTGCGCTCGATCCGCGGTGCCGGTCACAAAGGCACGGGCCAGACCGGACTGGGCGGCGATCTTTGCCTGATTCGCCAGGTAGTCTTTAAGCTGAGCGTTGAGACGTTCGTAGTCGGTCGCCAGATCCGCCGTCAGATTTCCCTGCTCATCCAGAAGCGGCGCAGCGGAGGCAAAAGTTGTATTGAGCAGCGCCTGTTTCTTTTCGGCGTCGGTCAGTTCATCGGTGGCTTTTCCAATGGACTGTGCATAGATGTCGTATACGCGCCCGCCCTGCGTGGTGATGCCCAGGTTGTCCAGGATGAGCGGCGACATGCGGCCGATGCCGGTGGTGATGTCGTCGATGGCCTCGCCGGCTCCCCGGCCCATTGCCCGGCCCAGCGCCAGTGAGGAAGCGGCCAATTTCTCAAATTCAGCCGGCGTCTGAGCGACCCCGAGCAGGAGGGCTTTGTTGGCCTGCAGGATGGCGTTCTGGCCGGTGATCGTCCCGCCCGAACCGCGCTGAATGGCCCGAACGATTGCGTCCATGTTCTGGCCGTAGCGGAGAGCCAGGCTGTCGCCAGCCTGCTCAAGCCTGAGAATCTGCGCGCCCTCGGCCGAGAAGTCGAAGGCTTTTTTGGCTGCGAGCGCGGCCACCGTCATCGCTCCGAGCGCAACGCCGACAGCAAGAAATCCCTCCTTCATCGAGCCGGAGGTCTGCTTTGCGGTCTTGTCGGTGTCCTTGAGACCCTGCTCGAATTTCCTGAGCTTGGCGTTGCCCTTGTCGTCAACCTCAAGGATGAATTGAATCTTGCTCGTTGCCACTCTACACCCTAGGCCCTCATCCGCTTGACGTATTCGACCATCGCCATCGCCTCGCGCCGGCGCATGACCCGCATCCAGCCCTCCGGCCGGCGCAAATTGATCTCCCACACATCGCGATAGTTCTTAGCTGCAACCATGCGATCAAGTTCTCCCGCTCGCTGGTCACGCGTGCCGCCCGCCTCCGGCAGCGCCCCGAAGGTCTCCCATTCAATCACCCGCTCAAGCTCTGGCGGGGGCGGCCCTTTGCCCTCGACGTGCGCCGCCACCGCCAAAATCATTCCGGGGGGATTGTCAGCGCCTCGGCGATGCGTGCATCGATCTGGATAGCCAACCAGCGCGTCGCCGCCGGGGAGAGATCATCGACGCTCATATCTCCATTGGATGAGACGACGACCTTTGTCTCGAGCGCGGCGCGGATGAGATGCGCCTGCCACTCGAAGACCGAGATGTCGAATCGGTTCTCCCCGGCCAGCTTGCGATGCGCGGCATAGAAGGCTTCGGTCTGACGCGTGCGCAGATCGTCCACGAACTCGACCGAGACGGCCAGCTTTTCGTTTTCAAGCAGCATTCTTTTCTCCCTCCACGAGGAGCAGTGAATCCAGCACCCACCCGAAGCGCTCGCGTGTCGTGCGGACGCGATGCCACGTGCGCCCATCCACGACGCGCGCCTCCAGAACATCCACCGGCTCGGCGTGTTTGGCGGTCCCGGCCCGCATCGCGCCGTGAGAAAGACCGCCCGGCCGATCCCAGAGATGGATGGTCGGACAGACAATTTCGCCCCGCGCCGGACTGACCGGAGAACGCTCGATGCCCCAGAGCTGATCAGGCATAGGAACGTATCCTTTCTTGAGGACTAGATCGTGCTCTTGGTGATTTCGGCGACGGCGACCACGAACTCAATCGCCAGGGCGTCGCCCGATGCAGCGTCGCCCTGCGGCCACGCGAGGCTCTCGATCTCGCCCGCTCCGGTTGCAAATCGGGAGTCGCCAGAATCGCCTCCGCCCGGAGACCAACGGATATAGAACGGGTCGCCGCCGGCCGTCTGAAATTCCGTGCGCACGGCCTCGAAAGGATCGCCGGTGCCCTCGGTGTATAGGACGCTCACGGTCACCCGCAGCGCCGAACGCTTGCCGGCCGTGATGATGGGCGTATCGCCGTCGGAGGTGAAAAACTCACCGATGGCGCGGTCGCCCCCGGCCACAGCCAGCGTGTTCTCCCAGCCCGAGATGTCGGTCCAGGTCGAGCCGTTGAGCGAGTATTCGACTTGGGAGTCATTCCATGACATGCCGCCTGTTGCTTGAGCCATCAGTCACTCTCCTTGTGCGGGACGAGCCAGCCTGCATCCACAAGTGGAGCTGCTCGCTCCTCGTTCATTTCGATCCTATCGCCCACGGCGATGGGACCGAGCTCATCATCGTTCATAGCGATCTGCGCGATAAAGGCGCGCCGCGCGAGTTCGGTGACGACCCCGCTTATTTTTTTCTTTGCCATCCTATTCTCCTGCTCCAACCTGACTAATGGTGATGACCACGGCCCAGTACGGCTTGTCGCCCACGACCTCATCCGACGAGAGCGCCCAGGTCCACTGCAGAGGCTTGGGGCCGTAGTCGGCGGTATTGACTGCGACCTGGATCGCGGTCTGGAAGTCGTCGATCAGATCCACAACCGCCTGATGATTGGCGACGGTTGTGTTCAGGCCGGCCTTCTCGACCAGGATCACGAGATCGACGGAATAGCTCGGCCAGCCGCCGTAAAACTTCACGGTTAGCGGGCCGCCTGATCCGCTTACTGCCCGCGGGAACATCGCCGGGAGATCGGCCGCCTCGACGTTGGCGGGCATCCCGTCATAAGACCGCTTCAGGCCGACGACGGCGAGATCGGCCAGATTATTGACGAAGCTGTTGAGCGTGAAGCCGGTTGCAGGCATTTAGGTCACCCTATGCACCCATTAGGGTCAACTGCCTGTATCCACGCAGGCCCTGCAACACATCATTCGGGATCTGACTCGGCAGGATCGTCACGCCGTCCGCCGTCAGCAGCGGCCGGTCGAGATCAGCCGACGATTCCCGCTGACGGTAGAGAAACACCGCCAGGCGAATCGTCCAATGACGGATGTCGTCCGGAACGGTTACCGACCAGCCCCAGCGCCCCGTGATCTCGATGCCGTCAGCCGGATCGGCGTCATAGGTCCAGACGATGGTCGAGGACTGCTTGAGTTCGATCCCGTAGTAAGGGCCCTCGTTGCGCGGCAGCGTGATGTACTGAGTCGCTGCGACCGTCTCCGGCGAGGCAGCGTCGGCGTCGTTTGTGACGGTCGTGATCTGCGCCAGCCATTGGTCGAAGTGCACAACGCGCTTATGCACGTCCCGAATCACGTCAAAGGTGCGCGTCGTATCGGCCGTCACCTCAAAGCTCACGCCGCAGTGTTCCTCGATGATCTTCTGCGCACGCGCGATCAGATCTTCGAGCAGATTGTCGTCGGACTGGCTCGAAAGATCGACATAGTCGCGCAGATGGACCGGCTGAGCGTAGGCCACTTATTCCGTCGCGCCTTCCGCATTCGCCCTGGGTGCAGGCTCAATCAAACCGGCTTCGAGAGCCGGCTGGCCCTGGCGCTTGCCCCAGTTCATGATGACGGCGCCCTTCTTGTAGCCGGAACCGCCGGGATTCTCGGGCGTACGCAGGTCATCGCGCTTGAAGCGATAGGGCACGTTGAGACGATAGACCTCTTTCGGATCGGGACCGGAGGCGAGCGCGGTCTTCACTGCTTCCGCCTGCGCCTGTTTCTGAGTCTTTGCCTTAGTCTTTGCCATCAGTAAACCCTTTCTCCCTGGCCTCTTCGAGGCTGAACAGATTGTCGCCCAGGCCGAGCTCGACGATCTCGCCGTCTTCCAGCGGCTCGATGACGACGCCCGGCAGGGGCTCGAATGAATAGAGCAGCTCGGCATCCGGATCGGGCCATAGAATCATCGGGGCCGGTTTCATCGTGATATGGCCGCAGACGACGCCGAGGTGATGCATCTGGTGAAAAGCCTGGTCCTGGCAATCAATGGCGAAATACCAATCATTGGCGTTGCCGTGTCCGTGGCCAGGGCCGGGCATGTGGCGAAACTCGATTGCCTCCAGCACATGCCTCGAAATCAGCGTGCAGCCCATTCCGACGCCCCGGCTCTCCACCGCCGACCCCCAGGCCGCCCGCGCCTGCTCCGGGTCGGCCGAGAGGAAGCGGCCGCGCTCGTAGGTCAGTTCCGTGGCGCAGAGCCAGACTTTGCGGCTGTGCCGATTCATATAGAGACCGTAGGCCACGTCAGCCTCGAGCGCGGCCAACTTCACCAGGGCATCCTGCGGAACGATCACGTCGGCCTCGACCGTCCAGAGCGCGTCGTAACCGCCGTCGAGCGCCATACGGCGCGCTTTGTTGTAGCGCCAGACCAGGTGAGCATAGTGATTGTCGATCACGGGGAAATCTTCACGATCAAAGAGGTAATGAATCTCGTGGTCCCACTCCTGGCGGAAGACGCCCATGAGCGCGCGCCCGAAGATGCGCACCTTGAGCGGATCATCGTCGGGCTTGGGGATGAGCGGAATGTAGGCCAGGACTTTCACTTCAACATTAACCCGATCCCCCACCAGGGATTGGCGACCCCTGGCCGGATGATCTCAACCCACTCCCGCGCCTCTTCACGCGCCTCCCGCCATACACGGGGAACCTCAATGCCGTCCGCGTTGCCCTCCGGGTAGGCGATGTCATGAAAGGCCAAAATGCCGCCTGTACGCAGCATAGGCCAGTAGTTGGCGAAGTCGGTCCGCACGGTGCGGATGTCATGGCCGCCGTCGATGAAGATGAAATCATAAGGCTGCCGGATTGTGACCTGCTCAATCACGCCGTGATCCCTGGAATCGCCTTCGATGGCGCTCAGCTGGATATGATATTTCTCGGCCCAGCCGCCCCAGAGCGCACGGGCGGCATAGATGTCCTCGGCTCGATGGTCCGGTTGGCCTACGACCAGATCAATCGATACAACATTCGCCCCAGGATTGTCGTGCATCCAGCACCAGAGTGTGCCGCCGTAGAGTGAGCCGATCTCCAGAATATGAGTCGGCGACAGCTCCGCAATAATCTGCCGCAATCCAGTAAGCTCATATTCGGCCTGATAGACCTCGACCGGAGGCTGCTCTAGCTGCTCAACCTGTTGTAGTAACACAGTGGCTCCTCGATAAACTCAAATGATTGCGGCGATTGCGAGTACAGCGTTTCGATGAAGATTCCATCCGCCTCGTAGCGGTCTTCGGCAAAGCGCAGATCCCCGATGAGGCCTCGCCAGAGCAGGAATTGAGCAGTATCGATGCGGTTGACAGTCACGTTTTCTGGAGCGGCCACACGCTGGCCGGCCCCGAGCTCCTGGGAGAAGATATAGCCCCGCGCCCGGCCAGTTTCACCTACACTACCGTAGCCCCTAAGGTACCAGGATGGTATACGTGTGATGCGCCGATACAACCTCTCGAAGAGAGCCGGGTGCATCAAGTTGTCATCATCCAGAAAATAGACCCAGCCATCCATGATGCGATCCAGCGCCCGATTGCGCTGCGCGTGGCCGGCGACGCTCTCCGGATACTGCCCGTGATCGGAGAGCACCATCCAGGCGATGTCGAACCAGGCGGCTCCGGGAGTCAGGGACGCCTCTAGCGCCGGCAGATTCTCCGGGCGCGAGCAGGGCGTAACGACGGTCAGGAGGGGGAGGGGTAGAACCCCTCCCCCATTGCCATAGGTACTGGAGCTGGCACCAGTGCCCGATCTCACCGTAGGAGTGATGTCAGGCGACGATCTCATCGACTGAGGCGAGATCGTTGTCAGACGCCGGATGGTAGCGAGGCACGCCGGCGATGCCGATGACAGTCGAGTCCGATGTGGCCGTGCCGATGATCAGACGTGGAGCGACATGCGTGAAGCCACCCTCCACATCAAGCTCGTAATCAGCGACCTCGACAACCACCTGCTTGTCGCTGTCCGTGCCAGCATCCGTGAGCTGAGTGATGGACTTGCCGGTGATGGCCTTAGCACCGGTCCCGGAAGAGTCCGACGCTTGTTGCACATCGCCGTCCGCTGTAGCGCTCGATCCCAGCGTTCCGATCGCAAAGATGAACATGGCCCGGCGATGCACACCGAGATCGACCCAGTCGCCTGTGATGGTTCCGGTGGTGTTGGCGTCCGGATCGATGACCGACACGACCGCCAGTTTTTCCGATAGCTTGACACCCATTGCAGTTCCTCCTTCGCCGCGTCCCGTGTGTCAATCAGGACCGGGGCAGAAACCTAGTCGTTGTGGTTCACGAACGGCGAGACAGTGTACGCGCCCTGAGGATCGGCAAGCGTCACAGCCGCCGATTGCCAAGGCTGCCCGTCGAACCGCTTGGTCACTCGCCACGTTCCCTTGTCGCTCGTGAACGCGGCGTGCTCGGAGAAGGCCACGGCCATGCCCTCGCGATCGAAGATCGCATAGGACGAGAGAACGGCCAGGATCACATCGCCCGAGTTGTCGTCCTGCGGCAGATGCTCGGACTCCAGGTACGGATACCCGAGGATCGTTTCGGGGAGACTGGTCGCCAGATTGGCGATCCAGACGCCGCCCGAACCGGACGAGACCTCGAACGCGCCCACGTCGGGCAGCACGCCCGGGTGCATGAGCCACACCGGGGCTCCGCCAGACTTGAGCAGGCGGGCCTTCATCGCCAGCGCATCGGTGTAGGTAAAGGTGTTGTTCGTCCCCGGCGTCACATTGATCAGCGCCGCGGCGTTGAGGATGCCGAGCGGCTCGCCGGCACCGTCGCCTCGCAGGAAGAGATGATCCTCCTTGGCGTCCAGCGCCACCCGGAAAAGACGCGTGAGCAGCGCCTCGATGGCGAAGGGGGAGTCGGCGATGACCTCGTTCTGGACCTCCGTAAACGCTCCCTGCTTGCGCACGGCGTATTCGATCTGCTCAAAAGTCGGCTGTGTCTCGGTCAGCGTCCCGCCGGGAGCTGTGGCGCCTATCTGCACGCCGCTTGCGAAAGCTGTGTCGCCCACACCGGCGGTCGGCGCGGTGTAGTGGTCGAGCGCCGGGAAGAGGCCGCTATCCGTCCCCACGGGGAAAACGGATGCTCGTGGCCGCACTACGGCCGCCATGCCAGGGGCTTCCAGTATCTGTGCGTGATATTCCTGCGGGATGAGATAAGCGCCCGCTGTCCCGTCCTGGCTCTCGATATCCTTCACGGCCCAATCGGCGCGCTGCGATCCATAATCGGTCAGCGTCTTGAGATCGCGGCGCTTGACTGCGATCAGGAAGCCGCCGAGTGATTTGCGCTTCTCTCCGACTTTTTCACCCTCAGTCACGTAGCCGGCCGCCTTCAGCGCCGGCGATTTCTCCATGATCTCCATCAGGCCGTTGAGCTTGCCCTCGAAGGTCGCCATCTGATCGGAGAGCGCCTTCTGAGCCGGATCGGGTTGAGCATCCCCGTTCGCATTGGCCTTCGCCGCCACTTCCGCAGCGGCCTGGCGCTGGGCGATGTTGGGATCTTCGCCATTCCCGACCAGCTCGGCGAAGAGCGATTTCAACTCCTCGCGCTGTTCATTCGTAAAGACTGCCATTGCTACCTCCCTTTTGTCATCTGAAGGACTTCGGCGAAAATCTTGATCGCCTCCGTCCAATGCTCGCCGGTCCATGCGCTCGGGTCCATCTCTGAGGGCGTCTCCCCGACGCCTTCCAGCAGACTGGCAAGCCCGAGGGTCCTGTACGTTTTCAAGGCCACGGCCTTCGTCCTCGGCTCGGCCGGAACGGGTGTGAGTGAAGCGTCAAGCCCAAGCGGCCAGGTCTTGATCCATGTGGCTTTGCCCCGTTTCTCCGTCTCCACCAGATGCACCGCCGTCCCCGAGGACCAGCCGAGCTTATCCGCCTCGGCCAGACCGTAGATTGCTTTTTCATATTCGTCCCGCATTGCAAGCTGGGCCTCGACCCAGACGCCGATGCCGTCCTTCTTTAGCGCGGCGCGGGGATCGAGGACGCGCCGTTTGAGCACGCCGTCAAGGCCATGATCGTAGAAGGTCATGCTCGTCTCATGCGGTCCGAAGTCGGTGTCGGCAGTGAAAAAATCATCATCCAGATCCACGCTCTTCTCGGAGCCGAAGTGCACGAGATAGCCGCCGATCCTGCCGGCTCCCAGGGCCTTGACGGCATGGCCATAGGTCACGAGCACATCATCGGGATCCAATTCCCCGATAGCGGGCAGATTCTTGCCGTTGCGCTCCTCGACCGTGAGCCGGTAATCGTCGCCGATGGTATAGACCAGTCTGTCGCCCATCGTGTTTTTAGCCTCCCGCCACATACTGTTGCAGATCGCCGTAGCCTGTCTCCCATCCTTTGCGGTGCCATCCTCGATGACCTGTGGGATGCACCGCTCCAGAAATTCTTTGCGGCTCTCGCCATCTTTCGGATCGGGCACTAATAGACCGCCCCAAAGTAAATCACCAGGCCCAGAATCAAAGCCCACATGATGAGACCCCAGATCATCTCCCAGACATTTTTACGCAGCCATGCCATCATGGTCCCAGCTCCAATTCGATCTCACGCAGGATGATGCGCTCAGCCGTACCCATCACAATCGGATCGCGGGCAATCTCCTGCACCGGCTTCCAGCCCACTGCCGCGGCGTAGAGCGACATCTTGGGGGCGTCCTGCAACCGGCGACCGTAGCTCGTGTCGGAGCCGATCACGGCCCGTAGCCCGCCCTTCTCCGGCCGCACCGTCCATGACTGGCCGTGGCGTTCAGATCCCGGCGAGATGCCGCGGCGGTAAGGGACATCGATCTTGTGGTCCCGCAGCGCGGCGAAGAAGAAACGCCGCTGTTTATCGCTAGCGAAGGTTTCACCGTACACCTGGCGGCGTGATAGCCGCTTGACCGGCGGATACTCGGCGATCTCGCCCTTGACGAACACGGCCGCCTTCTGTACGCCGCGTACAACCGCCTGTTTCTTGAGCAGCACATTGATCTTGCGCAGGGCCTCGCTCATGCCGTTGATGCGGATTCCGGTTGCCATTTAGAAGAAATGCCTCTCGGCGCATCGACACCGGGTGTGAGCTGGGGGCCGATCGTAAACGCGCCCGCCCGGATGCTGATAACCGCCCGGTTCGCGCGCCATCCCGTCCAGCGGCAGACAGATAGGGCAGACAAGCTCATCGCGGTTCGTCAACCAGCGGATCTCTTTCACCGGCGCGCCCTGCTGTTCCAAAAGCGCCACCAGGGCGCGCTCACCCTCAACCGCCGCACGTGTAACCTCCGTCGATGCGATCATGTCGGCCCGCAGCGGCCCGAAGACCTGTGCAAGGCGCCGGCGCAGGTCGGCCATCGTGAGCTGCTGTTCGAAAAAAGACGCCACCGCCTCCTGCACCGCCCGCCGCGAAGTCTGATTGAGACCGCGTATCAAATCGAATGACGCTCCCCGGGCCCACTGCGCCGCGCCTTCGTTCACCAGCCCCCATTCGACGCCGATAGGTTGCGCCTCGAGGAGCTGCTGAGCATTGGTGAGAAAGACGTTCTGCATGTGCTTGGCGAGCGCCGCCTGAAGCTCGGCCGCCGCCTGCTTCCAGAAGGCATCCGTGACGCCTTCCAGATCGGGCGGGTCGCCCAGGAGTTCGAGCAGCCTTCCCATCTGGACCTTCAAGAGCGCCCCGATCTCGCGGGCGAGCTTGGCCTCGGCGTCGGCGCGGTCCGGCAGTTCTGCCATTCACTCTCTATCCCTCACGGATATCCGACAAACGAGCCAGTGAACACATCATGCACATCGTCCTCGTTCTGCGCCGCGTCCAGCGCCCCGGAGATCGAGGCGTGCAGCGTCAGCGGAATGTGATCGGAAGAGAAATCGACGGCCGCGGCCTTGCCTGCCCGCAGCGCCGAAAGACTCTTGCGCTGCCACTTATCAAGATCGGATTCGAACCGGCGCGTTCCGTTGCCGCCATTGCCGTTTCCCATCTGTGGCACGAATGGGGGAGGAATCGGCGGAGGGTTCTGCTCCCGCTCCAGTTTCCTCAGCCGTTTGGCCTCGTGAAACTCGCGGATCTCCTCCGGCAGATCGAAGCCCAGAATGTCATACGCGTTGAGCAGGTCCTCGCCAGCGTTGACCAGGCTGAGGAGAGATGTGGAGCGCTGCTCCTCGTCCTCCTGGAAGAGCGGCAGGCTCTGCCAGTTGAATTTGATATGGGCGCCTTGCGGTTCGAAGAGATCGGCGTTGAGTCGCCGGCTGATGAATTGCGCCTCCGGGATGATCGTCTTGTTGTAGAAGTGGAGCTCGTCCTGCTCCGTCACCGAGCGATTGGCGACGCCGGAAGAGAACAGGATCGATTGCGGGATACCCAGAGCGGTCGAGATGTCTTCCCGCTTCTCGCTCACAAGTTCAGTATCAGAGAGTTCGGAGATGCCCTCGCCAATCGTGGTCGCCTTCACGTCGTCGGCGTTGATGACCTTCGCTCCCCAGGCGTTGGAGATGCCCGAGATGACTTTCTCCCACCACGATTCCAGTCGCTCCCGTTCCTGTTTTTGCGTGGATCCGGGCACACCCAGGACGGTGACTTTGACCGCGCCGCGTTTGAAGAAGGTCGCCGCAAACTTATCGACATTCAGCAGAACGTCGGCCGCGGCCAACGCGACCTCGGCCGGAGAACGGGCGGTATCAAGCTCGGAGAAAAAATCCGGTAAGCGCATATCGACGATGTCGTCTCTGTCGAAAGGCGGCAGCTGGCGATTGTTGATGGTGCGGATATAACCGATGACGCCGCGCTCGGGGTCGGTGCGCGGCCGAATCGTGGACGGCAGCACCCAGCGCACGCCGAGCTTGCGACCGAAGACATTGGCCTCTTTGAGCAGATAGGCGCGGCCGAAAAGCGTCAAGGCGCCCTCGACCAGATACAGGAGTTCGAACGGGTCGGGAAGCCAACCGAGCGTGTTGCGGTAATCCTCGGAGTGATCGATCTCCTCGTCGCCCTGCAGGATCGCGAAGGGCAGCGAGGCGATCGTCTGGGCCCGGACGGTCACGCCTCGGTAAAGCCAGGCGACGGCCTCGAAATGCTTGCGCAGATCGCCCACCTGAGGCCCTTCGCCAATGATCCAGGTCCAGGCTTCGGGCGGCAGCGCCTCGAGCGGGACGCTCTTCGTGCCGTCTGCGATCAGAATCGGGCTGCTCAGGAGAGAAGCCATGAGTCCTGTCTCCAGAGCATGAGGGCCCGCGCCATCACTGTATCGTCATGCATACCCTCCGGCGCGCCGTAGGACGGGCGGCCGGTGCGCGCGCTGACCGTGCGCTCGTACGCCTCAAGCTCTGCGGTAGCAGAGTCATCGGCAAGAAAACGCCACTCGCCGCGCTCCAGCGCCAGCGCCAGATTCTCGATTAGAGGCGGCTTGGACGCGGCGGTCGTCTGGAAGCCGCTCACGGGTAGCCCAGCGCGCTGCAGCTCCTCGATCACCGGCTCTCCCATCGCATTCGATTCGGCCAGGATCGAGCCCGGCCATGTCTCGTGAAGCACCGCCAGGCGGGCGCGCTGGAAGGCATAATCGATCTTGTTGAAGCGGTCGAGAGCGACCTCGACGCGGCAGCTTGCGCAGCCAACAGAGATCGCCGTGTAGTCATGCTGCTTGCCCCAGTCCACGCCCAGCACAAGGCTATGGTCCTTGTGCTCCCCGGGAACTCCCGGTCCGAGTATGCAGGCCTCACGCACGTTGCGAAAAACAGCCCCTTCATCCTCGAGGAACTCGGCCATGATCTCCTGGCGGTAGTTTTCGTCCGTCATGTCAGCGGTGAGCTCGGCCAGCGCCTCGGTCGAGAGGTGCGGGTTGTCGTGACTCGTGAAATGCCAGTAGGCCCAGCGGCCGGTGTCATCGGCCTTGGCTTGAAGATAGGTGCGGTGCGCGTGGTTTTTGCGGCGCGGCGTGAAGATGAATACAGCGTCGCCGTTGTTGTCCAGGAGCATCGGTGCGCCGACCTGATCCCACGCCGACGGGTCCATGTAGGCCCATTCCTCGAGGATGAGCAGATCGGCGTAGTCGCCTCGAAGCGAGTCGGCGTCCCAGGCGGTCTTGGCGCGGATGCGGGCAGTGGGAGACTCGATTAGCCGGCGTGTCTCGTTTTTGTAGACCTGGCGGGATGCGATGGGAACGGAGAAAATTTCTTTCATCGTCTCCCAATAGGCGCTCGTCTGGTCCTCGGTCGGAGCGGCATAGAGCACGCGGCGGCCCTCCTGAAAGAGCCTGGCCGAAAGAATAGCAACGCCCGTCGTCTTGCCGCCTCGCCGCCCCGAGATCACGACGCGACGCTTGGCCGTGCTTTCGATGAGAGCGCGCTGGAGCGGGTGCGGCTCCGGCAGAGAGAGACGGAGATCCCCGGCCTGAACACGCCAGAGAAGCCGCTCCGCCTTCTCAGCGAGAACCGATTCGTATTCCTGCGGCGTCAAAAAGCTCTGTAGCGAGGTCGTCGCCAAATTCGTTCCTCACCTGCTCGGGCTCCAGCCTGCCGGCGCGCAGAGCGTCGACGATCTTGGAGCGCCAGTCATGGACCTCGATGCGATCGGTGAACAGGGCAAAATGCTTGCCCATTAGATTGAGTGCGGCCTGCCCGTCGTAGAGCTCGATCTCAGGGCCGTTGATCGTCATCTTGATTTTCTTGATGAGGTGGCCGCGGGCCTTGATCTCGTCCATGTTGAGCATGAAGGCCCGGGAGCGGCCCGGCACAGGCTCGATGAAATCAGCGATGCTATTGCGCGCCTGCTCGGAGAGCCGCGCCAGGACCTCGTCGGCGGAGAGCGCCTTTTCTCGGAGGCGCTCCTGAATACGTTCTCTAAGGTGAGGTTTCGTAAGGTTTTCGTAACCTACGGCCTTCAGGGTGTCATAATTGCCACGATAGCCCGCGCGCCTGGCCGCCTCGGTGGCATTCCAGGTCTCGAGGTAATGCTCGATGAACACCTGTTGTTTGGTGGTGAGCTTCGCCATGCAACTCCAAACGAAAACGCCCGCCCCAGACTCCCGAAGGAATCCGAGACGGGCGCAACCCGCCAGCCCAAACGGTTATGCCCGTGGCCCTAGTCACCCTAATTAGTGACCCCATTTACTGAATGGGGTGATTAGGGTCAATGCCTAGGGTGGGCAATTATCCCGTTGAGTTCGCAGTAATCTTACGGATTCATTAGCCTTCTGTCAAGTCGTCATATCTTGCCCCCAACGAATTGTTGCGTATCTCCGCATTCACACCTGACTCTACCCTTCTGAATAAGCACGGTCTCATCAGGAGAAAAGATGACCTTAAAGCCGTTGTGTTGAAATATCTCGGCCAACGGATTTTTGCATCTACGACATCTCAGATAACCAGCGGAAATATAGTTTCTCGTCTCAAATCTCTTGCTCATTCCGCTTCCAGACTTAACAACACCCAAGTATTCGGCCACGTCAGCCCGTGATTCGACATTCCTTTTGGCGGCTATAACATCTCGCAACTGCCTTTGGACTGCTTCATACCGCTCAGCCGAAACCTTGTCCTTCGGAACAAGATCAATGAGCTTCTGTCTATAGGCGGCGATTTTTTCTCTCAAATCGTCTGCTCTTTGCTCCAATCGAAATACTGTCTCAATCGGCTCGTCTATATGAAAGAGATTTAACTCAAGAACCGGAAGCGGACATTCATGCCAATTGTTCTCCCAACAGATAATGAGATCACAGCCGTCGGGATCATGCCCATGACTTTTGAAGTTGCGCGCCATAAACTCAAACTCTGCCCGAACAAGCTCTCCTGAACTAATCTCGTACAGCGTCGCGTCAGGAAACGGGGCCTGTATTTCCATAATGACAAAGCCAAGCCCCTGTGCATATTGAGCAAACAGAGAGACGACTCCCATTTCATTGACAGGTTGTTTCATGGCAAAACAGATCGCCGCTGCCCTTTTGCCGTTTCTGTCTTACTGAGGAACAGAAGCGCCAAGAGCAGCGGCGATCTATAGGCAAATGGAAACGCTTCCGTCCCTCAGTATCTCCAGTATAGCATCACTCGGCTTCGTCTGCAATCCCGAGGCGGACAGCAGATGCAGGCACAGAGTGAAAGCGCCGAATCGAACGACACATCGGGCACTTCAGGTCGGCTACATAGATGACATACTCCCGTGTGAAGTGTTCTCC